>Ga0157367_1000506_pt1 | contig 19031 bp, 17 predicted proteins | sample AttbisABBM2_FD_113142 | JGI IMG/M metagenome (GOLD analysis project Ga0157367, IMG submission 113142) | Fungus gardens microbial communities from leaf cutter ant in Botucatu, State of São Paulo, Brazil - Atta bisphaerica ABBM2 | ecosystem: Host-associated > Fungi > Mycelium > Unclassified ...
AAGTGGCTATCGTTAAAGGTGTAAATAACACCATCACACTGAACGGTGCAAAAGCTGTTGTTACTGTTGTCGGCAACAACAATATGTTGACAGCGAATGGTCCTTCAACCTGGATTCAGATGCAGGGTGAAAACAATGATATTGTTGCCAACGGGCCGGGTGATATTGTCCTGTTACAGGGTGAAAACAGTAAACTGACAATCGGAGACGGTACTGTTGCTGTCTCTGATGATACGCAGGCAACTTTGTCAGGCGTCGATGACAGTGTCACGCTTGGAAACAGAGACAACGACACCATTAATGGCGGTGATTTTGTTATTAACCTTACTGGACAGCAGTCCACTGTTGTCGCTAACGGCGATCGTGAGGTAGTCACCATTAAAGGCAATCAAAATACGTTCACAACCAACGGCGGACATTCGTTTAATGTTGTTTCAGGAAATAACGACAGCATCACGGCCAATGGTGATATGAATAATATTGATATTCATGGGCAGCAGGACGTTATTTATGCCAATGGTTCGGGTGATGACATTTCACTTGATGGCAGCCAGGATGACCTTCATACGAGCGGGAATTCAGTATCAGTTAAAAACAATACTCAGGCATGGTTAAATGGCGGGGGAAATAAAGTCGTCCTGAGTGACAATGATAATGTATCAATCAATGGCAGCGGATATACATTAAATTTCAGCGGAGCAGGAAGTAGCGCTTCGCTTCAGGGAGACTGGAGTAACATAACGCTGAATGGCTCAGGCAATACGTTTACGGCTAACGGCAACAGCGACAGTATCCAGATGAACGGAAATGGCAACAGTGTCAGCGTTAACGGGACGGGTGGAGAGGTCAGCTTAACGGGAACGGGCCAGACGGTCGTGATGGAAAATGGCAGTGTAACGACTGCCGCCGATGCGCAGGCCGTTCTTCAGGGCCATGGCAACATTATCACTGCGGGCAAAGTTGCTAATGTTGAAGTTGATGGCGGAGATAACTGGATAAATGCGCAAGCAACAGACACAGTCTTGCTGAAAGGCAATGCAAATGGGGCTGGATTCAGCGGTGATGGCGGGCAACTTACCGTTGATGGTAATGGCCAGTATGCTCTGATGAACAGCGGTAATGCTGTTTTAGAGGCAGGAGCAAGCCTGAATCTCTCGGGTAATAACAATACTGTCACTGCGGCTTCAAACGGTTCACTGGATATTTCCGGTACGGGTAACGTGCTACACATGACCAGTTCGTCTCTTACGCTTGACAGTGTTTCGTCGAACAGTAATGCCAATAGTGGTTTTCAGGTTAAAGGATTTGGTTTTACCTCCTCTGCAAATGGTCAGTATGCAAATGCATCTGAATCACTTAAAGCCATGCAACAGACCGGCGCTAACTCAACACAAATTGTAGTGACTCAGTATCTTGATTCTGTGACAGGAGACAGTATTGCAGCCACTGCGGCTACAGAATCCGACGCCAACCTTGAACTCGCAATCGGACAGGCTCAGGCGGATGGGATGTCGGTGCTTCTGAAGCCGCATATTGATATTGAGGATGGTACCTGGAGGGCCTTACTGAAACCTTCAAATGTTGACGATTTTTTTGCCAGTTACAAAACGTTTATTCTGCACTACGCAGCGATTGCACAGGCAACGCACGTAAGCATGTTCAGCGTGGGCACAGAGCTGACATCCATGAGTGGAAGTGCTTATACAAATTACTGGAATGATATTATTTCTGCCGTGCGGCAGGTTTATACCGGACCCATTACCTACGCTTCCGCATGGAATGAAACCGGGAGCGTCAGCTTCTGGAACAAAGTGGACGTTATTGGGGCGAATGCCTATGAGGCCCCGACTGATATCACCGATCCCACTGTGGCGCAAATGGTTGCCGGGTGGAACAGTGTTTCAGCCGACAGCTACACGGCATCATTATTCAATAACCTTTCCCCAATCGATTTTTATCATTCGCTCTCCACTAACTATGGAAAGCCCGTGCTGCTTACTGAAGTCGGATACCGCAGCGTAAATGGAACTAACACGCTAAACGGTGACTGGAGTGGCTTCCACTGGGTTGACTTCCAGCAACAGACTCGTGCTCTTGAAGCCTTTTTTGAGGCATGGAGTGGTCAGGGCAGTTGGATGGAGGGGGCCTACCTGTGGAACTGGGAAGCGAATCCGTCAGGCGTAGCCGCAGATGATTTCAGCGTCCAGGGAAAACCGGCACAGAATGTCGTCGATCACTGGTATGGCGGAAGCTCAGCAGCAACCGCTGCCAGCAGCAATATTCTTAATGGTGACTTCAACACCGTGCTTATGGGACAGGGCGACACATTAACCGTTAACGGAAACACAGATACAGTTACCATGACGGGCAATGATTTGGTTACGTTAAACGGGACAACTGACAACATTAATGTATATGGAAAAGGTAACGTCCTGCAGGCCGGCACAACTACCTCTGTTACGCTCAGTAATGATAACTCGGCCCTTATGGTGTCAGGGACAGCAATGGCTGTTAACACTCTGAGCAACAATAACGCTCTGGCTTACACCGGTAACCAGTCGGTCATTAAACTTGAGGGTGACAGCAATACTGTCGTAATCAAAGGGGATTCTAATGCTGTCATGCTCGAGGGTAAAAATCAGCTGATATCCGTATCCGGTCAAAACAACAGCATTACCGTAACGGGTGATAATTCAAGTATCGTCACCAGCGGGGTGACGGCTGTTTCACTGGCTGGCAACCAGATACAGACATCTGTTCAGGGTAGCGGTGACGCTGTGACAGTAAGCGGTAATGGTGACTCGCTGACAATAACAGGGTCGACTGATACTGTTTCCCTGAACAATACAGGTACGCTGTCACTCAATATTACAAACGCAACACAGGACGATACCTTACAGTTCATGAATGGCATAAGTATCGATCAACTGTGGTTCAGCCAGAGTGGTAATACCCTGGTTGCATCTGTAATAGGAACGCACCAGGAGGTTGATGTTAATAACTGGTTCGGAGCCGGAGCAAATCAGCTACAAATAAAATCAGGTGACGGCCATGCGCTGGTGAATTCACAGCTTGATAATTTAATTAGCGCGATGGCGACCATGGCACCACCCGCAATAGGCCAGACGACGCTTAGTCAGGATCAGATGACGCAATTGAAACCAAGTTTAGACGCAGCCTGGAATTAACGTTGCAGCAGGCTTTTACTCAGGTAAAAGCCTGCCTTTATATGATTACGACAGTATAAATATATTCAGGTAATTCCATGAGTTCCTCTTATAGCTCAAATAAAAAAATGAATGAAAATCATTATACGGAAAAAGAAGTAGAACAAGATTCAGGCGTAGAAGCTTTAGTTTTGATAGCCAGGTATCATAAAATTGCTGCTGACGTACAACAAATCAGGCATTTATCAGGATCAGGTAAAAAACAGCTTTCCGATGGTGATCTCATTCTTGCCGCGCGAACGTTAGGGCTCAAATCCCGTAAAGTTGCTGTGCGACCTGAACGTCTGGCTAAGACACCTTTTCCTGCACTGGCACTGGATCAGCTTGGTCGCCACTTGATTGTTACGGCATGCGATGGTGACAAGGTACTGGTTTTGGAACCTGGCGCCGGAAAACCTACAGTTATCCTTTCAGAAGTGCTCTGGCAGCGCTGCAATGGCGATTTTCTTCTGTTTGCTTCCAGAGCATCCTTAACGGGTGAACTGGCTAAATTTGACTTCACGTGGTTTATACCTGCAATAGTTAAGTACAGAAAAATTTTATTAGAAGTCTTTTTTGTGTCTGCGCTGATTCAACTGTTTGGTCTTGTATCTCCACTTATGTTCCAGGTGGTAATGGATAAGGTGCTGGTAAATAACGCTCTTTCAACGCTTAATGTGGTTTGTATAGGACTGTTGATCAGCAGTATCGCCGAAGTTTTACTGACAGGTCTGCGAAATTATGTTTTCTCACATACCACTAACCGAATGGATGTCGAACTGGGATCGCGCATTTTCCGGCATATACTTGCGTTACCTGTTGGTTACTATGCTACTCGTCGGGTTGGCGACACAGTCGCACGCGTAAAAGAGCTTGAAAATATTCGCAACTTTCTGACGGGGCAGGCCCTTACAGCGATAATCGACAGTCTGTTTTCGGTGGTTTTTATCGCCGTCATGTGTCTTTACAGCGTAAAGCTCACACTGATTGTTCTGCTGTCTCTGCCTGTGTATGTCATTATCACAACAGTAATCATCCCCGCTTTCAGACGACGACTTAATGAAAAATACGCACGTGGGGCTGATAACCAGTCATTTTTAGTTGAAACCGTTTCCGCAATAGAAACTGTTAAATCATCGGCAGTTGAACCTTTATTTATTCGTCAGTGGGATAATTTACTGGCTGGTTATATTGCTGCGTCATTTCGCGTCAGTAATTTAGGGAATGTTGGGCAGCAGTTAGTTCAGTTTGTCGGGAAAACAGTCACTGTTTTAACCCTTTTTTTGGGCGCTAAACTTGTCATATCGGGCGCGCTATCTGTAGGCGCTCTGATAGCTTTTAATATGATGTCTCAACGCGTCTCTGCGCCGATTCTGCGCCTGGCACAGTTATGGCAGGATTTTCAGCAGGTAGGCATTTCGATGCAACGGTTAGGTGATATTCTCAATACCCGTACAGAAAACTTACAAGGCCGGAATTCTCAGCCCTCCCTTAAGGGTGCCATTCGTTTTGAGAATGTAAGGTTCAGATATAAACCCGAAGCACCTGCGGTACTGAATAATATTTCTTTTGAGATTGAACCTGGCAAAGTTATCGGTGTTGTCGGACGGTCAGGCTCGGGAAAAAGCACCCTCACTAAATTAATTCAGCGCCTTTATCTTCCTGAGTCGGGCCGCGTCTGGATCGATGGTACCGATATAGCGCTGGCTGATCCCTCATGGTTACGCAGGCAGATTGGTGTGGTCCTTCAGGAAAACATACTTTTTGGCAGATCAATTCGTGAGAACATTGCGCTAACCGATCCCGGTATCCCTATGGAGTCGGTGATAAACGCCGCCAAACTTGCTGGCGCTCATGATTTTATCAGTGAAATGCCTGAGGGTTATGACACACGAATCGGAGAGCACGGAAGTGGACTGTCAGGAGGCCAGCGTCAGCGTATTGCTATTGCACGCGCGTTGATTACGAACCCACGAATACTCATCTTCGATGAGGCAACGAGTGCTCTCGATTTTGAAACAGAACGTGTGATTCACAAAAACATGCAGGCCATATGTCAGGGCCGGACTGTTATTATCATCGCTCACCGACTGACAGCAGTAAGAACGGCGGACACCATTTTAGTTATGGAGAAAGGGATGATTGTAGAGCAGGGCACCCATCTTCATCTCATTGAAGAAAACGGCCTGTACAGTCACCTGGTTTCCCTTCAGCATGCTTAAAAGGACGATTTTATGTTGAAGATAATAGCTTTAACTGAGTTGCTGCGTCGTTACAAGGATGTATTCCTTGCCAACTGGAAAATACGTAAGCAACAAAACGCTTATGAAAGACAGTCTTATGAGCTTGCATTTTTGCCGGCAAATATAGAACTGGCAGAAGCACCTGTTCACCCGGCCCCATACTGGACGATGAGAGTCATCGTTATTTTGACACTTGTTGTTATCAGCATCTCACTTTTTGGCAGGTTAGATATAGTTGTTGTGGCTAAAGGTAAAGTTATTCCGGATGCAAGAGTAAAAGAAATTCAGCCTGCCATTACGGGGGTGGTGCGCCATATTTACGTTGATGACGGGCAGCGTGTAAATGCTGGCACCGTTTTGATGGTTCTGGATTCCACGCAGGCAGAAGCCGATTTGACTAAAACCGAAGCGTCAAGAGCGGAGTCCATGCTGGCGATAATAAGGGCTAAAGCCTTACTGGATGCGCAAATGTCTGGTCATGTCCCTGCGATGAAAGTCAGTGATGGACTTACACAAGACGATGTGAACGCCACAAGCCGTTTTGCTGACGGTATTTTCATGGAATATAGAGATAAGCTTAACCGTGCGGAGGCTGAGCTTACACAGCACCGTGATGAACTTGCCACGACTTTACAGGACATTGAACGCTTAAAATCTACGGCACCGTTAGCAAGAGAGCAGGCTAACAGTTATAAGATGCTTGCCAAAGATCATTATGTCGCAAGAAATGACTACCTCGATAAAGAGCAGGCGGCGCTGGAGCAGGAGCATGACCTTACAGCCAAGCGCAGTCACGCCAACGAACTCAAAGCGGCTATTGATGCGCAGATTGCAGAAAAAGCCTCAGTAGGCTCACAGTTCCGACGGGAACAGCTCGATGCTCTTGAGCAGGCTGAGCAAAAATTAAAACAAAGCGTTGAAGATGAAGTGAAGGCTAAAACGCGTAAGCAATTACTTAATCTCGTCTCGCCTGTAAGTGGAACAGTTCAGCAACTCAGTGTTCATACGATAGGTGGGGTGGTCACCAGTGCACAGAAAGTGATGGAAATCGTACCTGATGACGCTATGGAAGTTGAAGTTAACATAGCGAATAAAGACATTGGTTTTATAAAAGAGGGTCAGGATGCCACAGTTAAAATTGATGCTTTTCCCTACACGTACTATGGCTACATCAAAGGGAATGTAATTTCAGTATCAAATGACGCCGTTCAGGATCGTAATCATGGCTTGAATTTTACTGCCAGGGTACATCTTGATAAAAGTGGCATTGAGGCAGGAGGGCGCTGGATCAAACTGACGCCAGGCATGACCGTGTCCGCAGAGATCAAAACCGGAAAAAGGAATGTCTGGCAATACTTTTTTGATCCGCTTATCAGAATGAGCAATGAGAGTCTGCATGAAAGATAATAAAGTATTGCAAGTTATGGTTTTGATGCTCTCAATCCTGGCTACAGTGAAAAGTTATGCAGTCGATATATTTAATACAGAAGCTGACGTGCCTTCTTCACAGGCTGCACCAGTATATGCAAACACCCTGTGCCAGTCTGGCCCGTTGCCAGACCCACTTTCCCTGAATGATGCTCTGGAGCGTAGTTTATGTAATAACCCCAAAACAGCCGAAAGCTGGGCGGAAATAAAGGCTGAAAGTGCCGCTGTCGGTTCAGCTAAAGGTGCATACCTGCCCACGTTCTCCTTATCCGGAAGAGAGGTCAGTGAACGTTCCGAAACAAATGTAGCCGGACACAGGGAGTTCGATTCAGTCAATTCATCGCCAAATTATTCTGCTGATTTTAGCTTAAACTGGGTCCTCTACGATTTTGGAGCCCGTTCAGCAGCGTTGCAAAAGGCTAAAGCCCTTCTTTTAGCGGCAGAAGCCAGTCATATGGATACGCTGCAGTCCGTAATGATTGCCACAGCAAAAGATTATTATGCAGCGCAGGCCGCTGCTGGAAACCTGGCTGCTGCCACTGATATGGAAAGAATTACCTCAACGAGTATCGACGTGGTAGTGTCCAGGGAAGGACACGGTGCTGCTTCAGTCGGTGATGAGTTACAAGCCAGAACGGCGTGGCTGCAGGCTAAAACCGATAAAGAGAAAGCAGAAAATACACTTGAGAATGATTTGGGCGTTATTGCAGCCGACATGGGGTTGCGCCCAGACAGTCATATCAATCTGGCGAATGTTCAGGAAGGCCCTAAACCTGATTACAGGTTTAAAGAATCGGTTTCGGCATTAATCGATGAGGCAATTAAAATACATCCGGCGCTGCTGGCAGCACAGGCTCAGTTTCAGGCAGCAGAAGCTGAAGTTGATCAGACTAGGGCTGAGGGCATGCCCAGTTTAAGTCTCGTAGGCAAAGCCAGCCGTGATAATCAGAAAGTCAGCGAAGGAATAGGGCAACCCTATTTTGATTCTGTACACAATGACAGATATATTGGCATCCAGGTCTCGGTCCCTGTATTTGAGGGGTTCACCCGTGAATACAAAGTTCGGGAGGGCCTTGCTCAGGCTGAGCAGAAGCAGGATGCAGTATCCGAAGCGAGACAGAGCATTGAACTTGATGTCTGGAAAAGTTTTCAGTCTCTCAAAGCTAACACAAATAATTTACCACTGATTGAAAGACTGTTGGATAACACAAGAAAGTCCTACTCAGTAGCAGAATACCGCTATGAAAATGGCGTAGGGAATATTATTGAATTGCTGAATGCCCAAAAATCACTTGCTGATGCTGAGAAACAACAGATCCAGGCTCTGACTGACTGGCGTTACAGCAGACTTGAGCTTGCTGCGAAGATAGGTGTACTTGGGTTAAATAACTAAGGTGTGTGAAAGTTTTGTGCTTTAGCTACCTCAGGTCTGCTGATCTGTGGTTGGGTTACTGGAATCGTTCGCGTGGTACCTGGTTTTGCCCGTTCCCCTGCGGGGTTCGCCAGAGCCAGCGGCCCGGACTCGCGATAACGCGCTGACAGACGCCGAACCGTAAGCCGTCATCAGTTGCGTCCTCGGCCGGGAAACCCTGGGAAAAGGACGATAATGCGGACATTTCAATACAGCCAGAGGCGGACATCTGAATTTAGCCGCTACAATTAAAATGCGCATAATGCTATTTATGTTAAATAGAGCGCCCAATGCATCTGGACCCCAATAAGCTGTCTCTTACGATTCTATCTTTATCTTGCGCCCACATGCTGGCTACATCAATGACTGTAGCCAGTTCTTGGAACTTTAAGCCAACCGGCGACGCTGAGTTCTTAGAGGAAAGATTCTAATCGAGCAGATCTTAGCTGGACTCATATGCATCATTTTGGATGCATTGCAGCACTAACTGGTCATCCCACGCCAATCTAACCATCCTTTATCTGGTGAAGGCATTTTCTTTATTGATACTTCTTTAATGCCTAATCGTTTTAGATCATTTCTTCTCGCCATTTCTGGGTCATCGGCTACATTCACTAACCGTTTAACTATCCTAGTTGTACCAATGGCTTTGCGGAAGCTCACTTTGGTTGAATCAATATTTTCTTGATAAACAAGAGAGATTAGACTAACTAAGTATTGAAAGAATACCCTAGAATTCTCTAATTGGAGATGACAGCGTCCAATATCCGGTTTAGCTGACTTCTGGTCGAATATCAAGACAGTAAATTTATCTTGATTTCTTGTTACTATGATTAAGTCGCAAGACTTATTAATTCCATCGCCGTTTGTCTTGTCCAAATATGGAGAAAGCTGTCCATAATAAGCTTTGTCACGCTCATTGCCTTGCTTTGATGAAAAGTCCAGAGTAAAAGCTATTGAGTCATCGGGTACTTCTTTGATAATAAGCTCACGTATTGCGCTCAACTCACCTTCTTCATGAATAACAACAGATGAAACCCCATTTGTTTGGGATGGGTTTAATGGGATTATCACCTTTTGACTCATCACCTTCCTTAGCGATTCAATCACTGCTCTTTCTCCTTGACCAAGTAATCATAAAGCTTTTCACTTTTCTCGTTAATACCTGCAATTACATCGTCGAAAAGATAGGCGTTGAGGCCAAAGTCATTATGCCCAACATCAGTTATAATCCCATCGTTACCAATCGTAAAAGCATTTACATCTTTTTGTGAGATTACATCTATGTCTTCGTAATTAAGTGACGCAAGCAATTCAGAGTCTTTAATTGCACTAGCCATAATCCTGTTGTTGATTTCTTTCACAATAAAATCGCTGTGTGTCGTGATTAAAATTTTTACACCGTAATGAGATAGTCTGACAAGTAGTTCAGCCATCTTGATCTGATTTTGAGGGTGTAAGTTTAATTCAGGTTCGTCTATAACTAAATAGCAGTCAGGTGTTATGTAGTTTCTGATGTAAATATCTAATAAAAACAATGCTTTGTTTGAAGCAGATGATAAAGACAAAGGCATTGAGATATCGTTTCCTGATTCACATTTTACAGTAAATATAGTTTCATCATCTTTTGTGGAATATTTACCACCCGTTAATGATTCAAGGCTTTCAATAATCTTTTCATAGCGTGCAATGCGAGTACGATTGTTCATCCTACCTACAACACGAAGTGCATTTTTGTTTTCAGGGAATTCTCGCACTACGTTTATGTTATGGTTAATGGGTTCAGAAAATTTCGCTACTTTTTTTCTTAATATGTCTTCATAAGATTTCAGTAAGTTTTTCCTATGGAGCTTAAACATCTCCCCATATGCCATTTTATTAACTATATCATTTCTATTCGCATCAATCTCTTTTTGGAATAAGGAAATTCCTGTTCTTTCCGAGGTGATTATGAATGGGTCATTTGCTGCGCTGTCAAGCACACTGTTCAGGAAGAAAAACTTAAATATTGTATTTAAATAATCGTTAGCTTCTTTGTTATTGAGTTTAATTTTTCCATCTGATTTATCATCGCCTCCATTAACAGACGAAATATGAAATGTTACGAAACCCTCATCCTTTCTCTTGTTGATTGCAAGTATCATGTTGTCTGTTAAAGAAACAGGAATGCTGGCAGTTGCATCCATTATTTTTTTTCTAAGGGTAGAGTCAGTAACATTAATTTTTGAGCTGGAGAATAAACCCGTGTCATTTTTAAAAAAAGCAGGTAGAAGTGAGGATATTTCCGTGTTAGCACTATTTATTAATTTATCACTTATTATTTCGGAAATGTCATACTTTACACTTCCTTTATCAATAAGTTCATTGGATATGCTTTCTGGGATGTTTATTTTATTGTTTATTTTTTCATTGAAGTGCTTCATGGCTGCATAAGCGCTATAACTCAGATATGTTTTACCAACGTTGTTAGGCCCGAATATAATTGATATTTTATTTGTTTTTATTTTTCCGCTTTTTATAAAGCCAATATTTTTGAACTCAATATCCATGCGTTCCACCTTTTGTCATGCTTCAAAACTACACTTACTTAATCGTTCATTTTAACACGTTAGCCACTTTTGTGGCTATTAATACACTGATAAAAGAAAGTAATCTCGCGCTGCACCAGAGTGCTATGTATGCTGACGTTGCTTGTATGCAATAGACAGGAGGTTTGTGGTCATTTGTTGACCCCCGCTCCTTCCTCAAATGTTAAGCGGGTTTAATGAACAACCCCCTAAATTCTGTGTGTATATCTTTATACTAATCTGAACTTGTTAAATAACCGGGTCGCTCATCAGCATTCCGCCCTTACAGGAGCATTTTGTAAAATCTTAACTTCATATAATTGACTTTATATGAAGCTGGGATCCGCCTGAGGATCGATGTATGATTAGATCCTGAACTGAGATCATGAGGGCACGCCCCTCTCAGACTTATGCGGACAAATTAACAGGCATCGCTACACGAAATCTGCAGGGCTAACCCCCTCATTTTTTCTCAGAATTCACGTAGCGTTGTCTCTGGCAGGGACTAAAATGGACAATTCCAGACCACAGTGGCCCGTATCCGACATGCAACTGCCAGCCCGGGCTGACATAGTGGCCCAGCTCCAGGCGTTTATTCAGGACCGTGAGGCCTTTTCTGACAATACATGGCGGCAGCTGCTCAGCGTAATGCGGATCTGCGCCGCTTGGGCGAATGAGCATGGCCGTACTTTTCTGCCTATGTCACCCGGCTGCCTGCGCGACTACCTTTTCTGGCTTCAGGCAAAAGGACGTGCATCTTCAACAATAGGTACGCACCTGGCCCTTATCAGTATGTTACACCGTAACGCAGGCCTGACTCCTCCCGGAGCTTCACCCGTCGCTTTTCGTGCGATAAAAAAAATTAACCGGACCGCTGTATTGTCTGGGGAGCGTACAGGTCAGGCCGTCCCGTTTCGCCTGTCTGATCTTCTTACTCTGGATTCAGTGTGGTCCGGTTCAGCCCGTCTTCAGCAACTCCGCGACCTCGCTTTTCTACATGTGGCTTACGCAACGTTGTTACGCGTCAGCGAGCTGGGGCGACTTCGTGTCCGTGACATTTCGCGCGCGGCAGACGGTAGAGTCGTGCTGGATGTCGGCTGGACAAAAACAATTGTGATGACCGGGGGGCTTATCAAGGGGCTGGGTACTCTTTCTTCACAACGGCTGAGTGAATGGCTGTATGCATCGGCCCTTATCCATGAGCCTGATGCTTTTATATTTTCTTCTGTTCACCGTGCCAACCGTGCGCAGATTAACACCGACAGGCCACTTTCAACCCGCGCCCTGGAAGATATTTTTGCCCGCGCCTGGCATGAGTGTGGTCCCGGCAGAGATGTTAAGCCCAACAAAAACCGTTACAGGGAGTGGTCGGGACACAGTGCGCGTGTAGGAGCTGCTATCGATATGGCTACAAAAAAATACAGTACCGCACAGATTATGCAGGAAGGAACCTGGAAAAAGGCCGAAACGGTGATGCGCTATATCCGGCACGTGGATGCTCATGCTGGTGCAATGGTTGATTTTATGGATGCGCATGTGAGCAGATGAAAGATCGAGCATAAAAGCCATTTTTATCACAGTGTCATCCTGACCTCCGGATCATCAATCACTAAAAAGCGATCATTGGAACTGTGCATAACATAGATTATGTTAAGTCGACCTGTTTTCCTGAAAAATATCTGATGAGACCGCCGCCGTTATTCCTGGCTGTAAGTTATTGACCTGCTGTGATATAACTGGCAAAACATTACTCTGGTATTAAAATGAAAAAATCAGTTGGCGTTTTTCTCGTCATAGCGTTGGCCGGTTGTGGAACGACACAATCAGACCACAGCCAAAGGAACTACAAACCGTTACCAGCCTCAGCGCCCGCATCGGAGAGAATCGCGCAGATTAAACAGAAGTGTGAATCCGAGAACCATTTTGAGGGCGATAAGCAAGAAGTTAATATGTGGCTGTGTGAGTATACCAACGCCGTTTTGTCTCAGTTTTATGACGTCAATTCCTACGCCGGTAAGTATTGCAATGTACGAATTAAGCAACCCGAAGGGCAGATGCCTGTTTCAATAAAATCTGAGGGTGGCGATCCTGAACTCTGTTCAGCTGTTATCGATGTTATCAAAGAAACGATCAAGGCTGGCATATTCCCCAAAATGCCAAAAGTTCTCGGCGGCGAGGTAGCGTCCAGATTCGAGCCGAATTGATTTAAACCAGAAAAGACAACCCGCTACAGCGGGTTTTTTATGTCTGAAATTTGAGGTGAACCGATGGAACAAAGTAAACCAAACAGCGGCAGCGGTCGCCCACGTAAAACCAAAATCATATTCACCAAGCATGGGGCCTTTTAACTCCCCTTGGCTTAATTTACCCAGACAGACCGTTTACGCCTTTTCTGCCTCACCTCTTCTTATAGCCCATCTCTGACACTGCCAGCATCCCTTTAGCACAGTAATATGGGTGCTGGCACAGAGTAGTTATAACCCCTGAGAAACGCTCATTCCTTCCTGGATTGTCTGTATCGCCAACATATCAAAGAATTGCTGAAAAGTGCTGGCAACCAGGTACAGGTGCTGGTTTTCATCTTCATCCGCAATGGAATAATCCTGTTTAACATCTTCCAGATGTAAACAGGTCCTGTCCCAGTAATAGACACCTGACTGTCCTCCTTCAGTTATCAGAACATAGTAATTCCCGCTGGGATCCGCACCGATGATGACAGCATGTTCAGTGAACGTCAGTTCATCAAGAAGTTCGTCATTCATAGTGGAAATGTCAAAATACTTGTTGCTCACCCCGTGACCGAACGGCACATCGAATGATATGAAACCATTGTCAACCTTATCGAAAGGTATGTTGCAGTAGTCTGGTGACTTAACCCTGAACCCGTTATATGTTTTGAGAAAATCAGAGTAATCGTCGGGGAAAGTAACTGAAAATTTTTTAGCGAGATTATCAATATCCGTCTCACCAATGCCCGTACCAGTAAAAATAGCCACTTTCTACTCCTGAGCTTAACAATTAAGTTTTCACTTGATTGCAGACACACCATCCCTGTGTCAGAACCGTTCGTGTATGTCCTTTGGCACTTCCTGCATTATGACGCCATTTTCATGATGTTACCCGGTATTCACGTCATAATTTGCCCCGCCATTACCCGCTCTGGCATCGGCTTTACCAAAGTCTCCGCCAGGGCCTTTATCGTGATTGCCTTTTAAATCCGGAACATCCACGCTTTGTATAGCGTAAGGATTAAAATCAGGGTAGACAGGTTCTGCCAGTCCCTAACCCTTCCCTTGTATCTAACCATACGTGGTGATTAGCTACCACTGAAGCTGAGTGAGCCGGTCCCTTCCTAGAAAACGGATTAAATACCGATCCTGCGGCCCTCCGCTTCATTACACGGCGTAAGCCGGGAGGCCTTTGAAGAGGCCTCATCGTAAGGATCGAATTTGTCTACGGTCTGGCCTGCTCCCAGTAAACTAACATACCATGATGCAAGCAACGTCCGCTCCTGGCACAAAGCGGGCAGGCTGACTGAGTTGGAGGTCCGCTATGAGCGAGAAGCGGAAGTTCGCAGTTGTTCTCGTAGCCAAACAGTCACGTTACTAATATTGCGGCGTGTTGATCAACGGGGAGCAGGTCACCGTATTTTACATAGCCCTCCAGCGTTGCATCCGCAACGTCGATTCCGATCACCTCGGAGAACTCATCGACACTACGACCACGGCGTTTAAATGCTTATTTGAGAATTAGTCGCTAAGCCATGACCATACTTTATATACACCATACCCAACTAAAGCTACGCCTCCCGCGGCAAGCACAACGGGGGCCGCAGCTACTGTAGCTGCTGAAGTTCCAGTTAAGCCAACAATAGTACTCGCTCCACTAGAGAAAGCTGCTGTAGTTAACCCTGCACCACTAGCAACAGACGATATACCGGTCAATGCTGAAGTACCGGATGTCATTGCCCCTGATGCTATAGCTCGCGTAGCAACCTGACGGCTTGCCATGGACGCCGCAGTTCTTAATACCGTGGGGGCTGTTTGAGTTATTTTATAATAGCTGTAAGCATTGACCCCCGCCTGCCCTACAGATACTGCCATAGTCTTCACTGTTTTGACCTGAGCGCTTTCACTAACGCCAGTCACACACCATGTCGCAAAATGCTCACAGTTGTTGTTGAATAAATTATATCCATCCTCACCCAGTCTGGATTTAGCCCTTTTCACAATATCTACATTGGAGTAAACACATTTAGCATCCAGATGTTCGATAATGGCAACTTCGCTCTGGTTCTGATTGAAGTCTTCAAACGAAGTCTCACAGATTTTACCTTTGCTTAACCCACTTGCCAGACCTGAATAATGGATAACTTTACCACTCCCAATGTAAATACCATGATGAGTATATCCGGTACGTTTGGATGAAAGGTGTGCGCCAAGGGTAAACATCGATCACTCCATTTTCAGCTAATCATATCCGCCGAGTTTATACCCGAAAGTATTGTTTGGAAATCACCAAGCGTTCAAATTATTTTGTAAAGACTTTCCCCGCTTATGACAGGAGAAGTTAAACGAGGTTACTGATGTCCGCGTTGAGCGAGGAACGGAAGGATTGCTATTGATTGCACCACAAGTTGATTTAAGCGTCTAATGTGGTTTAAAATCACAGGTCATTAAAGTTAGGTATTTTTTTGCCGATGTAACATGGACATCCATTCACGGAGGAAGGCTCATGAGAAGTTTGGTTTTATCTGCGTTGCTTCTATTAACTATAGTTCCAGCTTCGTATGGTCAAGAAAATATTCAGCACAAAAAAATTAAACCATATGTGATTAATTTTCTTAAAAAAGTAGAGAGTTCATCGGCAAGTTGTGATTTATTCAAAGATTTTTTAGCAAAAGATCCTTCAAATGAAAATAATAAGAAAATGATGTTGGGTTTTTGCGATAGCGATATTGATTTTTCAAAGCCAATATCATTCTCCGAAATGAGCACTCATCACTTTGAGGGGGCGAATTATGTGTGCGGAATCATTTCTGGCCGAACAAAAATAAATCAAAAAATAGGTGCTCGGTTTATCTCTGCAGAGCCACAACACTTGATATTAGACGTTAAGTACTCACGCCGTCCGATTGCATACACGATTGATGATAAATCCTTAGTTTATGAGTATCACTTGCAGATGAAGTCATTTAATGAGCTTAACAAAAAATATTGCCAGTGAATGATAATTCAGGCTGATGTTCCGATAAACTGTAAGGTGGTTGTATCCACGCATAACTCATATAGTTTTCAGCAAGTAAGATATTCTTCGACTTCTGGCACGGAACGGAACGGACATGTATGCTCGGCAATGCCAGCAGTGGGCAAGCAGCAGGTTGATTTACAGTGAATGTTTGCGATTCAACTCATCCACCACATCCCCTAAATTTTTTGGGGCATCATTTCTTATACAGACCATAAACGCACGATCAAATCGAAAATCCGGGCTACATTCATCAATCATGAAACGACGAACATTTTGTGTATTTTTGTAATTTTTATCAACGACAGTGGTGCGGGTTAAAGAAGAACTGTGCCAGTCGATCTTCACTTGTTTACTCCTATATAAACAAACGGTATCAGCCTCAAAACTAGCACAATGACATTGATGTGTCCTCCTATGGCACACTGCAGACAGTTATGCCAACTAAGGAAGTAAACTTAACGTAGGATATTTACTCTTCTCAAAGCCAATTCTATTAATAGAAGCATCTCAGAAAACATCATTTGTTGCCTTTATGCAGAAAGGCAAAGAATTTGTAAGCCGCGATTGTCTTCAAAGGATTTTTAGTTGTTTCCCATTCTTTTTTGAGTAGCATGCGAGCTTGCAAGACTGCCTTATCAGCCTCTTTTCCCCAGGTATTTCTTTCCGAAAACTTAGGATCTAAGAGATTAATCAGCGTCGACAACAATTCATTAGCCTCATCGTCGTCAATCTTGAACCGAATTTTAATACTCCGGTATAACTGAAAAGCTTCGTACTTTATACTATTTAATTTCAGATATCCTTGTGCTTTTCTTTCACGTTCTGAATCAAGATTATAATCTAAATATGTTTCCGACCATTCATCAGCCTTAGTTATATACTCCGATATTTCCTTTCGTATCTCGTTGATCCAGACTTGTCGAAACTCTGATATTTTAAGCTGTCTGGCCATAATGGCCACAAAGAAAGCGACTGCTATACCTGTAATGATTGTTGTCATGTGCTCATCCTAAATGATATTTTTCTATTTCTATCCCAAAAGGATAGGAGAAACCTCCAAGGTAAAATTGTACTAATCTAATCTGATGATGACTACATATTATTGATAGTGATTTATCGTCAGATGACCTGCCCACAATGGCTAATGCAATGAGGAGTTAGTACGTCCGCTCTTGGCACAAAGCGGACAGGCTGACTGAGATAAAGGTCCGCTTTGAGCGAAAAGGGAACGTCTGTAGTATCATTAGGCCTGGAGATTTTGCTTCCATAGCTGTGTATTCGTTGGTCGGGAGCAGATCAATGATTCACCATAATCCGGACTATAATTTTTCTCCGTAAAAAGCTATATTTCTCCAGTTCGTTCTCCCCGTATTATCGCGGCTGCTGACCCGATTAATCTGAGAGAGTGGAACAATGGAAACTAAACGTACTAGAGATTGGCGCAATGCACAGAAGCGACGTAACAAGTCTCGTGATATCCGCAAGACTTTATTGAACTTCCGTGGCGAAAAAAACTGGAAGATGCTTTACACGCGGTCGGATAAATTGTTGCGTGCCGCACAACTCGGGCTTGAGTATCCACGTATTACTAACCAACAGCTTGCCTTGAGAGGTCTGGAAGAGTACTACTATTCTGATGAACGTACTTTTTATATGCAGTCGTAATCAATGGCGAAGCCCCACGGCGGAACAGGTGTTCCGCCGTTATCCATCTCTTGCCGTACTTTCCGCTGGGACTAGCCGGAATGCAAAAAAAAGAGTCTCTGCCGAATTGCTTCAATGGGCAGATGTTGTCTGTGTGTTGGAACAGAAGCACAAAAACCGCTTAGTGGCCCAATACGGCAGGATCATCGCATTCAAGCCTCTGCATGTGCTCGATATCGCTGACGAATACCTTTTTATGGCTCCTGAGTTGATAGCAATATTCAAAGATATCGTACCGGGAAAATTGGGACTAACCGATCAAGAAATTGAGAGCCAATAAGCGTTTTATCTTTCTGCTATTTATTTCCCTCTTTATTTTCCAACGTCCGCTTCTGGCACAAAGCGAGCAGGCTGACTGAGTTGGAGGTCCGCTATGAGCGAGAAGCGGAAGTCAAGATGATGAAAACCGGCAATTCTGCCAAATTAAAATAACGTCCCGGCCATGAAGTGCCGCTTCTAAGCCAGGATAGGCTTTAGGGATGTGTGTTGTGCATAGCAAACGCAGCTAAACGCTGATGATCCAATCGAAAATACTGCTTTTCTTTGATGAAAGAAGCCCCAAGGGACAAGTAAAATTCGGCAGCTTTCGGGTTGGTGGTTTCAGCGGTCCAGTCAAATCGCGTGCAGCCATGTTCAACGGCGAAAGCCGCAATAATTCGCATAAGTGATTTACCGACTCCCTGGCCTCTAACCGCCGCTGAAGTGAAAAGATCTTTCATATATGCCTGACCGGAGCACTTTGGAGCAGGAAACATCAGTGTGAACGTTACAAATCCGACAAGGACTCCGTTTTTCCATGCTCCCACGACACTTACTCCGGAATAGACGGAAAAAACCCTGTGGGTCAGATAAGAGAGCATTTCTTCATAGGTGGCCGCTTCACTCCCGAAATAATAGGAATCCATCTCGACAAAAATCTTTGCCAGATCGGGAATGTCAGAATCTCCACAGATCTCGATTCTCATACGTATCCTTTTACTGTATGCACGACACCCAAATTTAGCATAAGAATGCGGTCATGATGACCTGCTACCCGCTAATCAACTTAACATGAGGTTGGTAATGTCCGCTTCTGGCTCAAAGCGGACAGGCGGGCTTAGCTGAAGGTCCGCTTGGAGCGAAAAGCGGACATTTTTCAGCACTGGTATAAATTGCGGAAACGCAGTGCATGACTGAACAGGCAGGTTTAATCAGATTTCCGCCTGGAACGAAATGCCGCCAC
>Ga0157367_1000508_pt1 | contig 19027 bp, 6 predicted proteins | sample AttbisABBM2_FD_113142 | JGI IMG/M metagenome (GOLD analysis project Ga0157367, IMG submission 113142) | Fungus gardens microbial communities from leaf cutter ant in Botucatu, State of São Paulo, Brazil - Atta bisphaerica ABBM2 | ecosystem: Host-associated > Fungi > Mycelium > Unclassified ...
AACTCGGTGCGTCCGCATAGTGCCTTGGGGCAGTTGGCGCCGGACCAATTCCGGCAATTGCATCAACCGAAAACCGGCGAGCTCACTAACTTACGAATGGTCTACTCGAAGGGGTAAGGTCAGTGCCTCAACAAGGTTTTCCATTTCAGAACCGAGTATGAGCGGGACTTCTTCAGCCCCCACCGGCTCCAGCGACATGCCGTAAACGCGCCGGATCGGTCCACTGGTTCCGTGTGTACTGTTCGCCTTAGAACGGTACGTTGATCGGTGCCAGATCCGCCGACAGATCAGGTACACCACACGCCGGCCGGCAATGCTTCGTCTAACTCCTTCCCTTTAATTCACGCACAATTCGATTCCAATATCGAACCGCCTCGATATGCTGCCGCCTCGTGAGCCACACTTTATTGGAAATATCACTTGGATTTCCGCCAACGATAACTGGCTTCACATCAAATAATTCCATTCCCAATGGACGTTCCTCGTATTTTGTCGATTTCATTGTGACGCCTCCGACAGTAGGGCGGTAAAGCTGTCCGCTATCGGTATAGCATCATCAAGATCCATACCGATGAATGGAACCTGGACAATCGGCATCGAACTGTCCCGAGTATCAAACGCATACGCCTCACCACCACCACTGGAACCGAAGAGAAGCAAGCCAGGTGCATAGTCAGCAACCTCATATTCCATATTGAAGGTAGCGATATCTTCAGCTTTCCACAGCATAAGATATCCGCTGTCGATGAACCCCTCTCCTCCGTTGTGACTTCTCAAGAACGCCAAGTAGTCGTCGGGAAGAGGAATCCCGACCATAGCCATCAATTCTGAAAGAGCTTGATCCGATGCTCCTTCGTTCCAATGCCAATTTACCATTCGCTTACTATCCATGATCTCTAGGCTATCGTAGCAGCCCCTCAGTCCTTAATATCCCTCATCAGCCGATTCCACCATGGCGTAACCTGTTGACGGTGCAGATCTCGAGGAATTACAACTTTGTTTTCCGGATCAGTGGGGCTGCCGCCAAACTTAACGGGCTGCACCTCATGCACATCGACCGGCTGTCCAACAAGTCCCTGATCTCGACGAATGGAACTGTTCGCAGCGTTCGCTGCCTTGCGTGCAGCCGCATACTCTGCCCCTTCTAGCAACTGAAACGGCCCATCTGGCATTGGAACACCATTGGGATAGCCTTGCCAGTCAATAATCGAGAAGCTACCTGAGGCATTCTTTTTACCCAATGTCCCTGCGAGCCCCAAGCCGGCAGCACCTTCACCCCATGCCTGGAAATTCGACGTGTCAGCACCGAACTTGGCGATGTACGTCGACATCAACTGGCCAAGGTTGTCCTTTGTGACATCCGCATAGCCGGGACCATACGAATATGCCGCGTTGTCCACCACGCTTCGCGCAACATCCTCAGCCCCGGCAGGAACCTTCCACTGCTCGACGTATTGTCCCTGCGCGTCCTTGTAGAAGGTCGTGCCGCGAGCGGCAGTGTTGGCTTGGGCATCGGCGAGACTGCCCCACACGCGCATCCCGTTCGGCCCACCGTTCGCGCCATAAACGTTCTCAGCGGCTTTCAGCAGATCGTCCGCACTGTACGCGGATGCAAGTGTTTTGTTTTTCGACCTCAGCTTGTCGATAAGCTCGACGACTTTGTCGACGTGCTGCAAATCGTTGTTCAGCGCATTGTTTTGTGCCGCAGCCATGCCCGCTTCGGCATTCTGACCGGCCGCACCCGCCGCCAGTCCCCCGATTGCGGTCGCGAATGCGCTTACAAACGCCTGCTGTACCGATCCGTCAACCCCATTCTTCGCGGTCCCATAAACCAGCAGCGGCGAAATCACCGCACTCGCCGCAGCACCTACAGCACCGCCGCCGCATCCTTGCCCCGTCGCCGCACCTGATGCACATCCGAGCACGGCATGTTCGAGGACGTTCTGAATGGAATAAGGATTGGTGGTATCACCAATGCCGTACGCGACCGCTGCAGCAGCATCCCGGACCAAGCCATCTCGCAGACTGTCGAGGAAACGTCCCCCACCAATCAGCGTCTGCACCCCCGCCTGAATCGTCGCATCCGCGGACATCGCCAACACGGCGGCCGGCAACGATCCCGATGCGGCACCAGCCTGCGGCACCAACGCATTACCCGTCGTCTGCACACCGGCCAGCGCTGAAAGAGACGGCGCACTTCCTTCGAACGCCGCATTCGCGCTGAACCCGAACGAACCGCTGTCAAATGTAATGCCGTTCGTCAGCCCGGCAGTTACGGCTCCGATCAGACCATTCTTCAGGCTCGCGCCGAAATCGATCTGCCCGGTAGCGACCACTTGGCCGAGCGCGCTCGATGCGAACGAACTCAACCCGACTGCAATCATCGTGTTGGCCAACCCACCAACGGCCAGCGAACCGCCTGCCGCACTTGCGGCCGCGGTAATGGCGGCACCTGTCAGCCCCTGCTGTGCCGCCATGAATGCCGCGGTGGTTGCCGCTTCGGCAGCGCCCGACATCGATGCGATCGCAGCCGAGATTTCCGGCTGCATCATGATCGCGGCAGCAACAGCGACGACCATCGAGAAGATCTGCGTCATCCCGAACGACCCACCTTCCTTCACGAAATCCTGATGAAGGTTGTCGCTCACTGCCGTCTGCGTGAAATTCCCGCCCAGCTGTTGTTGAAGCGCCGCAAGCGCTTGCTGGGTCCCACTCTGATCGATCGTTCCGTCGGCCGCCAGCTTCTGCAGCGCCCCACCAATCTGATTGAGCGCCTGAACATTCAACTCCATGTTCGCCGCGCTCATGAACCCGCCGGGCTGCACCACCGTCCCGGTCGTCTTCAGATAGCCGCCATCGACCTTCTGCCAGATCTCGCCGACGTTGACCTGATTCGCCTGGTTCGTCAGCGTGTGCGTGTCGACGCTCAGCGTCCCCGACGCGGTGATGCTCCCCGTGTTGAGGATGCTGCCGTTACCGTCCTGATTGAACTTCAGCGTGACATCGTGTCCGGAGATGTTGCCGCCCGCCGACAGCGCCTGCGTGTCCTGCGGCAGATACACCTGGGGCATCAGTGCGGTGATCGTCGGGCACGAGGCCGTGCCGGTCGCGTGACACGTCGGGTCCGGCACCGTCTGCTCGACGTACCACAGCATCGGCTTGTCGAGCGTGTTGATCTGCTCCTGCGTCAGCGCGGCGCCCAGTTGCAGGTCGTGCGCCTTCGAGTAATCGACCGCGTTCTGGTACAGGTACATCTTTTCCTGCGCCGTCACCGACAGGTTGTTCTTGCTGTCGTACGTCAGCCCGTCGACGAAGCTCGACTTACCGGTCTGCTTCAGCGCCGCCTGCTGCAACAGCAGGTCCTCTTCCTGCGGGTTGTAATAGAACAGCGTCGACGAAGGCTGCAGCGCCGACGGCAGATTGTTCAGCAAGTCCTGCGGCCCGAGCGAGCCGAGCACGGAACCGCCGAGCGACGCGTCGACATACGACGCAGCGCCCGCGACCGGCGTCGGAAGCTTGCCGGTGCCGACGGCACGAGGCACCGACAGGTTCAGCCCCGGCAAGTCCACCGGGCTCAGCGAAATGACTTGCGATGGCGCATTGACACGCGGCGTGTAGGTTTTCGCGGTCGTGATCCCGTTGATGAGCTTCTGGCCCGTCAACGACACATACGTGCCGATCACGTTGCCGACGTTCTGGATCTGCCCGCCCGACGAGATCGACAGGTTCGGCGCCTGGATCGTCGCCGCGATGTTGCCGACCGGCGTCGGCGGATCGATGGTGCCGCCCGTGCTCGTGTATGCGCTCCCGTACAACGCCTTGCATTGCTCCGGCGTGCCGCACGCCCAGATGTCGTGACGCTTGTCGCTGCTGAACATGCCGGTTTCCTGCACCCAATGCGAGTGCCAGTAGGCGTTCAGCACCTGCGCCTCGTTCACGACGGGCCCTGCGACGGCGATCGTCGCGTTGTTGCCGGCCGCGATCAGGCTGCCGATGTTCGTCAGGGTGCCCGCGTTGATCTGCAGGTTGTTGCCCGCGCTGATCACCGACGAGCTACCCGACTGCTGGTCGACATAGCCCTCGCAGTAGCTTTCCTTGTAGCCACCGGCTGTCATGCAGCCTGAATATTGCTCGTGCTTGCCGTAGTTCTCGTGTACCGGCACGGGCGGCGGCAGATTGTTGGTGATCGCGCCCGATACGTTGAGCTTGATGTCGTTGCCCGCGACGATGTTGCCGGACGTGTTGTTCAGGCTCTGTGCGGGCGTGGTCGAGCTCGCGGTCGTGCCGACACCGCCGATGACGATGTCGTGGCCCGCGAGCAGATTGCCGTACGTATTGTTGATCTGGCCGGCTGCGATCACGAGATCGTGGCCCGCATAGATCGTCGCGTCGTTCTGGCTGTAGCCGAACGTCGTCGTGGTCGGATTGTTGCCGCGCGGTTGGCCCGCGTTGCCGCAGGCGGAGTTCGGTACGCCGGATGCGCAGCCGACCTGGCTCGCGTAGTTCTGCTGGTTGCCACCCTGGTTGGTCAGCGTGCCGGACGTAATGGCGACGTTGTTGCCGGCATACAGCAGACCCTCGTTGGTCAGATTGCCGCCGCCGATCGTCAGATTGCTACCCGCCGCGATCATGCCCGTCGGCGTCGTAAACGTAAGCGAACCCGTTGCTGTGGGCGCAGCGGCGCTCTTGTTGATTTGAAATTGGGTCGGCAGGTAAGGATCGCCAACTTGGCAGTAATTGCCCGAATCGCAATTGAATGCGCCGGTCGGATTTCCCGTACCTTGCACGCCAATCACACCGAGCGAAGCAAGCTGCCCTAGAAAGGCTGTGTATTGAGCCTGATCGACGTACGTTGCATTAGCGACAGTCGTGGTCGGCGCAACCGCGCCATTGCTCAACGACTGGACATTCAGCGAGATATTGCCTTGCGCCGCTATCTGCCCGCCCCGATTCGACAGGGTGCCAGCAGCCAAAGTGATCGAACCGCCGGCCGAAATGACGCCCGAGGTTCCTGCCTGTTGATTCGTCGTCGTCTGATAGACAGTGGGCAGCGTGAACGTTGCCGATTTGAGCGCACCGGCATCTGGAGCCGTTCCAATAAACCAGTAGTTCGAATACTGCGAAACGCCGTGGCCGTTGACACCGGTCATGACGTGATACTGATTGAACGTCACCGTGCCGGATGTCGCGACCGGATCGGAAGCCGACAACAAACTGCTGTTCGTGGTCGAGCCAGTCGGCGCCAACAGGCCACCGAGCGTCGCAGGCAGCGCTTTATACGCAGCCTGGACGTAGCCATGGTCTCCATTTTTGACATCTTCGTAGCCAACGATCACCAAGCCCACCGACCCTGACATCAGGAGCGCCGGGTCGTTGACCTGCGTGGTCGTCGTGACGGCCCCCTGCGGAGCAGTCTGATCGTTGATCACCTGCGCGGCGGAGATGCCAATGTTCCGGCCGGCGAATATCGAGCCACCCGTATTGAGCAGCGAACCACCGAGATTGAAATTCGCGTCGCCCTTCGACTGCGTCGTCGCGCCCTGGTTGTCGTAGTTGCCACCATTGACGTTGAGAACGTTCCCCGCCTCGACCGTCCCGCGGTTCGTCGTATCGCCGTTCAGTGTCAACGCGTTATCCGCATGCACCACCGCCCCGGCCGCATTATTCAGCGTGCCGTTGAACGTCACATCCGACCCGGTGACCTGTCCGTGATTCTCGAAGCTGCCGCCTGCCGTCAGCGTCAACGGCGACGTCCCGGTGATCGTGCCGTTGTTCGTGATCCCGTTCAGCCCCGTCAGCGAAACGCTCTGCCCGCCGTAATTCCACGTGCCGCCGACATTCACGTACCCGGCCGTGATCGACAGGTTGCCGCCCTGGCTGATCGTCCCCTGCGACGGATCGAACGCCATGTTGACCGCACTGATCCCCATATTCCGTTGCGCGAGCAACTGTCCGCCGGCGTTGTAGAACGCGCCGTTGCCGCCATTGATCGTCAGCGACACATCACCGGTCGAACCGGTCGCGGCCTGCGGATTGCCGGCAAAAACGATCCCGTTCTGGTTGTTCAGCGTACCGGTATTGACGTTGAGCGCGTTCACCGCCATCAGCGAGCCGCCCACGTTCGTCAGCGCGCCCCCGACGGTGACGTTGGTCGTCGTCCCGTTCACGAGCCCGGCGTTCGCGAAGCTCGATGCATTGATCGTCGTCGTGCCGATCGACGCGAGCGACGCACCGGCCGCATTCGTCAGGTTCGGCGCCGACACGTTGAGCGATCCGGCCAGCACGTTCGCCGCGTTATACAGCCCGTTCTGCGAAGCCAGCGTCGCGTTGCCGACGACGTTCACGGCCTTGCCGCCCGCCAGCGTGAGCTGGTTCGACGCCTGTGCGGTGAGCGCGCCACCGACCGTCGCATTGCCGAGCGTCACGTTCGAGCCGTTCACCTGCAGGTTCTGCGATGCGACGAGCAATGCATTGCCGGCATCGACCGTTCCCCGCGCGGAAACGGTCACGTTCTTCGATCCGACGGCCGAACCGCTCAGCGTGACGTTGCCGCCCGACACGCCCAGTTGGCCCGCAACGATGCTGTTGCCGGTCAATGCGATGGTTTGTCCGGCATGCAGCGTCGCGTCGCCGTTCGCCGACACGCCCGCGACCGACACGTTGCCGCCGATGCCGTTGACGTCGACCGTCCCCATCGAACCCACGCCGCCCGCGAGCGACACGTTGTTCGCGGCCTGAACCGCGACATTGCCGCCCGACTGCAACAAGCCGCCGAACGATACGCTGCCGGCTGTCGACTTTGCCGACACGTCGCCGACCGCAGTGGTCGCACCGAGCGACATGTCGCCGCCGGACACCGCCGTCAGCTTGCCTGCGCCCTGAATCGCGCCGAGCGTGATGCTGTTTCCGGCATTGACGGCGATGTCCTTCCCGTACGTCAGTGCCGCGCCGCCGCCGAGCGCACCGCCCGCGTTGATACTGGCCGCCCCGAGACCGAACAGCGCGCCGCCGAGCGTCATCGCACCGCCCGACGTCAACGCCGTATCGCCGTTCACGAGCCCACCGGAAAGCAGCGCGAGTCCGCCGCCCGCATTGGCCCGCACATTCCCGGTCGACATGATCGCGCCGCCGACGCCGAGATTGCCCGCCGTCGCGGTCAGCGTCGCGTCGCCAGTCGAATTGATCGCGCCCGCGACACCGAGGCTACGTCCGGCAGTCACGTTCAGCGCACCGCCGCTGGACGCGGCACCGATCCCCGCATCGCGCGCGGCCACGATCGTCGTCGCATTGCCCGACGTCACCGCGCCGTTCACCATCACGTCGCCGGCGCCGTTGTGGCCCTGCGCCCGCAATCCGATCGCGCCGCCCGCCTGCACCGAGCCGGCCGACAAATCGTTGCCGGCGGTCATCACGAGATCGCCGTTGGTCGCAACGTTGCCCGTCACCGCAATATTGCCGCCCGCGTTGACGCTCGCCTGGTGCGCGAACGCGATCGCGTCGGCAGTCACCGAGCCACCCGCCGTCAACGTGCCGCTTTGCTGCGCGCCAACGCCTGCGAGCGTCATGTCGCGGCCCGCGTTCAGCGAAGCATTGCCGCCCGCGACACTCTGCCCCGTCACCGCGATGTCCTGCGCGGCGCCGACGTTCAGGTTGCCCTGCGTCGTCAGGCTCGTCGCACTTGCGTTGCCTCCCGAAGCGGTTACGGCGAGATCACCCGCCGAATTGACCGCCGAAAGCGCGACACTGCGCGCCGCATTGATCGTCGTCGCGCCGCCGGTGTTGATTGCGCCCGCAACGGAAGCGTCCCGTGCGGCTTGCAGTTGCATCGCGCCGAACGCGGTGGCCGCTCCGCCGATCGTCACATCGCCGCCGCCGGCACCACCCTTCGCCGTGACGTCGAGATTGCCGTTGACAGCCTGAACCGTGCCGAGCCCCGCATTGTTGCCGCCCGTCACGTTGACGGCCGCCGCTTGCAGCGCGCCCGTCAGCGCGACGTCGTGCGCGGCATCGAGCGTCGCCGCCTGGGCGAATGCCGCGGCGCCCGCACCGTTGATGTCGCGGCCCGCGCTCAGCGTGCCGTCGCGTTGACCCGCGAGCGTCCCCGTCAACGCGATATCGCGGCCGGCCTGCACGTTCGTCGACTTCGCCACCGCGATCTGGCCGCCGAGCTGCGTATCGAGCCCGGACATGCTGTTGAACGCGCCCGCGGTCGTGGTCGACCCCGTGAGCATGACGCTACCGTTCGCCGCGGTTGCCTTCAGATCACCGTTCGACGCCACGCCGCCGCTGACCGCCACGTTGCGTTGCGCGGTCAATGCGAGTGCATCGCCGCTGCCGAGTGTGCCGCTGATCGACACATCCCGCGCCCCCGTCACGTTCGCCGCACCCTGTGCGGACGCCGCACCCGTGATGCCCGCATCGCCTTCACCGGCGTTGCCGTTCGCCGTCAACGTCAACGTGGTCGACGACGACGCATCGTGCAACGTCGCATTGTTCCCGCCCGTCACCGTGATCGCAGCCGCCTGCATGCCGCCGGTCAGCGCGACGTCATGCTGCGCCGCGTAGTTCGCGGTCGCGGCAAACGCCTGCTTGCCGCCGCCGTTGATGTCGTGCGCGGCCGTCACCGTGCCGTTCGCCTGTCCGACCATCGTGCCGTTCAGCGTGGCATCGCGGCCGGCCGTCAGCGTCGCATCGCCGATCGCGCTGGTACTCGCGCCGAGCGACAGGTCGAGGCCAGTCGTAATAGCGAGCTTGCCGCCGCTATTGATGCCGCCGGTCGCGTTGAGGCTGCCTTGCCGCGCAGCCAGCGCCGTGTCGCCGACCGACTCGATCGCGCCGCTCACGGCGATGTCCCGCTGCGCGGTCACGCCGACCGTCGAACCGCTCGCAGCCTTGCCGCCGATCGCAACGTCGTTCTGCGCGAACGCGGTGATCGCGCCCGCGGCGGCGACCGAACCGTCGATGCGCAGATCGCCTGCGCCCGTTGCGGTGTTCGTACCGTTCGCGCGCAACGCGATCGTGCCGGTCGACTCGACGTTGTTCACGGCCGCATTGCCGGCCGCCGTCACGCTGACCGACTGTCCCTGGATCAGCCCGCGCTGCGCGACGTCGCGCCCGGCGTCGAGCGTCGCCTGCTGACCGAACGTCAACGTGCCTGCGCCGACGATGTCGCGCCCCGCATTGACGATGCCTTGTCCCTGCCCGGCCAGCGATCCGCTCACGTTGACGTCGCGTCCGGCCGCGAGCGTCGTGTCGCGCGACACGGTCGTGTTGCCGCCGAGGTTGATGTCACTGCCTGCCTGCGCGTCGAACGCACCATTGCTCGCGATCGCACCGGTCGATCCGATACTGCCGCCGGTCGCAAGCAGCGACGTGTTGCCGGCCGACTGCAACGAACCGCTGATGTCGATATTGCGCGCCGCGGCAAGCGCCACGTCCGCGCCGCCCGTCACCGCACCGGTCACGCTCAGGTCGTTCGCCGCATCGAGCGCGAGCGCCGATGCCGCTTGCACGTCGTGCAGCGTGGCCGATCCGCCGGCCGCCGTCCGCACGTTGCCGCCGCGCAGCGAACCAGTCAGATTCGTATCGCCGCCGGAACCGACGTTCGCCGCGAGCCCGAACGCAACGGCGGCCGCGCCGCCTATCGCGCCGCCGGCGTTCAGCGTGCCGTTGCCCTGCGCGACGACGGAGCCGTTCATCGTCAGGTCGCGTCCCGCGTCCACGGTCAGGTCGCCGAGCGACGACGTCGAGTGCGTGCCCAGATCCACGGACTGCGCGGCGTTCACCGACAGGTTGCCGCCCGACTGAATATTGCCTGTGCTCGTCAGCGAGCCGGCCGCATTCGTCAGCGCGACGTCGCCGTTCGACTGGACCGTCCCGCCGATCGACGTATTGCGGCCACCGCCGATGACCAGGCCGCTTGCCGTGCGCAGCGTGCCGTTGACGATCACGTCGCGCGCCGCGTCGATCGTCCCGTCCGTCAGCGAGTTCACGTTGCCGCCGATCGACACGTCGCCCGAGCGCGTCGCGAGCCGAAGCCCCGCGTTGGCCTGCACGTCGTTCAGCGCGATCGAACCGGCTGCCGTCATCGAGACGGCGCGCCCCTGGAACGCACCGGTCACGCCGATATCGCGCCCCGCGCTCAACGTCGTGTCCTGCGCGAAGCCGCTGTTGCCGCCGGCGACGATGTCGCGCGCGGCCGTGAGCGCCGCGCCGCCCTGCCCGGCCAACGCCCCGCCGATCACCAGATCCCGGCCAGCCGTGGCGGTCACGTCGCCCGTGACGGTCGTCGCGCCGGTCAGCGCGACATCCTGCGCAGCCTGCACCGTCAACGCGCCCGCGCCGTTCAACGTGCCGGCCGACGCGACGCTACCGCTGGCCGCCGTGATCGCGAGATCGCCGACTGCCTGGACGGTACCGTTGCCGTCGACGATCACGTTGCGCTGCGCGGCAAGCGCGACCTGCGCGCCACCGGCCAGCGTGCCGTTCACGACGACGTCGCGCGACGCGCGCACGTCGGTGGCGCCGAGTGCAGCCGCGTTGCCGTTGAATACGACGTCGCCGCCGCCGGCGTTACCGTTTGCCGTCACACCGAATGCGCCGCCCGCCTGGACCGTCGCGAGCTTCGCGCTGTTGCCCGCGTCGACCTGCAGGCCATTGGCGAGCAGCTTGCCGGTCAGCGCGACGTCATGCGCGGCATTCAACGCGCCGTTCTGGCCGAACGCGATCGAACCGCTTCCCGTGATGTCGTTGCGTGCGCTCAGTAACCCGTTGCGCTGGACGATCACGACACCGGACGTATCGACGTTGCGCCCGGCATCCACGCGCGCGTCGGTCCCGACCATCAGCGAGCCGCCGACCGACGCGTCGCGCGCGATATCGGCGGCGAACGTCGTTCCGCTCGCGAGCGACCCGCTCACGCTCAGATCGCGCCCCGCCTGCACGCTGACCGCGTTCTGCGCGGTCGCCTGCGATGCGACGATCGTGTCCTGCCCAGACGTCAGCGCAAGATCGCCACCGCTCTTCACCGTCGCATGCGTGACGACCTTGCCCTGCGTCGCCGTCAACGCCAGCGCGCCGGAGGTCTGCAGCGCCGCGTTGACCGTCGCATCGCGTTGCGCGGTGACGCGCAGCGTGTCGCTGTTGGTCTGCCCGTTCACGTTGACGTCGCGGGCCGCCTGTACGGTCGTTGCGCCGGTCACGACCGACGTGCCGTTCAGGTTCACGTCGCCCGTGCCGTCCGTGCCGCGCGCGCTCACGGACAACGCACCGCCGCCCTGTACGTCGCCGAGCGTGACATTCGTGCCGCCCGCGACCGTCATGTCGCCGTGTGCCTGTGCATTCGCGACGTTGACGTTGCCGCCTGCCGCCACGCTCAGCTTGCCGCCGGACTGGATCGAGCCGGCCGACGTCACGTCGCCATTCGCGTCGATCGCGTAACCGCCGACCCCGATGTGCGTACCGGTCATCGACACGTTGCCGGCACTATGAACCGTCGCCTGCTGCTGCGCGGCCGAGCCCGCGACCGATACGTCGCCGTTCGCCGACAGCAGCAAGTCCCCTGCGTTCGCGGCAAGTTGCGCGTCGGATCGCACACCCATCCCTGCCGCGGTGCTGACCACCTGGATCTGTCCCGCCGTCATCGCGCCGAACGCAGTCGCGTCGATCGCGAGCGAACGATTCGAGCCACCGTTCGCGGCATTGATCGCCGCGGCAGAGTTGTCCGATCCGTTCGACGCGGTGCCGTACGTGGTGCCGTACGTATCGACGGCGGCCGGTGTCACGAACTGACGCCCGGCGATCACGTTGATGCGCGTGCCGGCATAGAGCGGCGCGTTGATACCGATCGTCTCGCCGATCAGGTCGATCGTGCCCACGGTCCCCTCGATCCCCGCGCCGGGCCCGTTGACGCCGGCATTGCCTTCGATCTGCAGGTGACCGCCGGTCACGTTGTAGCCGAGCGCCTTCGCGTTCGCGAAGTCGGTCGCGCTGCCGCCGACGCCACTGAGAAACTGCGGCGCGCCGGTCGACAACGTCACGCCGATCGTGTTGGTGAAGCCGGTGCCGCGCGTCGTGATCCCGTTCGGATTCGCGATCACGACGGCCGCGGGTGCGCCGAACACTTCGAGCGGACCGTTCAGCAAGCTCGCGTATGCATTGCCGGTCGACGTGACCTGGTTGACGATCACGCTCGCGGTGCGGCCGTTCAGGTTCGGGTTGGCCTGCACGTTGCCGCCCGTCAGCGATGTGCCGGCCATCAGGCTGTTGTTCAGAATCAGCCCGACCGGATCGATGTTGAATTGCTGATACTGGTTCAGCGAAATGCCGGCCGCGTTCGGCGCGGTGATATTGACGACCGGCACGCCGCCGCCGGCGCCGGTCGACTGCGTGATGGCGGGCTGAAACGAGATCGGCGCCGTCGGATCGGTAATCGGCGCGGCAGCCGCAAGCTGCATCGAGAATCGCACGCGCAGCGACGCGAGATCGAGCAGCCGCTGCCATGCGTCGTCGTCGATACGGCGATTGCCCGCGCCGAGCACGCCCGCTGCATCACGGCACTGCTCGACGGTGATCGTGATCGGTCCGATGAACATCGTCAGTGCGAGAAGCGCGCTCGTCGCACGCTGCCACCAGCGGTACGATCCCGCGACGTGCTCGACCGCGAAGAATCGCGGCGCACTTGCCGCCGACCGCGCACGTGCACCGATTCGCGCCGCACCGGCGGCGGCAAGCTGCTGCAAGGTCTTACGCTTGGACGTGTTCATCTTCTGTTGTTCGCTTCGTTTCATGGCCCCGCGCCGCACGCCATCGGCCGGTCGACCGCGGCGCCGAGCGATGCCGGGTTTCCCCGCCCGGCATCGCATGCGTGTTCGCCGGGCGGCTGCCCGACGCTGCTACTGGCTACCTGCTACCTGCTGCTTGCCGCCTACTGCTGGATCCGCGCGCTGCGGATCAGATCCGCAACGACCTGCGCGGTCGCCTTCTCCATCGCGACCTGCTCGAGTTGCTGGCGCAGCGTGTCTTTCGCCTGGTCGAACGGCGGCACCTGCGTCGGCCGCTTGTCGTCGGCGCGCACGATCCAGTACGCATCGCCGACCTGCACGGGCTCGCGCGTCAATCCGCCCTGCGGCAGTTTCACGAGCGCTTCGGCGAGCGGCTGCGGCCAGTTCTGCGTGTGGCCTGCTTCGATCGGCGTCTTGAACGAGATCCAGTTCAGCGCGCCACCTTGCGCCGCGGCCGGCCCCTTGCTGAACTGCCGCGCGAGCCCGCCGAAGTCCTCGCCTTTCTTGAGCCTCAAAAGGATCTGCTTGGCGGTGTCCGCATCGTTGACGGCGATCACGCTCGGCTTGTATTCGTTCTCGCCGAGCGTTGCGACGACCGCGTCGTAGCGCGCCTTGACGTCCGCATCGGTGACGGGCGCCGGCTTGACCTGATCGCGCAGGTACGCCTGCGTCATCGCCAGCGCTTTCGCCTGCTCGGCGGCGGCAACGACCTGCGGCTTCGTGTCGTAGTGCTGCTTGAGCGCCGCCTGTCGAAACAGCTCGCGCGCGATCAGCTGGTTCTTCAGCGCCGCGCGCAGCGCCGGCGTATCGGGCGCCTTCGACGCGCGCACGGCTTCGTCGACCTGCGCTTGCAGGATCGGCACGCCGTTCACGCTCGCGATCGCATCGGCCGGCATCGCGGCGCTTGCATCGGCAGGCTTCTTCGCCGCCTTGGGGAGCGCGTACGCGTGCGGAGCGACAGCGCCGCAAAGCATCGCCGCGACGAACGCGACGCCGATCTTGCGAATACGCGCCGACAAGTTGGGTTGCATCGCGATCTCGCGACCGTTCGACAAGCGATTCATGAGGTTCTCCATCAGTCCGTCCAGTTGAGTGTTGCCAGCAGCACGGTTGCCTTCTTGCCGAGTGCGGCGGGTTGCGCCAGCGCCTGCCCGACCAGCACTTCGGCCGACACGGTCCCGCTTTTCAGGCGCCATTGCGCGCGCGTGCCGACGCCCGTGCCGACCAGCGACGGCCAGCCGCCCTGCGCGTTCAGGTGCGTTTTGCCGCCATCGAGAAATACGTACGGCTCGATGCGTGCGTCATGCCATGCGGGCACGTTCTGCCAGGCCAGCTCGTTGCGCACGAACGCGCCGCTGTCGCCCGCGATCCCGCCCTCGGTAAACCCGCGGACCGAGCCCATGCCGCCCAGAAAGATCTGCTCGTTGCCGAATAGCGCAACGCGGCTGTACTGCGCGCGCAGCGTGCCGCGATACGCCCACACGGAACCGGCAAGATTGCCGAGCGTGAACTGCAACGTACCGGTGGCATCGAGCTTCGTGAACTGGCTGTGCGCATCGTCGATGCCGATGTCCGACGCATCGTGGTTGGCCGCCAGCCAAGGCAACCCCTGCGACACGCCGACATCCCAGGTCGCGGCCGCGCCCTGATCGCGCATGACGAAGCGGGACAGCCCGTTCAGCGCGACCCGCAGCACCGTCAGGTTCTGCGGCGACAACGGAATGCCGTTGACGTCGCGCTCGGTGCGCAGCTTGTTGAGCGTTACGTCGACGCTCATGCGCCCGCGCGGCGACCGCACCAGCACGTCGTTCCAGCCGAGCATCTGGCTGAACGTGCGCCCCGCGAGCAGCGCGACGTCGCCGATCGCCTGCTGGTACTCGGACATCGACGCCGTGTAGCTGAAAGTTTGATAGCCGTACGGCACCGCCGCCGAAAACACGACCGCGTTCGTGTCGGTCGTTCCGACGTAGCTGAACGACAGCGATTCCTGCAGGCCGATCACGTTGTCGGCTTCGACACCGGCGCGATAGCGCGTCGTGCCGGTCTGCGAGCTGCCGTAGTTGTCGATGCCGAAATCGTAATGAAGACGATCGCCGTAGCGGTTCGAGATCGCGACGATCGAATCTCCCGGCGCTTCGCCGGGGAGAATCCGGATTTCGGCCTGATTGCGCCGCAACCGGTTGATCTGATCGACGCCCTGCTCCAGATCGGGTAGACGCAGCACGTCGCCCGGCGTGCTCGCGAACGCCCATGCGGTGCCGGCTTCGGTCAGCAACCCGCCGCCGCGCACTTCGTACCACTTCTCGTCGGGATCGCGCGGCCTCAGCGGCTTGCCGTTCAGCGTCAACGCGGCCACGCGGCCGGGAACGAGATTGATCTTCAGCGTGCCGGACGCGAGATTCTGCGGCCCGAGGTACGCACGCGTCGTGATGTAGCCGCGCGAAATGAACGCTTCGGTCAGCCGGCGCAGCAGCAGGTTGATGCGGTTGCGTCCGAGCTGCTTGCCGATGAAGGGCGCCGCGATGCGGTCCAGTTCCGGCTGCCCGAGTATCGTGTCGCCGGTGAATTCGATTCGGTCGATCAGGAACGTCGGCGCAACGTCCTGCAGCGTGTCGATGTCGGCACCGGGCGGCAGGTCGGGCATCGCCGGTTGCTCGGGCACTGCGATCTGCGCCGGCGGTTGCGCGATCTCGTCGCGGCGCTGTCGGTCGCGCTGCTCCTGCAGCAGACGCTGCACGGGATCCTGCTCCGCACGCGGAGCGGCGAAGCCGGGCGGGAGCGTGCCGAGGCCCGGCACTGCGCCGGCCGGCGGCCCACCCGCGAGCTGCGCATGCGCGCACGGCGCCGTCGCTCCGATCGCGACGCCGAGCGCTGCGGCAACGCAGGATTGCAAGCGCAGCATCACAGACCGAACCACGACACGAGACCCATGTGATTGCGGTTGCCGATCGTCACGAGATCGCGGTGAGGCGGCCGGATCGTCACGATGCCACCATTCGCCGCCACTCCGTCGGGCGCGCTGTACGCGCCGCCGTCGATGTCGGCCTCGCCGCTCAAGCGCACCTTGCCGGTTCCGCCGGTGAAGACGCCGCCGGTGTCGGCCGCATAGATGGCCGCCCAGCGGTTGCCGAACCACGCCTTCAGGTCGTGGTTGCGATTGACGACCGTGTAGCCGGGCACGCCTTGCGCGAGTGTTTTCGGTGCATCGAGCGTCAATGCGCCGAGCGCCAGCACCGTTCCGCCGGTGTTCGTGATCTGCGTGCCGGCCTTCAGCTGAATGTCGGCCTTGGCCTCGATCACGCCGCCGAACGCCTGCACGTTCGACGATGCGCTCGCGCGGCAGAACACGAAGCACGAGCGTCGGTACGACGCCTGCCCGGTGAAAATGGCCTGCGTGAGGATGTTGTCGCGCGCGGCGATGTCGATTGCGCCGCCATTCGACAGGATCGATCCGCCGATATTCGTCACGTTCGTGGCACGCACGGCCACGTTCCCCGCATAGGCGGTGATGTACGCGAGCTTCGATGCGTCGGCCAGCTCGCCATAGTCCACGGTGAAGCCATCGCTACGATGCCTGAAGAACAGGAAGCGGCCGCCCTGCTCGGAGAAGCCGACCACCGCACCGTTCTGCACGCCGGTGCTGTGGTCGACGATGTTTTGCAGGTCGCCGCCCGCGTCGATCGAAACGTTCTGGTTCGACAGGATCCGTGCATTCTGATTGACGACATCGGCGCCCGCTGTCAGCGACACGTCGCCTTGCACGCCGAACAGGATGCCAATCCGCGTCTGCGGCAGCGACTGGTTCAGAATGCGGCCTGCCGCATTTAGTGTCACCGCGCCTGCCGAATCGGGATCCGCGTCGATCGCGACCTGCCCCTGCACGAGCGAGCCAACGTTCACGATGTCCGCCGCGCTCTTGAGCACGACGCCGCTTTGCGACGACGCCACGGTGGCACCCTTCATCGCATCGTCGGGAGTTAGCGCGATCCCCGTGCCGTTCAGCTTTACGCTGCCCGATGCAATCAGGCTGCTGCCGGTCATCGCGATCGCATCGGCTGCTGACAGGTTCGCGTGGCCGCCGTTCGCCTTCATTTCGGTGTCGGTCAGCGTGATGCCGCCCTGCACGGTAATGTCGAGGTCTCGTGCGACGTCCATCTTCGCATGCGACATCTCGACGTTGCCGTTCGACGTCAGCGTGAAATCTCCGAGCGACGCGTTCATCGTGCCGGCGCTGCGCACGCCGGGGCCGCGGTCCGTGACAATCAACTGCACGCGGCCGCTCGTCACGCTGCCCGCGGCGGTGATGTCGATCGCGTAGGACGATGCGGTGTCTGGATCCGTCGTCGCTCTGCGCGAGAGCCAGTCGTTGGCGTTGTCGTTCGGCGACAGCCCCGTGTTCAGCTCGACGCGACTGCGGCCGGCCAGCAGGCGCGCGCCGGCGGTCGCGGACGAGAACGTGTTGTCGATCGGACCGTCGACGACGATGTTCTTCGCGATCAGATCCAGCCCGATCAACGCACCGGCCAAGCCGCCCGGACCGACGACGATCGTGCCGGTCGACGTATCGAGCACGACGTTGCGCTGAATGACGCCGGGCGCGATCTGCAGGTCGTTGAAGGTCACATTGCCGGTGGACAGCGCCACGTGCCCGGTATTGACGAACGATCCACCGTTGACCGTGATGCCGTTCGGATTGGCGAGCACGACGTTCGCGCGCGGCCCCGCCACGGCGATTTCGCCTTCGATCAGGCTTCGGTTCGTGCTCGTCACTTGGTTGACGATCGTGCGCGCGTTGATGCCGGCGTTGTTCAGCGTTGCGCCGGCGGTCGTCACGTTGAATGACGAATACGTGTTGTTCGATACGCCGGCGACAGCCGGCGCGAGATTCACGAGCTGCCGGCCATTCGGCGCGTTCGACACGCTCGTCGGCGTGCCGCCGTCCGGGACGATACCCGCGGCGGCCGCGCAATGCGGCAGCAGTCCCGCCGCGGCAAGGCAAAGGCACAGCGCGCGCCGGCCCCCGATGCCCACGCGCCCCTTCGAATCGGTGCGTCCCATCTTCTGATCAAGCACGGCTTCGCCGACCGTGCGTCCTCGGTTGTTTGGTCGTGTGGTTGTACTGCTTTATTTAGTAAGACTTTTATGAACTACCGAGGAAGAGTAACGGCAAGCCCCACGATTTCTTTAGGGTGCTTTATCGAATTTTCTTCCAGTCGCGCCGCCCCAAATATTACAAAAATATTTCATTCCGAAGACAATGCAGGATTCCGATCGAGCGTGCGCCCATGATTTCTCGAACGACCTGCGCGCGGCGTGTGATGCACGCCTCTTCATCGTCACGCTCGCCCCGCCCGAAGCGATCGCGTCGTCGAATCGCGGCACGCGCGCACTGACGGACTGGGAGCGGCAACGGATCGCCGAGATGTATCGGGAAGGGTATGCGGCGCGCGCGTTCAGCGATTGCTTCGTCGATACGTCGAAGGCATCGGCCGATGCGTGTGCGACGGAGATCGCTCGCCGTGCGGCGCTTCCCGCACATTGACGCGCCCGCTTCGATCGCGCCGTCGCGGGGAACGTCCTCGGCGCGCCGTGTATCCTCGAGGCTTTTCGCCAACCTGGAACGACACCCGATACAACATGACAACACGACTCGGCTCTCTTCTCGCGTGGCTCGCGGTCATTGAAATCATTGCGCTGGTGATGTGCTACGGCTATGCCAGCTCGATGACCGATCCTTACGCAGGTGTCGGCGTTCTCGGCTTCGGCCTGCGGAGCATGGCCACTGTCTCCGTCCTGGCGCTTGCCGTCGGCGTCGGTTGTCTCGTGGCCGACACGTCGAAACCGGACCAGCGTCCGGAAACTTCATTCCGCATCGCGCTCCCGCTGCACCTTCTGCTCTGCATCCCGGGCCTGTGGTTCTGGGTCCAGGCGTAAGACATGCCCGAACCGGTGAATGCGGGAGCGCGCGCCGTGCGTGCGCCGGATACATGACCGCGGACGCGCGCAGCCTTCAATGATGCTGCTGCACCCCCGTCACGACCTGCGCCCTCGCCTCCTTGCGACTGAGCATCAGCGTAACGACCGCCGATACCGCGAGCGTGCCCGCCACCACGTACAGCCCCGCCGCATACCCGCCCGTCACATGCTTGAGCCAGCCGATCGCGAACGGCCCGACGAAGCCGCCGAGGTTGCCGATCGAGTTGATCATCGCGATCCCCGCGGCCGCGCCGGCGCCTGACAGGAAC
>Ga0157367_1000509_pt1 | contig 19023 bp, 15 predicted proteins | sample AttbisABBM2_FD_113142 | JGI IMG/M metagenome (GOLD analysis project Ga0157367, IMG submission 113142) | Fungus gardens microbial communities from leaf cutter ant in Botucatu, State of São Paulo, Brazil - Atta bisphaerica ABBM2 | ecosystem: Host-associated > Fungi > Mycelium > Unclassified ...
ACTGCGTCGCGTTCGTCGCGCAGCAGTTGCCAGAAGTCGCCGAGATTATTCGCGCTTCCGGGAAACCGACAAGCCACCCCAATTATTGCAATCTTACTGTTCATCTTTTATGTCGCTTTCTCGGATGCGTGCGGTTCTTCCGCGCGATTTCCGTCGTCTTGTACCACACTCAGCAGTGCCGCCCCCAGTTCCTCGGCTGCCAAATTCCGGCATTCGGGAGCATCTGTGCCGTAATTTCGCCAAATAAAGTAGTCGCTGGTTTGTGGAGAAACGCCCAGCTTTTCGAATACGTGAGGTAACGCGGGAACATGGTCGCCGTAAAAACAAACGACTGTTTCACGATCGCTGGCGCGCAAATGATCGAGCAAGCGGCCGATCATTGCATCGGCGTTTTCAATATGGCGCAGGTATGCAGTCAGGTCGCGCCAGGACGCGTCTTCGCCGAGAGTATGCCTTGAAGACGATTCGCCGGGCAAAACCTGCTCGAGGTGCAACGGACCGTGGTTCTCCATTGTCATGGCGAAGATGAACTGTGGGCGGTCACGGTCCGCCGCCTCCAGCGTCGAAACGATTGCATCGGCAACGGCTGCATCCGCCACGTACGGACCGGCACGCGAAGCGGACGCAAAATGATCGATATCGAGGAAACGGGCAAAGCCGAGCAGCGGAAATACCCGGTCTCGCCCGAAGAAATCCGCGTAATAGGGGTGTATTGCAGCCGTCTCGTAACCGCCACATCCCAGCCAGGATGCGAGTGACGCGATTCGACGCCTGACAAAGGCGTACGGATAAAAGCGTGCATAGCCAAGCGCAAAGGATTCCGTGCCGGTCAGCACAGCAAACTCCGTACGCATGGTGTTCGCGCCCCAGGCAGGAACGGTCATCTCGCCGCGCCAGACGGCCTCGCGGCGCGCGTCGTCGAAGCATCTGAAAAGCCCGGGCGCGATCGTGTCGCCAAGCCGGCGCACGTCGAAGAACGATTCACTCTGGATCACGATCACATCGGGGTGCCGTCGCGGCTCGCCAATGGCGAATGGTCCGGCCGCCATCACTTCACGGAACTTCCGGAATGTCGCAGGACGCAGGCCATTGAGCAGATAGGCGACAAACACGGCAAAGAAGCCGTGGCGCCGCTGGTCGACGTTCGGATCAAGCGTGAGCGGCAGGCGAGCGGCAACGGATACGGCAAGCGCGAACGGCAATACCACCGCAAGCCAGGTCGTTGCGGGTGAACCTGAAGATACGGGCCGCTCGACGACGAAGCCCGCGATCACCAGTACGATGCCTGCCCCAATCGCGGCGACTTTGCCCACGCTCAGGAACGGCAGGTAGAGACGGGGGTGCGAAAACAACTGGCTGAAGAGACTAAGATCGGTAAATACGAACGGCTCGCGCAATGACTCGTACTTGGCATTGCTGACTGCAGCGACCAGACCAACGAGCGCGAGCGTCGCGCAGGCCGAAAAGAGCGGCCGTAACGTGACGGCGACCAGCAGGTCAAATAAAAAGAGTACAGAAAGAATGTGAAGTGCTGACGACAGCAACGGTCGCCGCAACGGCGCGCGCGGAACGGCGACCGCATCGAACGCGAACGACAACGCAACGGTGGCCGTAAGCACCCACGTATGGCCCCCGCTCAATTGACCCGGTCCTTCGACGGCAGATACGACAAGCGGCCGAGAATCGCATCGGCCAGCGCAGCGGGCAAAACCGACAGCAGGCGCATGCCCAGCGCGAGCACGCCCGGGAACGCGATCTCGCTGCGCCCCGCATCGAGCTGGCGGCGAATGTAGGCCGCAGCACGCTCGGCGCTCCACAGAAATGGCTTGTCGCCGGGGAACACGTCGCTCATCGCCGTCTCCACGAACCCGGGAAGGATCACCGTGACCCCCACCCCGCGGTGGGCCAGCAGCGGCCGCACCGAGTCTCCATAGGCCTTGATCGCAGATTTGCTCGCGCAATAGGCAGGCGAGATCGCCATGCCGCGCAGTGCGGCGAGCGAGCTGACCATTGCAACGCGGCCACGCCCGCGCGAGCCCATCCGCTCGACGACGGGCAGGACCGTGTTAAGCATGCCGTAAAGGTTGGTATCGATAACGTGCGCAGTGCGCTCCAACCCCTCCCAATCCGAAGCCGATGCGATCGTGCTTGCTACACCGGCATTCGCGATCAACAGGTCGATCGGATGCCGGGTGTCAAAATCGTCGAGCCACGCAGCCACGGCCGTCGCCTCACGCACGTCGATGACGCCTGTTTCAACCGTGGCCCCGCGCGCGCGGCAGACCGCAGCGGTCGCATCGATCCGCTCGCGATCGCGACCGATCAGACCCAGCACAGCCCCGGGCCGTGCATAGGCAAATGCAATGGCTTGACCGAGGCCGGCGCTGGCTCCGGTAACGACGACGTGGGCCGGCCCTTGACTACGCATGCGCGCGATCCAGGCGGTCGACCGATCCCTTTACCGCCATCTCGATGCCGGTACGCGTGTAGAAATCGCCGTTGATCTGCGTGTAATGCATGATGTAGTCTAGGAAGGCTTGATAAAGATCCATATCCGGCTCGCTCCCTTGCCCCCAGAATTCATCCAGCGTTCCCTGCCAGGTCAACCCGGGAATTGAGTAGATGGCGTCGCCCAGCGTGATCAGCGGCCGCCGATGATGCAGCGCCGACAAGCCCACCGTGCTGTTCACCACGACCACGCCCTTCGCATGATCGAGAAGCGTCGGCAAATGCCCGGCGTCGATAAAGCGAACCCGGTCGGCCACGCGCAACTCGTGAGCCAGCCTTTCGGTATACCGCCGATATTCGATCAGTCCCGTATCAAGAGGATGATTCTTAATTACCAGCAATGAATCCGGTTCAGAGTATGCCGCAAACGATTGCATTACACGGTCGATCGCGTCTCGGACCCCATCAAATGGTGAATGGACAATAATTTGTGCGTCCGAATTCAATTGCAGCGGGAAAAGATAAAAATCCCGGCCTTTCGCCAGAAGCTCGGCGGTCACACGCTCGGCCTCGCCTTGGTGAAGCCGCTGCAGTAGCGCCCGCGACGCCAGTCCCGCGTATTCAAACAGGCCGTTCTTCGGCCGGTGACTCCGATAGTGAGGGAATCGGGCGCTGAGGAACGCATTGGCCGCACGGTAGCGGATGTCATGAAACGCGCGCTCATATAGGTTGTACCCCGTTGGGCGGCCGACCCCGGCCGAGGGCATCGAGCCGCGCGCCGCGTAGTAAACGGCCGGATCCTTCGGCAATGACGACCGGCCATTCACGCCGCCGCACTCGAGCGTCAGCCAATGAGGACGGACGTATCCCTCCTCGAACACATGGACCCGGAGGCCGCTCGCCTCGGCGATTGGATGGATGGGGCGATGAATTTCCCTACAATCGCCGAACATGACGATATCAGTAAAATTACCCGACTTTACAATGTCGCCGTACCATTCCAGCAAATGCTCGACCGGGTCCGAGTAGTTCCAGCTTCCCTTCGAACCCGAGTAAATCAGATCCCCACCACAAAAATTGACCCTACGAACCCAGTGTCCGCGCTCACGCAGCGCGGCAGCTAGCCTGCCAAAAAAAGGGGAAGCCGTACCCTGCAGGACAAGAAAGGAGCGTTGCATGTGAAAGCATCAAGGCTGCACGATCCCGCCGAAGGACCCCCCACGGCCAGGCCAGCAGCAGTTTTAAGCAGTAGTTTTAATAAGCAAACCGGTGCTCCAGAACCGGCAGAGAATACAGTACCTTTGTGAAAATATAAACATCAGCGATATCGCAACATGCACGCTGTCACAGCGAGCGATAGCGCTAGTCACTCCACGTAGCTATAATCGGCGGCTCGTTTTAAAAACCTACTGCGTTCGCCGCCTCGCTCACGCGAAAGCTGGCATGGGCGGCGCATGCCAGATGCGGCAGGCAACGCCTCCGACGTTTGTCAGCCGAGAGGGGATGCACCGCCGCACCGGTCGTTGCGCTTCCCTGCCCCCGCTCGTCGGAATTCGCAAGCCCGTTGCTACGGGATGGGAAAAATATTTAGTCTGGGAATTGCGTTGGAAACCACATCTAGCAACGAAGCGACTGTACCACCCAACAACGGCAAGAAGCCCCTGATGGAGCGCATCAAGGGAATCAACCGCCTCTTCGCATGCACCGTCATCGTCCCGACCGCGATCGCGGTCGCCTACTTCGGTCTCATCGCATCCGACGTCTACGTCTCGGAATCGCGCTTCGTTGTACGCAGCCCACAGCGGCAAATGCAAACGAGCTTCGTGGGCGCATTGCTGCAAGGCTCCGGCTTCTCGCGCGCGCAGGACGACACCTACGCGGTGGTCGACTATATCCAGTCCCGCGATGCGCTACGTGAGCTGAACAAGGCGGACTATATTGCCAACGCATACGGCGACCACGGCGACTTCGTCAGCCGGTTCTCGAAGTCGTTCGACAACAGCTTTGAAGCCTTGCTGAAATACTATCGCAAGCATGTCGTCTCGGTTGACTTCGACTCCGCCTCCGCCATTACGACCCTTCAGATCCGCGCCTACACTGCGCAGGATGCTGAAAAGATCAACGAATCTCTGCTGGAGCTGAGCGAAGGCCTCGTCAATCGCATGAATGATCGCGCCGCGAACGATACCGTGCGATTCGCGCAGAAGCAGGTCGACCAGGCAACCGCAAAGGCCAAGGATGCAGCCGCAGCGCTGGCCTCATACCGGAATACGCACACGGTTTTCGATCCCGACAAGCAATCCGCGCTGGAACTGCAGCAAGTCAGCAGCCTGCAATCGCAGTTGCTGACGGCACAGAGCCAACTGATCCAGCTGCAGTCCACCGCGCCGGCAAACCCGCAGGTCGCGACGCTGAAAACGAACATTTCGACGCTTCAGCGTCAAATCGAGGCAGCCACCAGCGGTGTCGCCGGCCGAACCGGCTCCCTGTCGGACAAGGCCGCACAATACGCACGCCTGCAACTGGAGTCGCAGTTTGCGGACAAGCAGTTGGCTTCCGCGATGACGGGCATGGAAAACGCGCGTGCCGAATTGCAGCGCAAGCAGCTCTATCTCGAGCGGCTTGTCGAGCCCAACACCCCGGACATCGCAATCGAGCCGCGACGTCTGAAGTCGATCTTCGAGACTTTCGCGTTGAGCATGATCGTCTGGGGCATCTTGAGCCTGTTGCTGGCCGGCGTCCGAGAGCACTATGACTAATCGGCACGCCGTGCATCACGACACGCCCTTCTTTCGCTCGTTGCACATCCAGTTCCGCGTCGTCGGCGCGCTGCTGATGCGTGAAATCATCACGCGCTATGGTCGCCACAACGTGGGCTTCCTGTGGATCATGTGCGAACCGATGATGTTTACGCTCGGCGTCACGGCCCTGTGGACCGTCACCAAGGCGACTCACGGTTCGACGTTGCCGATCACGGCATTTGCCGTCACCGGATATTCGACGGTGCTGCTATGGCGCAATTGCGCAGGCCGCTGCTCGCTCGCGATCCAGCCGAATCAGAGCCTGCTCTACCATCGCAACGTCAGGGTGATCGATCTACTGATGGCCCGCCTGGTGCTCGAGATATCCGGCGCGACGATGTCGTTTTTCGTACTGAGCGTGCTCTTCATCGGGATCGGCATGATGGCGCCGCCGCACAACATCGCCCTGATCCTCGGCGGATGGATTCATATTGCGACGCTCGCTTGCGGCCTCGGGTTCACGCTTGGCGCACTGAGCGAGCGCAGCGAAACCGTCGAGCGGGTCTGGCACACGATCGCCTACCTGTTGTTTCCGTTGTCGGGCGCTGTATTCATGGTGGACTGGATGCCTCAGTATGCGCAGAAATTCGTCTTGCTTCTGCCAATGGTGCATGGGGTAGAAATGATCCGGTCTGGTTATTTCGGCCCTCTCGTCAAGGCACATTACGACATCGGTTATATGGTGACCTTCGACCTGGTTCTTCTACTCATCGGTCTGTGCCTCGTCCGCGAAGCCAGCAAGCACGTGGAGCCGGAATGATTGCACTCAAAGGCCTGAGCAAGGCTTATCACACCCGGACCGGCCGACGTACGGTACTCGATGACATTTCGCTGACCGTAAACAAAGGCGAACGTGTCGGCATTCTCGGACGCAACGGTGCCGGGAAGTCGACGTTGATCCGGATGATCAGCGGCGCAGAACCTCCGACGGCCGGGCGTATTACGCGCGACATGAGCGTCTCTTGGCCACTCGCCTTCGGCGGCGCCTTCCAGGGCAGCCTGACCGGAATGGATAACCTGCGTTTCGTATGCCGGGTGTACGGTGCGGATGCGAAGCGCGCAGAGCCGTTCGTGCAAGAGTTTTCGGAGCTGGGCAGCTACCTTCGAGAACCGGTGAAGACGTATTCTTCCGGCATGCGGGCGCGCTTGGCATTCGCAATTTCGATGGCGATCGAATTTGATTGCTTCCTGATCGACGAGATTATCGCGGTTGGCGACAGTCGCTTTCACGCGAAATGCCATCACGAGCTGTTCGAAAAGCGACGGGATCGAGCACTCATTATCGTCAGCCACGATGTCGCCTATGTTCGACAACACTGTGACCGCGCAGCCGTACTGGTGCAGGGAAAGCTTCACAATTTCGCGGACGTCGGCCAGGCGTACGATTTTTATCAGGCCAGCACCGCTTGAGCCCGCATCGCCGTACGACGCGGGCAATTAGTCTGATGTAAAGACATTCCGGAAAATCAGGCCGGAATTCAATCGACCGTTCAATTCTACTGGTCGATTATCAACAGATATCGAATAGGGCGACGCGCGCGAGCGCAAGGGTATTTGAGTGGCAACTTACCGTCAGAAACTGATCGTCGTTCTTGCGATGCATCGCAGCGGCTCGAGTGCAATCACCAATATGCTCCCCGTACTGGGCGTGCAGCTTGGTGACGCATTACTTCCTGGCATTGAAGGAAACAACGCAAAAGGGTTCTTCGAAGATAGCGACCTCAATGCGCTCAACATCGCTATGCTCGGTGCCGTGGAAAACGACTGGCATCATCTGACGTCGCTCGAAGAAACCGATTTTGACACGTTGCGCCGCAAGGGCTTTTTCGGACAAGCAGTCGATCTGCTGCAAAAGAAAATCCGCGATACGGATGTATTCGGATTCAAGGATCCGCGGGTATCCAAATTGCTCCCCTTCTGGCAACAAGTCTTCGCGCATTGCCAGGTCGAGACGCACTATCTGATCACCTTGCGCAATCCGGTGAGCGTCGCTCGTTCACTCAAGGAACGCAACGGCTTCATTCCAGGAAAAAGTTACCTTCTGTGGCTTCAGCACGTCCTGCCGGGGCTCATTCAGACCAACGGCGCATCCAGATGCATTGTGGATTACGACGCCTTTCTTGAAGCGCCTCAGCCCTATATCGATTTGTGCGCAATGCGTTTCGGCCTGACGATCGACCCGCAACGTCTGGCAGCATACGAAACCGAGTTTCTGGACCATTCGCTGCGGCACACGGTTTTCTCGAACGCAGACTTCGATCTCGAACCCATGTGTCCGACCATGGTTCGGGATGCTTACATGGCACTCAGGGCATGCGCTCTCCAGGAGCACGATCTGGACGATCCCGAATTGCGGCAGCGATGCATCGCCTGGAGCCACGCTCTCACGGGCATGCAGCCCACCCTTCGGTTGATTGACGCGCTATCGGCTCAGGTCGACCTCTATTACCAGACTGCGATGCGGAATGGCGGAGAGTTCGCTCGACAAAGGGATCTGTGCCGCTTGCTCGAAGACAAAATTACGGAGCTCGAACGACAGTCGAGGGCGGACGCGCATAATGCAACGCTTCGAATCGACGCATTGTCGCAGGCGCTCCAATTGAGCGAAGCTGCCGTGAGCCGCGTCACTGCGGAGCATGCCGCAAGCGAATTGACCTGGAATCAGGAAGCACTGGTTCGAGAAACCACTCACAATCAGCGGATCCGCGCACTCGAGATAGAATTTTCCCGTGAGCGGGAATCATTGATCGCTGCGGTCGAAACCGCCCAGCAAAATCTCAGTAGCCTGGTCGCCGAGAAACGCATCTCCGTCGAAGCTGACGCGCGTCGAGAACTTCAGTGGCAACAAGCGCTTGACGAACAACGCGACGGGCATCGCCTGCAATTGACCTTTCTCCAAGAAAAATCGGAAGCCGCCCTGGCCGCGGCCCTGCTGAAAACCCAGACGCTCACTGGCCAGCTGCACGAATCGCAAGCAGCACTGCGCGGCGCCGACGACAAGCGCATCGCGCGCGAAGCGCAGTTTCACGATGAAGTGAAAGCGCTTCAAGCGGATGTCGAAGAGGCGCGACGCGAACTGCAGGCTCGCGATCGGCAGCATCAGGCGGAAGCGACGGAATACCAGGCGCAGTGCAGTGCAACCGACGCGCGGATCCACATGCTCGAACAGGACCTGCGGGCAACCCGCGATGAACTGGGGCGGATCAAGGCAAGTGCCTCGTGGAAATTCACTTCGCCCTTACGCCGAATAGGACGCTGGATTATCCCTGCCAGATAGCGAGGCAGGATGAATTGACTGAATGGCAGGCGGCGGGAGAGCGCCAAGATTCCCTGCCACACCACCGAAGCAAAATACATCGCAAGAAAAATTGAGGTAGGTTTACCAATGACTGTCAGTTCACCCCCTTATTCGCACACGGCTCCTCCTGCTACATTGGACGAGTTGCTCGGCCTGGATGACGAAGCATTCGTGCTTGCTGCATATCGGACGGTATTGGGCAGGGAAGCCGATCAGGAGGGTCATGCATACTATTTGCGCCGTATCCGCAACGGGATCGGAAAGCTTCATATTCTCGGTCAGCTGAGGAATTCGAAGGAAGCCCGCGCACGCTCGATCGACATGAGCGGACTGGACCGCGCCATTCGTGCGACCAAGCTCAAGCAAATTTTCAGCTTCACTGCACCTTGGACGAGACATCGCAAGGATCGGGACCGGAAACTGAATGATCTGGAGAATTCGCTGCATGCACTTGCGCGCGTCGCGACGGCGACCAACGAGCAAGTCTCGAGCCTACACGCGTCGCTGACCAGGCTGCCTCATGCCCTCGGCAACCATCACCACCCCGTCATGCGTGGGCCGGCAAGGGCGGATGCACCGCTCATTTCCGTGATCACGCCGCTCTACAAGACGTCGCTCTATTACCTGGAACGGTTGGCGACGTCACTCTGGGCCGTGCGTGACTCGATCGAATGGGTCGTCGTCAACGACTCCCCTGGCGTACCGCATGTCGAGTCGTTCATCGACAGGATGCAATCGTGCTTCCCGAACGTCAGGTACGTCAGGCACGACGTCAACCAGGGAATCTTTACCTCCTACACCAGCGGCATCAACGCCGCCACCACGCCGTACGTCGCCATTCTCGACCATGACGACGAGGTGGATCTCGCGCCGATCGTCGCGCACTTGAACGAGGTCGGGGAGCGTCACGACCTCATCTATACCGACGAAGTGCGATTCGGGCAGGGGGTGAATGTCCACTTTTCCAAGCCGACATTCGATCCGCTGAGTTCGATGCATTACTTCTACATGCATCACATCACGCTGTTCCGCACGTCGATTTGCAAGGAACTGATCGACAAGGAACCCGATGCCGTCAAAAAGTATCGCAGCTGCTTCGACATCTGGCTGGCCCTCGGCTATATCCGGCACTTCGGCTCGCAACCGATTTCCAGCAAATACATGCCCTACCCCAGCTACGGCTGGCGGGTTCATGACGACAGTACGGCCAAGAGCCTAGGCCAGAAGCCACTTGCCGACGGTGAACGGATCGAGATCGCCAAGGCCCTCTACCGCGATCTGGATCCGTTGGCGAACATCGAGCTCGACGAAGAAGCACGCTATCTCGTTCGATATCGATATCCTACTGCGTCGGCGCAGGACCGGAAGCAGCTGGCAAAGCTGATTTGCTCGCGCTTCGACGTCTATACGCACCGCATGACCTCCATTTCGGAACATCAGATGGGCCGGGGAGACCATCCGCTACTCGTCGCGCTGTCCAACGTCCCGCTGGCTTACCTCGACGACTTCATCACCGGAAAATGCCTCATCGTGCCGCGACAAAAGCTTCCTCGGGACAGCCGGATCCACGACAGCGTCTCGCGTCACCTGAACAACGTTCCGGTGCTGGAAACGATCGACGACAGACTCAGTCCTGCCGATTTCGCCAAGCTGACGGCGCAGAACATCGGCATCCTGAGCTCCAAGCGAGCACCGAAAATGGACAAGAGCCGCACGGCATCACATCTGCTGGTCGTTTGATGGAAGCACACTACAAATGAACAAGAACAGTTCCAATCCGACAGTCAGCATCCTCTTGCCGGTCTACAACGGACAGGCCTACCTGCAGGAAATGCTGGAGTCCATTGCTTCGCAGAACCTGACCGATTTCGAACTGATCGTCGTCGACGACGGGTCGACCGATCGAAGCTGGGATCTATTGACGTCGTGGATGAGCGGTCACGCCCTCTCCGTCCGGCGATTGCGCAAGCCAGTCAATTTGGGCGTATGCGCGGCACTCGTTGACGCATCGCGGCTCGCACGTGGACGCTATATCGCGCAGATCGGCCAGGACGACGTATGGGCGCCCGATCACCTGTCGGCGCTCTGCGCCGCGCTGGACAACAATCCAGACGCAAGCGCGGCCTTCGCCGGCGTCACCTATATCGATGCGCAAAGCAAGCCGATGGTCGCTACCGTGTTCAATCACGGCCGCATCGACGAAGATGGTCATGAGACGCTGCTCGCCAAACTGACGGCAGGAAATTTCCTCTGCGCACCCGCGTCCATGTTCCGCCGCGAGTTCTTCGACATCTCGTACTGGGGCGCGTCGAACGAGCGTCTGCAGGATTACGAGCTCTGGCTCAATTTGCTGCTGCACGGCCGTTTCGTGTTCACCAAGCAGATCACATGCTCGTACCGGTTGCACAACAACAATCTGAGCTCGGGCTCGCAAATGCGGCTGCAGAGCGAGTACGAGTTGCTCATGACGCTGATGCGGGTACTGATGAGCAGCCGTTTCGAGCATTTCTATGCAGGCCTGAACAACGATTCGGACCGGCGAATCAAGTTCGTTCGCGCGCTCGACCACAGCCTGACGATGGTCACCGATTACTGCTCCGGCATCGCCATGCTGCACGCTGCAGTCCTCGAACGCATCAGCATGTGGGAAACGGAGCGTTTGCAGGAAGTCAACGCCATGCGGATCAGGACCGTACGGGCGCTCGGCCTGCTGCGCAAGGCACTTGCGTTGAGAAAGGTCAGTTCGGCGCATCTGCTGCGAGACAACAGCGGTGTGCCGTATCTCGTTCCGGCTCATGACGCACTGTCGCCCCTCGTCACGGCGCTGATTGAAGAAGGTTGCTTCCAGGACGGTGCGCATATCGACTTCTCGTCCGTCGATTTGCCCTACCTGTATGCATGCTCGGAAACTCAGGTTGAACAATTGAAGTCCTATGATTCATTCCTGTCTGCGACTCACGAACATCGCGTCGTGGTATTCGACACGGAAAAGACCGGCGACCATCCATGCGGATTCGGAATTGCAGCCGATCAGCACCTGGATCATGGCCTGATGGACAAATTGTTCAAGTTCATGGAAGAAAGACATCGGTCGTTCTATCAAGCACGTCCGATGATTGGGTGAAGCGTTGTGAGCGCAAAAGTCGATATGCCAACCAATATTCAGAAGTGCGTCCTTGTCACTGCCGCCGGTACTGCCACGGCAGTCAATGTCATCAAGAGCCTGTCGCAGATTCCCGGCGTCAGGATCGTGACGACGGACAGCAACGAGCGTCACATGATTGCGGCTCCCGCTCGCTGGGACACCACGCACTATCAGGTACCGCTCGCGAGCAATACCGATGCCTTCGTCTCGGCATTGACGGCAATCTGCGAAAAGGAAGGCATCGATGCGATCTATCCGATCCACGATGCTGAAATTCTTGCCGTCACCGCCCATCGAACCCGATTTCCCGCGCACGTGCGGCTGCCGGCCCTGTCGCCCGACAGCGTGCGAAATTCGAACGACAAGCTGCTGAATTTCGATATCTGCCGCGAGGCAGGCCTCCCCGTTCCCGATACGATTCCGGGATCGAAGCTGCAGTCGAGCGATGTCGAGCGTTATAAGGCATTGATTCGCAAGCCGCGATCCGGCGTAGGAAGCGTCGGCGTTCGCCGGGTGACAAACTTCGACGAGTTGGACCGCCAGGCGGACTTGACCGATTCCATCGTGTATCAACAGCCCTGCGCCGGCGACGAATATACGATCGATGTCCTTCGTGTCGGCTCCGACCTGATTTCCGTCACACGCGAGCGTCTCGAAACTAAGGCCGGAGTATGCACGAAGGCGCGCGTCTCCGTGCACCCGAACACCGACGCGCTCGCTCGCCGCATTGCGGACGTGTTCGAACTCCAGGGCCTGTTCTGTTTCCAGGTCATCGGCGACATCGAAAGCGGCGACCTGAAGATCATCGACATCAATCCCCGTTGCGGCGGCGGTACGGCACTTTCCGTCGCGGCAGGATTTCCGCTGCTTCAATGGCATTTCGCCGCGCTTCTGGATCTCCAAGAAGCATCGGGATTCAAAAGCGCATGCGAGCTCCGGCTGGCCCAGGGGGGGGAAGCGATCGTCTGCCGCCATTACGAAGAAATTGTGACCTTCTCATCATGAAGCCACATCGCCCGCTAGTCGCCCTCGATTTCGACGGCACGCTCGTTTCGTGCAAAGAGAAGCAACTGTATGCGCTCGATGAAGCGTCAAAGCTGCATCACGTCGCCTACGATGCCCACGACACGTTCTGGGACCTGAAACGCAATGGATCTTCCACGCTCAAGGCGCTGACGGCGACGGGTGTGGATGAGGTGCAAGCGAGCAAGATCGCGGCGGCTTGGATCGACATCGTCGAGAGCGAACAGGCCAGCGAGCACGACAGACTGCTGCCGGACGTTGCCGACGCGCTTCGCGGTTTGGCCGCATCGGCCAACCTGATGCTGCTGTCCGCGCGCCGCAATGCCGCGCTACTCGAACGGCAACTCGTGTCGCTGGATCTATTGAAGTTCTTTCCGATCTGGGAAACGGTCTCGCCGCTGGGCGGGGTCAGCAATTCAAAAGCACAGCGCCTCGTACATCACGGCGCCTGCTGCTACGTCGGCGACACCGAGAGTGACTGGTCGGCATCCGTAGCAGCGGCACTTCCGTTTTACCTGCTTTCTACCGGGCAGCGCAGCAATTCTTTTTTTGAGACGCATTTTCTAGATCTTGAAAATGCACCGCCGGTCATCTACGGCAATTTTCAACACGTCGCCGACGCCATCAAACATGACATACTCAGTTGACATGTGTCGATTCATCGACCTTCCGCAGTTCTCGGATCGCCGCGGGAACCTGTCGTTCATTGAAAATGGAGGCGCGCTGCCATTCGACGTCAAGCGATTCTACTTTCTGTACGACGTGCCGTTCGGCGTCGAACGCGCGGGGCACGCACACAAGAACCTGCATCAAGTATTTTTCGCGTTCGCCGGCTGTTACGAGCTGCACCTCGACGACGGCACGAACAAGCGGACGGTGTTGATCAATCAACCGAACAAGCCATTTTACGTCTGCCCTCACATCTGGCGCGTCGTCGACAGTTTTACGTCCGGCGCCGTATGTGCCGTGCTCGCAAGTGAGCAATATAGCGAGTCGGACTATCTGAGGAACTATGACGACTTTCATCAATATCTCAAAACAGTAAAATCGCCGCGGGAGAACGTGCTGTGAATGTACCCTTTTTGGATCTTGGTCGCCTGAATGCGCCTTACAAGGCGGAATTTCTCGGCGTCGCGTCGAAGCTCTTCGACGACGGCACGTTCATCGGCGGTGGACTCGTTAGCCAATTCGAACGCGAATTCGCTGAATATTGCGGCACCGAGCATTGCGTCGGTGTCGGCAACGGGCTCGACGCCATCACTCTCGCCCTGAAGGCGCTCGGCATCGCCCCGGGTGACGAAGTCATCGTTCCGGCGCAGACGTTCGTTGCGACCTGGCTTGCCGTGACGCACGTTGGCGCGGTCAATGTCCCGGTCGACGTCGAGCCGCGAACGGCCAACCTCGATCCGGACCTGATCGAAGCCGCGATTACGCCGCGTACCAAGGCGATCATCGTCGTCCATCTGTATGGCGCGACCGCGGACATGGCGCGCATCAACGAGATCGCCAAGCGTCACGGCCTATACGTCATCGAGGATGCCGCCCAGGCTCACGGCGATATCCGCTTCGACCGCAAGGTCGGCACGTTCGGTGATATCGCGACGTTCAGCTTCTACCCGTCTAAGAACCTCGGTGCGGTCGGCGATGCCGGATGCGTGGTCACCAACTCGAGCGCCCTCGCACAGCGCGTGCGCGAGCTTGGCAACTACGGCAGCTCGGTCAAGTATCGTCACGATTCCATCGGTTTCAACAGCCGCCTCGATCCGATCCAGGCCGGTTTCCTGTCCCTGAAGATCAAGGATCTCGATCGCATCATCGAGAAGCGACGGGCTATCGCCGCACGCTACGATAAGGCCATCGGCAACGCCGATGAGTCCGCTCCGGTCTTCCGATTGCTCGACTTCGGCCTGCAATCGGTCTGGCACAACTACGTCATCGTCTGCCGGGATCGCGATACCGTTCAGCGACAGCTGACGGAGGCTGGGGTCGGCGTCGGCATCCACTACCCGACGATTCCTACCGAGCAAACCTGCTACGCCGACATGCAGCACTACAGCCGGGCAACGCCGGTCGCGCACCGCCTCAGTCAATCCGTTCTGAGCTTGCCGATGGGTGAATACCTGAGCGACGCCGAAGTCAATCACGTCTGCGACGCGCTGCGGAAACTGGCGTAACCGAAGTTTCATCGACGCTACCGGCATTACAGGACGCGATTCGATCTTCCGCGCTCCTCGCGAGATCGACCCGCGCCTGCCGTGCCATGACGGGGACGTATCGTTCCCGTCATGTGAATGCAGGTCCCGAAATACGAGTCTGTCGTCGGTTCGGCAATCTGCCTCCCGTCATGACGTAGCGCATTACCGTGTCATCTATGATCGATCTGGAGTTCTTTCGCTTGAGCTGGAACATGTCGCACCTGCGACGTCTTCCGGACGACACCGATCAGCCGATGAACTCGCGGCCATGCAAGTCCTATGCGATATGCGCTCGCGTGAAGGCGGGGTGGTACATGCTGGAGCTCCGGGCTCATGCCGCCGCCCCCAGCGTCAAGGTGCGTGTCGTCACCGTCCTGGAAGGCGGCGAAACCGAATCGTTCTCGGTAACGACGAGCACGAGACGCGTCAGCAAGCGACTCATTCGCCTGTCGTCGCGCGGGAGCGTCAGTTTGCATATGGAATCCGCGCACCCGGACGACGAAGTCACGCAATTCAAGTTGGCTCGCGTAACGGGCCGGTTCGCACGCTCGCGCATGCATCGAAAGCTGAGCGCGCTGCACCCGATGTACAAACTCGACGCATTCGGCTCGTCTTCGACCCGGCAGGCGAACGCCGGGCCTGAGCGAGACATGTGGCACGACTACTGCCAGCTCTTCGAAAACCCAGATGCGCTCGTCGATTATTTGGACTGGATCGAGTGCTTCGACACGCCGAGCGGCGACGCACTCGCCCGGATGAGCCGTCGCATCGATTCATTCCGTGATCGCCCCACCGTTGCGCTGGCGATGGCGTTGTCCAGGCCGAATGCGGCCTGGCTGAACACAACCATTCAGCATGTGAAGGCGCAGATCTACCCGTACTGGGCGCTTCATATCGTCGCTCCCGCCACAGTGGATCCAGAGATTCTGCACTTGCTCGAACATCACGCACTGAGCGACAGCCGCGTGAAAATCCTGCAGCCAGGCAATCACGCGACTCCCCAGGGCGAACTGACCCGCGCGTTGCTTCGATCCGGATCGTGGATCGCCATGCTCGGCCAGCACGATCTGCTGCCCCGGCACGCGCTGTTTGCCATTTGCGAAACCGTCGATGCAGCGCCGCATGCGGAGTTGATCTATTCCGACGAGGATCGGATTGACGAAGACGGATCACGCAAGGATCCGCACTTCAAATGCGACTGGAACGAAGATCTGTGCCTTTCTCGCGGCACGATCTCGCATTTGAGCGCCTGCCATGCTCGCCTGTTCGAGGCCGTGGGCGGCTGGGATCCGCGCCCGGGCTTCGCGTCCGGTTACGATCTCGCGCTGCGATGCATCGAATCAGCCCGACCGGATGGCATCGTGCATATTCCGAGCATCCTCTACCACGCTCGCGACAGTACCCAGGATCAGTTCGACACAGCCACCGATGCTGACAAGCAAGCCGGATACCTGGCACTCGCGAACTATCTGCAGCGCAGCGGAATCGCAGCGGATGCGCGCATTACGGCTCACGGCTACAGGGTTCGTTATCGGCTGCCCGAGCCGTGCCCGATGGTTAGCATCATCATTCCCACCAGAAATGGGCTGTCGCTGCTGCGCCAATGCATCGAGTCCATTCTGCGCCGGACGACCTACTCGAACTACGAGATCATCGTCGTCGACAACGGCTCCGACGAGCGCGAGACGCTGGATTACCTCGCCGCGCTGTCGACGCATGAACGCATCGAGATCGTTCGCGACGACCGGCCGTTCAACTATTCCGCGCTCAACAACCGCGCTTGCGCGCGCGCGCGCGGAGACTATATTGCCCTCGTCAACAACGACATCGAGGTCATCAGCCCGGACTGGCTGGAAGAAATGCTGGGACAGGCAACGCGCCCCGAAGTCGGTGCAGTCGGTGCAAAACTTCTGTATTCGGACGACACCGTTCAGCACGCCGGTGTCATCCTCGGCCTCAGCGGCGCCGCGGATCATATCCACCGCGGGCTGCAAAGGCACGATCCGGGCTATCAAGCTCGAGCGGCAGTCGTCCAATCCCTTTCTGCCGTCACAGCTGCCTGCCTCGTCGTCAGAAAATCGCTCTATGTCGAAATCGGCGGCCTCAACGAAGCGTCTCTGCCCGTCGCTTTCAACGACATCGACTTTTGCTTGCGCATCAGGAGCGCAGGATATCGAATCATCTGGACGCCGTTTGCCGAACTCTATCATCACGAATCGGCAACCCGAGGTGAAGACAATACGCCGGAAAAAAAGCGGCGCTCGGATGGCGAGGTTGCGTACATGCGACAACATTGGGCCGACTTCATGGCGGACGATCCGGCCTATAGCCGGAATCTGACGCTGGATCGGGCCCAGTGCCAGATCGCGTGGCCGCCGAGAGCGGGTCTGGGTGTTATCAGGAAGGCCGGCTCCGTGCTGGCACATCCGCGCGCGACATTCGAAGATCGACCGTCTGCCGATCCGGTTGGCTACTCGAACAGGGAAGAAACCTGATCCCGTTATGACAAACAACCGAACTTTCAGCGTTCTTCTGGAAATGCGGCCCGCCCTCGACGGCCACGCCGGCATTCCGCAGGAAACGAGATTACTGTTTCGAGGCTTGTGCGAGTGCCCGTCGATCGAGGTCGAAGGGCTGCTCCAGACCTCGCTCGCGTTTCTTGCGCCGGGCGCCGCAGACGAGCCGGCTCGTGAACCGGACATGACGCTCGCCGCGGTGCGTGAACGCACGCGGGTTGTCGTATCGATGGACAAACCGCGACCCAAAGGCATTTGGGCGACGGTTCGTACCTATGTCCGCTCCCGCCGAACCGCGTACGCGCTGGCCCTGTCCGCGCTGTTGCGTCCCGCGCGTGCTCACGTGCGACTCACTCGCTTCGCGCCCCGCGGCTTCGAGGAATTCGTCTGGCGCCGCCTGTTCGAGAAGACCCTGCCGGCAGACGATTTCAAGATCGTCACCGCACGCGATCTACGTGTCTGCACGGTACCCTGGAACGTGTTGCAGAGTGCAGGACTTCTAACCTTGAAGTTCCGGCGTGAGGCAATCTATCCGCGCATCGCGCTTGATCGGGCCGGCGTCTTCATTGCACAGACGCCGTATCCCGGCAGAATTCCCGACGATGTGGCGTTCGTCGTGCGTTATCACGACGCCTTCCCGATCATGATGCCCGACACGATCGCCAACAAGGTCCGCCATCAAGCCACGCACATGCATGCGTTGGTCAGCAATGCAAAATCCGGCGCGTATTTCGCCTGCGTGTCCGAAACGACCCGACAGGGCCTGATCGCGTTGCTTCCAGAGGTTCGCGATCGGTCGGTCACGATTCACAACATGATCTCGGCCGATTTCCGCGAAACCAACGCACCGGCCGATCGGGTCAAGCAGATCGTAAGGCTTCGCATTACCCCGGTCGGCCCGCTGAATCCGACCTTTTCCACGACCGAATCGAGAGAGCGCTTTTACGCCGACGCACTGGATCGGCAACCGTTCAAGTATCTACTGATGGTTTCGACGATCGAACCGCGCAAGAATCACGCTCGACTCTTGGCAGCGTGGTCGACGCTCATGGCGGATCGCGATCCATCGATCAAGCTCGTTTTTGTCGGAAACGCTGGCTGGGGGAGCGAGGTGCTGACCCAGGAAATGCGCGCGTGGATCGATACAGGCGCCCTGTTCGTCCTGTCCGGGGTCCCCGCCGAAGATCTGTGTACGTTGTATCGGCACGCCGTAGCGACAGTCTGCCCGAGCCTCGCGGAGGGTTTCGACTATTCCGGCCTGGAATCCATGGCCAGCGGCGGGGTCGTGGTGTCATCCGACATCGCGGTCCACCGCGAGGTCTACGGTGACGCAACCGAATACTTTGATCCGCACTGCACGCGGAGCCTGGCGGATGCGATTGGTCGCGTCGCCTATGACGACGGCGCTGAATTGCGACGTTCCGAATTGAAGGCACTGGGACGCCAAATGGCACCCCGGTATCGGCCAAAGCATATCCTGCCGCAATGGGAACGTTTTCTCGGTGCGATATCAGCCGGGAAGGCAGGAATCGGGAGATAGATCCAGTCGCTCCGACCGCACCGGATCAATACGCATTTCCGAGTACGGTATTGTTTA
>Ga0157367_1000510_pt1 | contig 19016 bp, 15 predicted proteins | sample AttbisABBM2_FD_113142 | JGI IMG/M metagenome (GOLD analysis project Ga0157367, IMG submission 113142) | Fungus gardens microbial communities from leaf cutter ant in Botucatu, State of São Paulo, Brazil - Atta bisphaerica ABBM2 | ecosystem: Host-associated > Fungi > Mycelium > Unclassified ...
CCGAAAGCTTTTGTAACAAAGACTGGAAGGCGGAATGACAGCCTTGGATGTCGCCGATGGCGATGGGGGCGGGAAGCATGAGGGTCAGATCGTGCCGAAACGGGGTGAAGTGGGGAGAATCGTATGAATATACGGTAGCGCCATGGCTGTTCCACATCGGGCGGCCCGCCAGGCATGCGATTCTTCGTGGCGAAAAGGGTCCTCGCGCTGTATCAAGTTGTTAGCGGCATGGAGTTGGCACCGGCTGGATTCCTATAATTGACATTTTCACTCTGAAATTAACATCTCGTGACTTTGCTGGTATGACGACCGGTTAAAATGCCGGGCCTGATCGGCCGAGACTTGGCCACTGTGACATGACAAGAAGTGCGACGAGCGCCTGCCTGGCGCGCCGCACATTATTACTAGAGGACGTTTCATGATCCTGGTTACCGGCGGCGCGGGTTTTATCGGTGCCAACTTTGTACTCGACTGGATGGGCGTCTCGGGCGAAGCCGTGCTCAACGTCGACAAGCTGACCTATGCGGGCAACCTGCGGACGCTGGCACCGCTCGACGGGAATCCGGATCATGTGTTCGCTCGTGTCGATATCTGCGATCGCGCGGCACTCGATGCGCTGTTTGCCGAGCATCGGCCGCGCGCCGTGATCCATTTTGCCGCCGAGAGCCACGTCGACCGCTCGATCCACGGGCCGGCCGATTTCGTGCAGACCAACGTCGTCGGCACGTTCACGCTGCTCGAAGCAGCGCGTACGTACTGGAATGGCCTGAACGACGCGAACAAGGCAGCATTCCGCTTCCTGCACGTGTCGACCGACGAGGTGTTCGGGTCGCTGTCCGCGACCGACCCCCAGTTTTCGGAAACGACGCCTTACGCCCCGAACAGCCCCTATTCGGCGACAAAGGCCGGCTCCGACCATCTGGTGCGTGCGTATCATCACACGTACGGCCTGCCGACGCTCACAACGAACTGCTCGAACAACTACGGTCCGTACCAGTTCCCGGAGAAACTGATCCCGCTGATGATCGCAAATGCGCTCGCCGGCAAGCCGCTGCCGGTCTACGGCGATGGCCAGAACGTGCGCGACTGGCTGTACGTCGGCGATCACTGCAGTGCGATCCGCGAAGTGCTCGCGCGCGGCGTGCCGGGCGAGACGTACAACATCGGCGGCTGGAACGAGAAGAAGAACCTCGACGTCGTGCATACGCTCTGCGATCTGCTCGACGCGGCGCGGCCGAAGGCGACGGGCTCGTACCGCGATCTGATCACGTACGTGACGGACCGCCCGGGCCATGATCGCCGCTATGCGATCGATGCGCGCAAGCTCGAGCGCGAGCTTGGCTGGAAGCCGGCCGAAACGTTCGAGACCGGGCTCGCGAAGACCGTGCGCTGGTATCTCCACAATCAGGGATGGGTGGACGAGGTCGTGTCCGGCGATTACCGCAAATGGGTCGAAACGAACTATGCGCAACGCACGTGAGGATCTGATCGATGGCACGTAAAGGCATTATTCTCGCCGGCGGCTCGGGCACGCGGCTGTATCCGATTACCCACTCGGTGTCGAAGCAGCTGCTGCCGGTGTACGACAAGCCGATGATTTACTACCCGCTTTCGACGTTGATGCTCGCGGGAATTCGCGACGTGCTGGTCATTTCGACGCCGGCGGACACGCCGCGCTTCGAGGCGTTGCTGGGCGACGGCTCGAAGTGGGGGATGAACCTGCAGTACGCGGTCCAGCCGTCGCCCGACGGGCTCGCGCAGGCATTCATCATCGGGCGGGATTTCATCGGTAACGATCCGAGCGCACTGGTGCTCGGCGACAACATCTTCCACGGTCACGATCTCGCGAAGCAGCTTCACGCGGCGAATGAGCGTACCGAAAGCGCGACCGTGTTTGCCTATCACGTGCAGGATCCGGAGCGCTATGGCATCGTCGAATTCGACGACCAGATGCGCGCGATGTCGATCGAGGAGAAGCCGGCCCAGCCGCGCTCCCGCTACGCCGTGACCGGTCTCTATTTCTACGACAACGACGTGTGCGACATTGCGGCCGACATCAAGCCGTCAGCGCGCGGCGAGCTCGAAATCACCGACGTCAATTCCCGTTATCTCGCGGCAGGCAAGCTGCAAGTGGAGATCATGGGGCGCGGCTACGCATGGCTCGACACGGGCACGCACGATTCGCTGATGGAGGCCGCGGCTTTCATCGCGACCCTGCAGAAGCGCCAAGGCCTCGTGGTGGCATGCCCGGAGGAGATTGCATACCGAATGGGCTGGATCGATGCCGAGCGCCTGCTGACGCTCGCCGCGCCTCTCGCCAAGAACGCGTACGGGCAATATCTGAAGAACCTATTGACGGACAAGATTCTATGGCAATCACGGTAACTTCCACGGCAATTCCGGACGTCAAGCTGATCGAGCCCAAAGTCTTCGGCGACGCTCGCGGGTATTTCCTCGAGAGCTTCAATCAGCGGGAATTCCGTGAGCAGGTTGCGGATGTCGAGTTCGTTCAGGACAACGAGTCGCGCTCGGTCAAGTCCGTGCTGCGCGGGATGCACTATCAGGTCCGCCACGCGCAGGGCAAGCTGGTCCGCGTCGTCGAAGGCGAAGTGTTCGACGTCGCCGTCGATCTGCGTCGTTCCTCGCCGACGTTCGGCAAATGGGTTGGCAGTGTTCTGTCCGCGGAAAACCACCTTCAGATGTGGGTGCCTGCCGGATTTGCGCACGGCTTTCTGGTGATGTCCGAGGCGGCGACGTTTCAATACAAGACGACCGATTTCTGGTATCCCGAATTCGAGCGCGTGCTGCTTTGGAACGACGCACACGTTGGCATCGACTGGCCGCTCGACGGCGCTCCGGTGATCGCACCGAAGGATCTCGCCGGCACCGTGCTGGCGGATCTGGAGGCCTACGCATGAAGATTCTCGTGACGGGTGCGAACGGGCAGGTCGGATGGGAGCTCGTGCGTGCGCTGCAACCGCTGGGCCAGGTGGTAGCCGCGACACGTCAAGTCGTTGATCTCGGCGATGCGGCGGCCGTCGCTGCATATGTCGACGCGCTCGCGCCCGATCTCGTGGTCAATGCGGCTGCCTATACCGCGGTGGATCGCGCCGAGGACGAGCCCGACTCTGCATTTGCAATCAACCGCGATGCGGCGGGCGCGCTCGCGCGTGCCACCCGGAAGTGTGGCGCATTGCTGATCCACTTCTCGACCGACTATGTGTTCGACGGGAGCAAGCAGACGCCGTATGCCGAGAGCGACGACGTGCGCCCGCTGAACGTTTACGGCGCGAGCAAGCTGGCCGGCGAACAGGCGATCGCCGAAGCCGGCGGCGACTGGCTCGTGTTCCGCACGTCGTGGGTCTACGCGTCGCGCGGCCAGAATTTCCTGCGCACGATGCTTCGGCTGGGTGCGAGTCGCGAGACCCTGTCGGTCGTCAGCGATCAGTTCGGCGCGCCGACGAGCGCGCGCATGATTGCGGACCTGACCGCGCACGCGGCGGCGAAAGCGCTCGTCGAGCAGCGGGCGGAATCGTTCGCGAGCGGCCTCTATCACATGACGGCGCAAGGCTCGACGACCTGGCACGCGTTCGCGGAAGCCATTTTTGCCGGCGCCAGAAGCCTGTCCCCACAGATAGGCCTGTCTGTCCGCGAAGTGAAGCCGATCCCCGCAGCCGAGTATCCGGCGAAGACGCCGCGTCCGACCTTTTCGGTGCTCGACAATACGCGGTTCGACGAGCGTTTCGGATTGCATCGGCCGCAGTGGTCGGACGGGCTTGCGCTCGTCCTCGCGGAACTGTTCGATGCCTGATGCCGCCCCGCCCGGGCGGTGCACATCACATCTCATGCCGAGTCGTTCGTGCGGCATGGTTTAGCTAGAGATTGTCATGCGGGAAATCATTCAACCATCACTGCCTATCTGGCGGCATCGCCGCCTGATCCTCCAAATGGCGCGCCGCGAAGTGGTCGGCCGATATCGCGGCTCGGTGCTCGGCCTGCTGTGGTCGTTCTTCAACCCGCTGCTGCTGCTGACCGTCTACACGTTCGTGTTCAGCGTGATTTTCAAGGCGCGCTGGAATACCGGATCCGATTCGAAGACGGAATTTGCAGTCGTGCTATTCGTCGGGATGATCATGTTTCAGGTGTTCTCGGAAGCCGTGAACCGTGCGCCATCACTGATCATCAGTAACGCGAACTACGTGAAGAAGGTCGTGTTCCCGCTCGAGGTGCTGCCTGTCGTCGCATTGCTTGTCGCGCTGTTCCATGCCGCGATCAGCTTTTGCGTGCTGGTGCTCGCGATGCTCGTGCTGGGTTTCCAGGTGCATCTCACGATCCTCTATTTCCCGCTGATCGTATTGCCGTTCATCCTGTTCACCCTCGGTGTCTGCTGGTTCCTGGCGTCGCTGGGCGTGTTCATCCAGGACATCGGCCAGTCGATCGGGCTCGTGACGACGGTGCTGATGTTCCTGACGCCGGTGTTTTATCCGGTGAGCTCGCTGCCGGCCAGTTACCAGCGTATCGTCGGAATGAATCCGCTCGCGTTCGTCATCGAGCAAAGCCGCAACGTCGTGATCTTTGGAGCCGTGCCGAGCTGGACCGGTGTGTTGGTGATGATGATCGTCAGTGTCGGCGTCGCGGCACTGGGCTACCAATGGTTTAATCGCACGCGGAAAGGATTTGCAGATGTCCTCTGATCTTGCAGTCAGCGTGAAGGATCTGAGCAAGGTCTTTCATATTTACGATAACCCGCGCGCGCGCTTGATGCAGATGCTATTCGGCTCCCGCAAGCAGTATTACCGGGAGTTCTGGGCGTTGCGCGATGTCTCGTTCGATATCGCGCGCGGTGAGACGGTGGGGATTGTCGGCCACAACGGCTCCGGCAAGTCCACGCTGCTCCAGGTGATCTCGGGGACGCTCGCGCCGAGCGCCGGCAACGTCGAAACGAACGGTAAGGTTGCCGCGCTGCTCGAGCTCGGGTCGGGCTTCAATCCCGAGTTCACCGGTCGCGAAAACGTGATGCTGTACGGCCAGATTCTCGGGATGAGCGAGGAAGAGCTGAAAGAGAAGTATCCGGCCATCGTCGATTTCTCCGAGATCGGCGATTTCGTCAACCAGCCGCTGAAGACGTACTCGTCGGGCATGTACGTGCGCCTCGCATTTTCGGTCGCGATTCACGTCAATCCGGACATCCTGATCGTCGACGAGGCGCTGTCGGTCGGCGACGCGCTGTTCCAGGCGAAGTGCATGGCCGTGATGAAGAAGTTGATGGATCGCGGCACGACGCTGCTGTTCGTCAGCCACGACCCCGGTTCGGTGAAGGCACTGTGCAACCGCGCGATCCTGCTCGATCACGGCAACATGCTTGCCGTCGGATCGACGGACCATGTGATCGAATCGTATTACTCGTCCTATGTCCGCAAGAAGCAGCACGTGATTGCCGACGACGAGGCGCCGTCGACGCAGATCGCCGAGCTCGACGCCGACCTCAACGACGGCGCGGACGAGTTCCAGAAGCAGGCGGCGTTCCAGCGGATCCGCAACGGCCGCGCGAGCTTCGTCAACGTGCAACTGCTGAACGAGCAGGGGCGCGCGACGCGCCAGGTTACCTACGGCGACACCGTGACGCTGAGAATGGTCGTGAGCGTCGAGGAAGACCTGCCGCTGCTGGCATTCGGCTATCACCTGCGCGACAAGAACGGGTTCGATATCGCGTACTCGGACACCGGCCTCGAGCACGCGCATTTGTACGACGTGCATGCGGGCGAAGTCCACGTGGTCGACTGGACGTTCAAGGTATCGCTGCGCGGCGGCGATTACAGCATCAGCGCCGCCACGTCGGTGCCGACCGACCTGAGCATCGGCCAGGTCGACACGTGCGATCATGTGCCGATCGCCGTGCAATTCAACGTCTCGCGCGGCACCTATCTGCCGCTTTATGGCGCCGTGCATTTCGACAACAAGGTCCAGACGCGGCTGTTGTCGAAGACGGTAGCCTGACGCAGCGTTGGCCGGCAGCGGATCCGGCGCCGGGGCCGGCGTGCGGATCCGCACGAGGAATCAATCAGGAGTGCCCTATGAGACAAAAGCCGGATGGTTTCGCCAATCCGATCTATGTGACGAAACCGATGTTGCCGCCGCTCGGCGAGTTCACGTCGCAGCTGGAAGACATCTGGGACAGCGCGTGGCTGACGAACGGCGGTGCGAAGCACGCCGCGCTGGAGGCAGCGCTCGCGAAGCGGCTCGGTGCCCGGCACTTCTCGCTGTTCAACAACGGGACGAGCGCACTGCTCGTCGCTTGCCAGGCGCTGCGGCTCGCCGGAGAAGTCATCACGACGCCGTTTACGTTTCCCGCGACGCCGCATGTGCTGCACTGGAACAACGTGACGCCGGTCTTCTGCGACATCGATGAGGAAACGCTGACCATCGACCCGGCGGTGGCCGAAGCGCTGATCACGCCGCGCACGACGGGTGTGCTCGGCGTGCATGTATACGGGATGCCGTGCGACGTGAACGCGTTCGAGCGCATTCGCGAGCAGTACGGCGTCAAGGTGCTCTACGACGGCGCGCACGCGTTCGGCACGGAAATCGACGGCAAGCCGGTCGCCGAGTTCGGCGACGCGACGATGTACAGCTTCCACGCGACGAAGCTGTTCCACTCGGCCGAAGGCGGCGGGCTGGCAATGGCTGACGAGGCGATGAAGCGGCGCGTCGATCTGCTAAAGAATTTCGGCATCTTGAACGAGACCGAAGTCATCATGCCGGGTACCAACGGCAAGATGAACGAAGTACAGGCGGCACTGGGTCTCGTCAATCTCGCCCATTACGATGCCGAGCATGCCGCGCGGCAGCGCGTTGCCCAGGTTTACCTGAGCCGCCTGGACGAGATTCCCGGCATCACGTGCTTCCGGCTGCCTCCGAACGTCGGCCATAGCATGCAGTATTTCATCGTGCGCGTGAACCCGCAGGCATGCGGCGTGTCGCGCGATCGGTTGTACGACATGCTGAAGCAGTTCAACGTGTTTTCGCGGCGCTATTTCTACCCGCTTTGCAGTGAGCACAATTGTTATCGCGCGCTACCGAGCGCCGATCCTGGAAGATTGCCGATTGCGACGCGCGTGTCGCGCGAAGTGCTGGCGTTGCCGCTGTACGGTGAACTCGGGGAAGACGGGGCGAATCGCATCGTCGACATCATTCAATACATCTGCAATGGCAAACAGTAATTATTCGACCGGAGATTCGCGGCCGCGTGTCAGCGTTCTCACGACGTCTTACAACTACGGCAGATTCATCGGGGAGACGATCCGGTCGGTGCTGTCCCAGACGTACGCGTCGTGGGAACTGATCATTGTCGACGACTGTTCGACAGACGATTCCTGGGAGGTCATCCAGCAGTTCGATGACCCGCGGATTCGCGCGGTGCGCCAGGAGCGCAACCAGGGCGCGTGCGCGGCGTACAACACGGCGCTGCGTCTCGCGTCCGGCGAATTCATCGCGAGCCTGGATTCCGACGATGTGTTCGTGCCCGAGAAGCTTGCCGCGCAGGTTGCGTTCATGGACGCCCATCCGGATGTCGATATCTGCGGCAGCTTCATGGCGGAGATCGATGCGTCGAGCCAGCCGGTCGACCCCGACAAATGCTTTTATGCGCCGTGGTTCAATCAGGATCTCGACCTGAATGCGCCCGACAACTGGGTGTGGGAGAACCACCTGTGCCATTCGACCGTGCTGGTCAGGAAGTCCACGCACGACCGGATCGGCTTTTTCCGGGAGGACCTGACCTACTCGCCAGACTGGGATTTCTGGCTTCGTTCGCTCGCCGGCGGCGCCCGGTTTCATGTGATGAAGGACGCGCTCCTCCTTTACCGTGCGCACGGCGGCAACGTGACGCATCGCAATCGCGATGCGCTGATGTGGGAGTATGCGGACATCTCCGGCGGCGTCGTGCACCCGTACCTCGAGCGGATCGAGCGCTTCGACCTGCTCCGCAAGAGCATGGAGTCGTTCGTCGGGCGCTTCTTTGAGATTGACGGCGACTGGCGGCGGTTCCTGGAGCTGATCGAGATGCTGCGCGTGTACGACCGTCACGAGGACACGTTCAGGATTCCGCCGCATCTGTTCTTCAATGGCGAACTGACCGCGTTCGTCACGAGACTCGCGTCCGGGTGGTCGCCGCAGGCTTTTGCCGCCGTTCGCGAGCGCCTGTCGAAGCCGGAGGGCGAGTACGATGGTTCGGCGCCGGCGGTGGACGCGCAGGCGGCCGCAGGCGCCGCGACGTTTCAACTGCTGACTCGAGGTGAGCGCGACCGTGCGCTTGCCGAACTGGATCAGGTGCGTACCGAGCACGAACGTGTCGCCGCGGAACTCGAGCACGCGAAAGCGGAGCTGCGTGCCGCGGCCGACCGGGAAGGGCGGCTCACTGCCAGCCTGGCTGACGCGCAGACGGAACTCGATCGTGTCAGGGGCACCATCTGGGGCAAGGCGGATAATCTGTACCGGCGCCTGAGCCGATAGCCCATGCACCAGCGAATGATTCGAGATATCTAACCATGCCGCGATACCAGCATCTTCTGTACTTTGCACAACGCGTCTACCATCGCCTGCCGTTGAGCCAGGAGGCGAAGTGGCGCGTCCGCAAGGCCATTTCGCCGGTTATCACGTCGTTGCGCCACGGCAAGTCGATTCGTCAGGCGCTGCAGTCTGCCGTCACGCGTGAGGTGTTGCTCGACCACGCGCGTGAGTCGCGCCTGCAACACTTGATGCTCGACCTCGCGCAGCGTGGCGTGAGAAATGTCAGCCATGTCATTGCCGTGCCGTTCCTTGGAACGGGAGGCGCGGAGAATGTCGCGCTCAATTTCTCGAAAGCGCTCCGCGAGATCCATCCGGACCGTCAGGTCCTGCTCGTCGTTGCCGATCGCGATCTGGTCGACGAGCGCGTTGCGCGGATCGACGGTGTGCATGTGGTCGTCCTGCGCGATTTCACGCGCGACGATTCGTACGCGCTGAAGCAGGCGCTGCTGTACGACATGCTGCTGGCGATCCGGCCCGTCGTATTCCACAACATCAACAGCGAGGTCGCGTGGAACGCGGTCATCGCGCAAGGGCCGCAGCTCAAGGAAGTCACGCGCCTGTTCGCCAGCATTTTCGCGTTCCAGTTCGCCGAGGACGGAAAGAGCAAGATCGGCTACGCGGCCTATTTCCTGCAACCGGGGCTGCCGGCGCTGACTGCGCTGCTGTCCGACAACCAGCGCTTCGTGACCGATGCACGCACCGAGTACGGCCTCGGGCAGCAGGGCGACAAGCTGCGCGCCGTGTACAACCCCAGCCGCTTGGCGACCGCCGGGTGGAAGGCCCGGGCGCTCGCGCGCATCGCGAGCCGCGGGCAGGACCTGGCGGGGCAGCGCCCTGCGTTTCTGTGGGCCGGGCGGCTCGACAAGGAGAAGCGCGTCGACCTGTTGCTGGCGCTCGTGCAGGCGTGCCCGCACATCGATTTCTACGTCTACGGCCAGGCTGTCGTCAACGTCAGTGAGCAGCTTCCCGATCTCGCGAACCTGCATCTGATGGGGCCGTTCACGTCCCCGGAAGAGTTGGTGCGCGACCGCGCGTACACCGGCTTCATCTTCACATCGAAATGGGAAGGTATGCCGAATATCCTGCTGGAAATCGGCACGTTGGGCGTACCGATCATCGCGCCGTCGGTCGGCGGCGTTGGCGAGCTGATATCGGATTCGACCGGATATCTGCTGTCGGAGAAGCCGGATGTCGCCGATTATCGCGCGGCGATGGAATCAGTCATTTCGAATTCGCAGGAAGTCGAAGCGCGTGCACGCGCGCTCGTCGAGCTGATCGACGAGCGCCATACGTGGCAGCGGTTCGTCGAGCATGTCAAGGAGTTGGAAGGTTATGGGATCTGACCGGAAAGAATCGGGCACGGACGACTCGCGTGATTTGTCGTTGCCGCTCGTATCGGTGGTAATCCCCTGTTTCAATCAGGCGCAGTATCTGAATGAGTCGATCTCGTCGGTGCTCGACGCGTACCGCGGGCCGTTGGAAATCATCGTCGTCGACGACGGCAGCACGGCATCCCGGACCGATATCCACTTACGTGCGGCGGAAGCGCTGTCGCCCGCAGTACGGGTGATTTCGCAGCAGAACGCAGGGCTTTCGGGCGCGCGCAACACGGGTATTGCCGCTGCGAACGGCGAATTCGTGCAGTTGCTGGACGCGGACGACCTCATCGTTCCGCCGAAGCTCGACTTGCAGGTTGCGCATTTCCAGGTGGCGAATGCGCTCGACGTATCGGTGTCCAACTTCCTGTTGTGTGACGATTCCCGCTCGGTCTTTTCGAAGCATGACGAGGCGATCGCACATTCGGCGCTCGTGCTGTCCGATTTTCTGTACAAATGGGAGCGCGGCTTCGCGATTCCGATTCATTGCGCACTGTTCCGCCGCGCCGTGCTGCTGGACACGCCGTTCGATACATCCGCGCGCGCCAAGGAAGACTGGCTGTTCTGGTGCGGCCTGAGTGCGCGCGGCGCGCGGATGGCCTATATCAACGCGCACAACGCGATCTACCGGCAGCACGCGCAAAGCATGCGCCGGTCCTATGTGAAGATGGGCAAGAGCTGGCTGCACGCGGCTGCCAAGATCGACGCGATGGTGTCCGCGCGCGAACCGGCGTTTTTCGAGTCTGCGGTCGACTGGTTCGAGAATTTCTATCGGAAGCACCCTGCGTACGCAGAGGAAATCGCGCAGTTGCGCGGCCTCCCGCGTGCAGCCGGATCGGGCGCTGCCGCGTCGCCGGCCGTTCCCGTCGATCTGCACGCGCAGAAGCTCGCGCGCTTGCAGGCGGCCATCGCGAAGATGCCGGTGTCGGCGACGCCGCTCATCAGCGTCGTGATCCCCGCATACAACCATTTCGACTATATCGATGGTTGCCTGCTGTCCGTTATCGAGCAGCAGGACGTCGCATTCGAGATCATTTGCGTCGACGATTGTTCTCCCGATGCGCGTACGACGGCGCTGTTGCGCGCGCTGCAGGGAACTCACCCGAACGTGCGGATTGTCCTCAACAGCGAGAACAAGGGCATTTCGCGCACGCAGAACGAGGCGGTCGCGCAGGCGGCCGGAGAATACGTTGCCTTCGTCGATTGTGACGATGCATTGGCGCTCGGCGCGCTGTCTCGTGTCGCGCAGGTCGTGACGCAGGGGCAGCCATGCGATTACCTGTTCACGGACCGGTTCGACATCGACGAAAGTGGCAACGAAATCCGGCGGGCCGACTACGGCGGATATCCGGCTATTGCGTTCAGGAACGACGAGGGCATCAAGGACGATCTGCTCGACGGCATGGTCGCGTCGCACCTGAAGGTCATTCGACGCGATGCATATCTGCAGTCAGGTGGTTCGATCGACGCGTATTCCGGCATCCAGGATTGGGAACTGGCGCTGAAGATCGCGGAATTCGGCCGCTTCCATTACGTGCATGAGCCGCTCTATCGGCATCGGATCCATACGCGATCCGTCACGTCGTCGGACAGCGTCGGCCAGTTCAGGAAGACCAATATCGTTCGCCGGCAGTTTGCCGCCAGATGGCTCTGTGGCGGGCGCGATCGAACCGGGCCGATCGAGCGGTTTTCGAGCGACGCGAGATCGATGCCGTCGATTGCTCAACTGAAGGAAGCGTGGCGGCAGGGGCGACGATGCGAGATGTTCGTCACGGCGGACGCGCCGCCTCCCGTGCTCAATTTCCTGCGGGAATTCAATTCGTACTTCGACCGCATTGTGTGGACGAGTGCCGAAACCTATGCGGGCCTGCTCGGGTACGTGCAGCCAGGTGTGATGGTCGCGTACGGACAGGAGCAGCCTGACTGACCGCAGTGGCGCGCGACGCGCACACCACGGCGTGCGCCTGCGCGGTTCACGCCGGCCGTTTCACCATCGGCGCAGCCGGGTTGCCGACGACGGTCACGCCCGGCGGTACGTCCTTGGTCACGACGGCCCCCATACCGATCACCGCGCCCTTGCCGATCGTCAGGGGTTTGTCGGGCGTGCCTTGCTTCAGCACCGCGCCCGTACCGATGTAGGCATCGTCTTCGATCACGATCCGGCCGTTGCAGGCGACGCGCGGAGCGAACGTCACAAAATCGCCGATTACGCAGTCGTGAGCGACATAGCTATAGATATTGCACTGGAAATGGCGGCCGATTTTGATATCGGATGTGCACATCGAGAAATCGCAGAACACCGCACCCTCGCCAACCTCGACGTTGTCGAGCGACACATGCGAACCGGCAGTCAGTGATCCGAACGCGAGGCCTTCGCTTTCGCAGCGCTGGACCAGCGTGCGGCGGGCCGCGGACGAGCCGAGCGACACGACGACCGCGCGGTCGCGATGCGCCGGCGTGATGAGGGCATCGAAGGATATGACTTCGACGCCATTTTGGACGGTGCCGATTTCCGACGGCGTGTCGGAGACGAAGACGATTCCGGATGCCGAACCGGTACCGGTCCGGGCTTGATGTTGCCGTGCCAGCGGCAGGATCTCGCGCCCGAACCCGCCGCACCCGTAAATAGCGATTAGCTCCATCATTTACTCCGGTCTGAATGGCGAGCAGTCTAACGGTAGCGATACACGGCGGGCAACCTCATTATGCGGGTTGCCCGACCGGCTTGCGCGGTATGGCGGCGGCACGGACCGGCGCTCACCTTCCTGTAAACGGCCGCATGATCGCCCGCAGCAGCGGGCCCAGTACCGGAATCCGGTGAAGGCGCAGATACGCGCGATAGATGATGAAAATCCGTGCGCGCTGAAACGCGACCCACTGATTCGCGTACTGCCGCAGTTCGACGGACTCGTTCCTGAGGATATCGGCTTCGCGCGCATGAACGAGCAGCTTTGCGCGCGCGTCTGCGAGTTCCCGTCTCAATCGACGCAGTTCTTCCTGGTTTTCCGCGGACGAAGCGGCTTGATCGGCGGGCACCTGGGCAGGCGGATGGGATTCTTGATGGGAGGCATTCATACCGAATATCCGCTGAATGTTCGCGACGTACTGTGCGTCGCCGTGCTTGTCGTGAACGTAGTCGGAAGCGCGCTTCGACAGCGCTCCGAGCAGATCGGGTTGTGCGTACAGGCGCTCGACGGCCTCCCGATACGCGTCGACGGCTTCGTCGATGTCGTTGGATGCCTCGATGAGCATGCCGGTTTGACCGTCGAGCACGGCTTCGCCGATGCCGCCGATGTTCGGTGCGATGACCGGGAGTCCCGAGCCCATGGCTTCGAGAATCACGTTCGGCAATCCGTCGAACCACGACGTATAAACGAGCGCGTCGTACTCGTGCAGCGGAAGATCCGCGAACGCCGAGAACGGCCCTTTGTAGTTTGCGCCGGTCAAGTCGATTTCGAAGCCTGGCGTGATGCCGCCATACAGGTCGAGCGTGATGCCGTTGCCGCTCTGTGCGAAGTACTTCGACAGCGCGACGGCCAGTTGCGGCCGCTTCTGGCCGTCCAGCCGCGACGCCCACAGCAGGCGTCGTCGCGGTGTCGCATGAATCGTCGGCTCCTTGACGCCGTGCAGCAGCGCGGGGAGATTGATCCAGCGGGACGCGCTGGCGCCGAAGATGAACTTGTCGTCGACGACCGTCTGTTCGTTGTCGGTGACGATCCGTGTGATGTGCTGGATGTTGTTCGTCAGAAACTCGACCGCGCCGCCCGAAATGATCGAGACGTCGTCTTCGTAGACGCGCGTGTCGCAGAAACGATAGTACGTGACATCACGTCCGCTGAATTGCGCGAAATGGCGGCTCAGCATGCGATGCGAAAACACGCACGCACGAATGTGCAGCCGGGCGTCGGGCGCCGCTGCGCGAATCAGGCGTGCGGTGATGCGGTCGCGTTGACGATCGTCGAGATCCTTGCCGAGCACCGCGACGTCGATGAAGATCGCAGCGTCTGGCAGCCGCGACAGCCACGCATGCTTTTCCATTGGTTCGCCGGACAGCACGAGGATGCGTTTCGACGCACCGCTTGCCAGCAGGCCGTTCATTACGTCGAGAACGTAGCGCTCCGCGCCGCCGGCGGGCAGGAACGGAATCAGGAACACGTCCGTGATCGGTCCGGCGTCGCGAATGGCTTCGCACATTTCGTAGTAGACCGCGGAGGGCTCGGGCGTTGACCACATCGCGCTCGTCTGGCTGCCGTGCCGTAGCGACAACGTATCGACGGCAGGATCGATCCGGTTGGCGGCTTCGGTCATATCCGACAGCATCCGGCTGCCGAGGAACTTCTGCTTGACGTCGTACCACGGCGGCAGCGTACGTTCGCCGGCGCGATACGCGCGATAATCGTCGGCGAATACGCGCAGGTAGACGTCCGGGGCGAACAGGTTGGTGTCCGGCGTTTCGAGCTCGACGCTCTGGTTGCGCGCGGTTGCCATGATGCTTTGCTGGCGCTGACGATAGTACAGAACCGTATCGGGGATGTAGTGCGCCTTCATCCCGAGCGCAATCGCACACGAATTGAAGTGCCAGTCTTCGAATGCGTGGCCGCGTTGCGTGTCGCAGTGAACGTACTTGAGACGATCGAATGTCGAGCGATGGAAGAACACGCGCGACACGTACGGATGGATGTCCGCAAGCAGGAACGGCATCAGATCCGCTTCGCCGTACTCGGTAATGAAGTACATCGAACCGAATGCGATCAGGTACTGCGGGAACAGCAGGGCATCGTTGCCGTACTGCTTCGCAGCCGCTAGTGCTTCGACGAAGAAATTGAACGACACGAGATCGTCGGCGTCGGCCGTGGCGAAATATTCGCCTCGTGCAATTGCGCAACCGGAGTTTCGGCTCAGGCCCAGCGACCGGTTCGAGACCTCGATCGTCTGGACCCCATCAAAACTGGAGAAGTCTGCCGACGCGATGACGGAGCGGGTCGCTTCGTTCGGGTTATCAAGGACGACGACAATTTCCAGGGTGATACCGCGGGCTCTTGCGAAGTCTGCCGCTTCAGTCAGGGACCGCAACGTCCGGTTGATGATGCCGCCCTCATTGTGGGCGTTGAGAATCACCGAAATATCAAACATAGGGTGCAGCTGGCCGGGTGCGTATCGAGGTCACGCATTATATACAGAAGCATTTGGCGTTTCGGCGCCCGCACCCGCCCGCGGGGGCGGGGGGCAGCGCACGCGATGGCGGCCCGCTCCGTGCAGATGAGCCCCTGCCTTGCGCCCCTTTTTCCGGTCAGGGGCGCCTGTGGCGCGCGCCCCCACGTCATAATTGCTACAAATGGCAATCTCGGTTGCACGGGCTGGCCTGCCTGCGCACACTAGTAACGCGCCTTACGCGCAAAATGTAAACAATAGTCAGCACGTGACTTCTCATCCGCAAGCATCCACTCGCTCACCGCACCCCGTCGACGAAATATTGTCGATTTCCATCGTGACGTACCATCCGGACGAGGCGCTCCTTGCTCGTACGTTCTCCAGCCTCCGTGCGGCGTGCGCGCGTCTCCAGGCCGTGCGCGGCGGCGGTGCCATCAGCGTTTGCCTTGTCGACAACGGCGGCTTGCCGGATTTCGCAGTCGATCTTGCCGCATTCGAGCAGGCCGGCATCTCCTGTAGCGTGCTGTCCGGTCACGGCAACGTTGGCTACGGACGCGGGCACAACCTTGCGATCGAAGCGGCACGCAGCCGCTATCACCTGATCCTGAATCCCGATATCGACCTCGAGCCGGATGCGCTCGTGCATGCGCTCGACTTTCTCGACGCGCATCCTGAAGCAGGTTTGCTGTCGCCGCGCATCGGTGACGAATCGGGACGGATCCAGTATCTGTGCCGCCGCTATCCGGCGCTGGTGGATCTTCTGGTCAGGGGATTCCTGCCCGCGGCCTTGCGCCCGCCGTTCGAGCGACGGCTGGCAAGTTACGAGATGCGCGACCGTATCAACGAAACCGACGTCGTGTGGGATCCGCCTATCGTCAGCGGCTGTTTCATGCTGTTCCGCACCGATGTGCTCGCGCGTCTGCAGGGCTTCGATCCACGCTATTTCCTCTACTTCGAGGACTACGACCTCAGCTTGCGGACCGGTGAGTGCGCACGCACGGTCTACCTGCCGCTGGCGCGCGTGATTCATCACGGCGGTGGCGCATCCCGCAAGGGTTCCGCGCACATCCGCATGTTCGCGGCGTCGGCGTTCAAGTTCTATAACCGCTTTGGCTGGAGGCTGTGGTGATCCGCATCGTCGTGACGGGGGCAAACGGCTTCGTTGGCCGTGCGGTCTGCCGGCTGGCGCTCGCGGCAGGACATACGGTCACGGCGCTGGTACGCCGTCCCGGCGGATGCGTCGACGGCGTTCGCGAGTGGGTGCATGACGCACCGGATTTCGCCGGGCTCGCGCACGCGTGGCCGGATGATCTGGAGGCCGATTGCGTGATCCACCTGGCCGCGCGTGTCCATGTGATGCACGACGAATCGCCAGACCCGGATGCCGCGTTCGAGGCGACCAACGTCGCAGGGACGCTGCGCGTTGCCGAAGCGGCGCATGCGCACGGCGCACGCCGCTTCGTGTTTGCCAGCAGCATCAAGGCGATTGCCGAGGGCGATCGCGGCGTGCCGCTTGCGGAGGACGTCGTAGCCGCACCGCAGGATCCATACGGGCGTTCGAAACTGCACGCGGAGCAGGCACTCGCGCAATTCGGGCGGCAGGCGGGCATCGATGTAGTCACCGTCCGTCCGCCGCTCGTCTACGGCCCCGGCGTGCGGGCCAACTTCCTGCGAATGATGGACGCCGTCGCGCGAGGATTGCCGCTCCCGCTCGGCGCGATCGAGGCACGCCGCAGCCTCGTCTATATCGACAATCTCGCTGACGCGCTGCTGCGGTGCGCAACCGATCCAAGGGCAGCGGGCGAGTGCTTTCATGTCGCCGACGACGACGCGCCGTCGGTGGCCGGGTTGCTGAGGCTGGTCGGCGACGCGCTCGGCAGGCCGGCACGGCTGTTCCCGGTACCGGCCGCGATGCTACGCACGCTCGGCAGGCTGACCGGCCGCAGCGCCGCCGTCGACCGCCTGACGGGCAGCCTGCAGCTCGACTCCGGCCGCATGAAGCGCATGCTCGACTGGCGACCACCTTATACGACGAGACAGGGCCTCGAGGCGACCGCCGCGTGGTATCGTTCGCGCGACAAACAGAAATAGACAATATGCATCCCGCGATTACCACGTGGCTCACGGTGGCCGGCGTCGCAATAGCCGCTGCCTTCGCCTCGACCCTTATCCTGCGGACGCTGCTCGCGACGGGGCTGGCCTGGCGCCTCGCGACCGATATTCCGAACGACCGTTCGCTGCATACACTGCCGACGCCGCGTGTCGGCGGCTGGGGCATTGTGCCGGTGTCCGTGATCGCAATGCTGTGGCTCGCGCCGTCGATGTGGCTGGTCGCCGTGGCCGCTGCGGGCCTCGCCGCGCTGTCGCAGCTCGACGATCGGCGCGGGCTGCCCGCGCGGGTCCGGTTCGCGGCACACCTTGCCGCGGTCGTCGCGCTGATCGTCGTCTATCCGGCCGCCGCGCCGTGGTGGCTTCTCGTCGGCATCGGTTTCGGAATGGTTTGGCTGACCAATCTGTACAACTTCATGGACGGCGCGGACGGCCTTGCCGGTGGTATGGCGCTATTCGGCTTCGGCGCGTATGCGGCCGCCGCCTTGGCGGGCGCGCAGCCGGAGCCGGATCTCGTGGCGGGCGGCGCGGTGATCGCAGGCGCCGCGTTCGGCTTCCTGCTGCTGAATTTCCATCCAGCGAAGCTGTTTCTCGGCGACGCGGGCTCGATTCCGCTTGGGTTCATGGCGGGCGCGCTCGGCTACTGGGGGTGGCGAGGCGGGGTCTGGCCGATCTGGTTTCCGGCGATGGTGTTCTCGCCCTTTATTGCGGATGCATCTGTAACACTTGCGAGACGTTTGTTACGCGGCGAAAAGTTCTGGCAGGCGCACCGGGAGCATTATTATCAGCGCATGGTTCGCTCCGGCACCGGTCATCGGCGCACTGCCATCTACTGGTACCTCGTGATGCTCGCGGGCATAATTGTAGCCCTGTGGGCGTTGGGCCGTCCCACACTGCAGCAGTGGGGGCTGTTTGTCGCCTGGTATGGCGTTCTTGCGTGCATCGGTTGCGTGATCGACGCGCGCTGGCGCCGTGTCGGCATGGCCACCGAAAACAAATCTTGAGGTCTCCCGCCGATGTTGCGATCCAAAGCATCTTGGCTGTCATTGAGTGCTTTCCTGTTCGACCTGCTGGCGGTGCTTGCAGCGTGGTTGTTCGCCTATCTCGTCCGATTCAACGGTAGCGTCCCGACCGATTTCCTGAGCGGCGCGCTGATGGCGCTGACGTGGGTGCTGCCCGTGTACGCGCTGATGTTCCACGTGTTCGGCCTGTATCGCGGGCTGTGGGTGTTCGCGAGCCTGCCAGACCTGATGCGTATCGCGAAGGCAGTGGGTGGCGGTGGCGTGATCGTGATGATCGGCGCCGTGATGTTCCAGCCGGTGCCGATCATTCCGCGCTCGGTGCTGCTCGTGTCGCCCCTGATGCTGTTTCTGGCGATGGGCGGCGCACGCGCGCTGTATCGCGCGACGAAGGAGTACTACCTGTACGGCGGGCTCGTCGGCAAGGGCAAGCCGGTGCTGGTGCTCGGCGCCGGTACGGCAGGCGCGAGCCTCGCCCGCGAACTGTCGCGCTCGGGCGAATGGCGCCTCGTCGGCCTGCTCGATGACGACGTCACGAAGCAGGGCCGCGAAATCTACGGCTACAAGGTGCTGGGCTCGTTCAACGACCTCAAGCACTGGACCGATGCAATGAAGGTCGATTACGCGATCATCGCGATTCCGTCAGCGTCGGTCGAAACACAGCGCCGAGTCGCGACGCTGTGCGTGCGGGCCGGCGTGAAGGCGATGGTGCTGCCGTCGCTGACCGCGCTGATGCCGGGGCAGGGCTTCCTGTCGCAGGTGCGGAACATCGATCTCGAGGATCTGCTCGGCC
>Ga0157367_1000515_pt1 | contig 18888 bp, 15 predicted proteins | sample AttbisABBM2_FD_113142 | JGI IMG/M metagenome (GOLD analysis project Ga0157367, IMG submission 113142) | Fungus gardens microbial communities from leaf cutter ant in Botucatu, State of São Paulo, Brazil - Atta bisphaerica ABBM2 | ecosystem: Host-associated > Fungi > Mycelium > Unclassified ...
GCATCGCGCTCGTCGTGATGCGCGACCGCCAGCATCTCGGCGCGCTGATTCCGGTCGGGCCGCTGCTCGCGCTCGATACGCTGCGCTGGCAGGAAGAGCTGCGGCCGCTCGACGAACTGACCGTGCCGGCCGACGACGCGAAGCGCGCGGGCGTGACCGCGCGCGAGCTCGGGATGGCGAAGAAGCTGATCGACGAGATGGCGGGCAAGTGGACGCCGGACGAGTATCACGACACGTTTCGCGACGACATCCTCGAACTGGTCGAGCGCAAGGTGCGCGCGGGCAAGATCGAGGAGATCGAGGAGCGGCCTGCGCAGACGGGCCGCGCGGCGGCCAACGTGGTCGACCTGACCGAGCTGCTGAAACGCAGCCTGAAGGGCGGCGGCGGCGCGCGCGCGGAGGACCTGCCCAATGCGGGCGACGACGAGGGCGCGGAGGCGGACGCGTCGTCTTCCTCTGCGTCGTCGCGCGGCGGCGCGCGCCGCAAGCCGGCTTCGAAGGCCGCGTCGAAGAGCGCTGCCGCGAAAACGCCGGCGGCGCAGCGGCCGGCCGCGAAACGCGCCGCGACCCGCGAGCATGCGGTGAAGAAAACCGCCGTGCGCCGCAAGCACGCCGCATGATGCGCGGCGACGCGAGGTGACGCGATGGCCGGCAAGCTCGATCCCTATCGCCGCAAACGCCGTTTCGACGCGACGCCGGAACCCGAGGGCGCGCACGGGCGGCGGCGCGCGAAGTCGGACGCGACACCTTCCGGGCGGGCGACCCGGCGTGCCGGCCACCCGCTGCGCTTCGTGATCCAGGAGCACCACGCGCGGCGCCTGCATTACGACTTCCGGCTCGAACTCGACGGCACACTGAAGTCGTGGGCTGTGCCGAAGGGGCCTAGCGTCGATCCGTCGGTGAAGCGCCTGGCCGTGCAGGTCGAGGATCATCCGCTCGAATACGCGTCGTTCGAAGGCGAGATTCCGGCCGGGCAGTACGGCGCGGGGGCGGTGGTCGTGTGGGACGAAGGCACGTGGACGCCCGACGGCGGCCTCGCGCAGGCACGCGACGGCTATCGTGCGGGCAAGCTGACGTTCCGGCTCGATGGCGAAAAGCTGCACGGCGGCTGGGCGCTCGTGCGCAGCGGACGGCAGCAGGGGCGGCAGGCGCAGTGGCTGCTGATCAAGGAGCGCGACGACGACGCGCGCAGCGAGGCCGACTTCGACGTCGTCGGCGAGCGGCCGGGGAGTGTGCATGACGGGGCGGCGTCGGTGGCGCGTGCGCACGCCACGGGCCGCTCGACACGCGCGCGCGGGGCGCAACGCGGCAGGCGCGACCAGGCCGACACGCGCGCCGCGGGACATGACGATCACGGCGGCGACGGCCATGCCCGCCGGCCCGCCGATCCGTCCGCGATCGACGGCGCGGTACGCGCGCCGCTGCCCGAGCGCGTCGCGCCGCAGCTCGCGACGCTGGTCGACGGCCCGCCGACGCACGGCGACTGGCGCTACGAACTGAAGTTCGACGGCTACCGGATCCTGGCGCGCATTTCGGGCAAGGGCAGCCGCCGGCATGTGAAGCTGATGACGCGCGAAGGCCGCGACTGGACCGCGAAGCTGCGCGCGCAGCGCGACGCGCTTGCGGCGCTCGCCGTCGACGACGCATGGCTCGACGGCGAGGCCGTCGTGCTCGGCGGGAATGGTCTCCCCGACTTCCAGGCGCTGCAGAACGCGATCGGGGCCGGACATTCGGATGCGGTCACGCTGTTCGTGTTCGACCTGCCTTGTCTCGACGGTTACGATTTGCGCGACGCACCGCTCACCGCGCGTCGCGCCCTGCTCGAACCGCTGCTCGCCGACAGCGACCCCGCACGGCTGCGTTTTTCGCCGGATCTCGGCGACGACGTTGTATCGCTGATCGCGAGCGCATGCGATACCGGCCTCGAAGGGCTGATCGGCAAGCGCGCGGAATCACCCTATCGCGCCGGGCGTTCGCCCGCGTGGATCAAGCTCAAATGCCGGCGCCGGCAGGAGTTCGTGATCGGCGGCTACACCGAGCCGTCGGGCAGCCGGCACGGCTTCGGCGCGCTGCTGCTCGGCGTGCACGAACCGGCACCGGCCGGCAAGCGGCGGCGCGGGCCTGCGCCGCTGCGCTACGTCGGCCGCGTCGGCACCGGCTTCGACACGCGGATGCTCGACCGGCTCGCACCGATCCTGCGCAAGCAGCAACGCGATACGACGCCGTTCGATCCGCCGCCGCGCGAGCGCTCGCGCACGCGCGTGCACTGGATCGAGCCGACGCTCGTCGCCGAATGCGAATTCGCGGAGTGGACCGGCGACGGCATCGTGCGGCAGGCCGCGTTCATCGCGCTGCGCGAGGACAAGCCGGCGTCGCAGATCGTCCGCGAAGTGCCGAAGCAACCGGAAACGGAGGGGGCGATGGAGCGACGCCAGACCACGCATGACGAACGGCACGAACGCAAGCATGCGTCGCACGCCGAGCACACCGAGCACACCGAGCACACCGAGCACACCGAGCACGATGCGAGCGGCCGCAAGCACCACGCACGTTCGCGCACGTCCCCCCACGCGGCAGGCGACGATACCGGTTCCGACGCGCTCGGCCGCGTGCGCATCACCCATCCCGATCGCGTGCTCGATCCGCGGAGCGGCACGCGCAAGATCGATCTCGCGCATTACTGGCAATGGGTCGCGCCGTGGCTGCTGCCGGACCTGAAGGGCCGGCCCGTGTCGCTCGTGCGCGCGCCCGGCGACATCGCGGGCGAGCTGTTCTTCCAGAGGCACGCGGAGCGCCGCGAGATCCCGTTCGTCACGCAGCACGCTGGACTCGATCCGGGCCACGGTCCGCTGCTGTCGCTCGACAGCGTTGACGCGCTGCTCGGCGCCGCGCAGATGGGCACGATCGAGCTGCATACATGGAACGCGCACGCGTCGAACATCGAGCGGCCGGACCGGATCGTGTTCGACCTCGATCCCGATCCGGTGCTGCCGTGGAGCGCGATGACCGACGCCGCGCAGCTCCTGCGCGGGCTGCTCGACGAACTGGGCCTCGCGTCGTTCTGCAAGACGAGCGGCGGCAAGGGGCTGCACGTGGTCGTGCCGATCGCGCGGCACCTGGGTTGGGACGACGTGAAGGACTTCTCGCGCGCGGTCGCGCAGCATGTCGCGGGTGCGCTGCCCGACCGTTTCACCGCGACGATGGGCGCGCGTCACCGGCGCGGCAAGATCTTCATCGACTACCTGCGCAACGGCCGCGGCGCGAGCACGATCGCCGCGTATTCGGTGCGTGCGCGGCCCGGGCTGGGCGTGTCGGTGCCGCTGCGCTGGGACGAGGTGCCCGCCACCACGGGCGGCGCGCAATGGACGATCGACACGCTGCACACGCGGCTCGACCGGCTGAAGCGCGACCCATGGGAAGGCTACGCCGACACGCGGCAGCGGATCACCGCGCAGATGCGTGCGCGCCTCGGCATGTCGTGACGGCGCCGTCAGCGCCGATGCTGCTGCAGGCGGTGATACCAGTCCATCAGCGGCGTCGCGGACACGCCGTGCGCGATCACCGACGCCGACACGACGGCCAGCACTGGCGCCGCGAGCGGCCGCACCGCGCTGGACGGCCCGTGCTCGAGCGCGAACAGCAGGTAGTAGAACGAGCCGATCCCGCGGATCCCGAACCACGCCATCAGCCGGCGCTGCGCCTGCGTCGCGCGCGAGCCGGTGAGCGCCGGCAGCACCGCGAGCGGCCGCACGGCGACGAACAGCACGACGGCGAGCGCGATCGTGCCCCACGTGACGAGCGGTGTCGACAGCGTGGCGAGCACGCTGCCGATCATCGTCATCACGAGCGCCTCGGCGATCCGCTCGAGTTCGATCGTGAAGCTGAGCACCGATTCGGTCATGAACGCGTGCGCCTTCTCCGGGTGCTTCTCGGTCGCGACCACGTCTTCCGAATCGATCCGGCCGATCACTTCGCGCGGCCGGCGGTCACCGCTCGCGCGATGCTCGACGCGGCGCATCGCGACGCCCGCGGCGAACGTCGCGATGAAGCCGAACGTATGCGCGAGCTGCGCGGCACCGAACGACAGCACGATCAGCGCGAGCGTGAAGAAGCCTTCGAAGCCGAGTGCCTGCGCGTGACGGGTGCGCAGCCAGCCGATCGCGGTGGTGGTCGCCGCGCCGAGCAAGCCGCCGATCGCGGCCGCGCCCGCGATGCCCCACAGCGCGGCCAGTGCGAACGTGCCCGACAGCGGCGGTGGCCCGTGCGGCGCATCGGGCGCGCCGCACAGCGCGAGGCCCGCGAGCGCGAACGGCAGCGCGATGCCGTCGTTCAGCCCGCCTTCGCCGGACAGCGCGAAGCGCACCAGGTCGCGGTCGCCGGGATCATGCACCTGCACGTCGTGCGCGAGCACCGGGTCGGTCGGCGCGAGGATCGCCGCGAGCAGCAGCGCGGGGCCCCAGCCGAGCCCGAGCGTCAGTACCGCGCAGCCGGCGAGCAGCGGCACCGTGACGCTCATCGCGAGCAGGCCGAGCCGGCACGGCACGAGCCACAGCCGGTCGGACAGCGGCACGCGCAGCCGCAGCCCGATCGCGAACAGCGATACCAGCAGCGCGACCTCGACGATCTCGCGCAGCAACGGCGCGTCGCGCTGGATGTCGAGCTGCAGGAGCCCGGCGCCGGACGGGCCGAGCGCGACCCCGAGCGCAAGATAGATCATCGCGCTGCTGCAAGGCAGATGACGCAGCGCCGACGTCACGACGCCCATGCCCATCAGCACCGCGCCGATGATCAGGTACCACAGCGTTTCATGCATGCGAGCAGGCCGGGCAGGGCGGCAGGGAACAGGCGGGGGCCGTCACGGCTTGCGGCCGAACGCCTCGCGCAGTTTCCGCTTCGCGCGTTCGAGTATCGCGCGGCGCGTTTTCGGCAGGTTGCGGCCCGCGCGGTTCACGTAGAAGTTCAGCATCGACATCGCCGACTGGAACGGCGTTCCCTTGCGGCGGCGGCTGTGTTCGGCCGAGCGCTTGAGCGACGCGGCGATCTTGCCCGGGTCGTCGGACTTGAAGATCTCGGGCTCGATGTCGAGCGCATCGCTTCTTTGCATGACGTCGGCGGACCAGCGCTTGCGGTGTTGCGGATCGTTGCCGCGCGCACGGCCCGGGCGGCGCGTCGCGCGTTTGCCGTGCGGATGGGAAGCGGAAGCTGAAGCTGAAGGCATGGCAGGGCGCTCCGTACGGAATCGGGATGAATGGCGGGTCATGGGTGTCGCCGCAATTCGCGTGCCGCATATCGGGCGTTGCCGCAATTCGTGTACCGCCTGTCGCCGAGGGCACGGGCCTTGCTGAATCGAAGGCGCAGGCAATTCCACTGCAGCGGTTCATTGAGGGAGAGTGCTCCATGAAGCCAGCATCCGAATCGAAATCCGCCGCGCGCCGGATCCTCGCGTGCGCGGCCGTTGCGCTCGTCGCGGCCGCGCCGGCCGCGTGGGCACAGAATTCGCAGCGTTCCGACGAGGGCACCGGTGCGCCGATCCTGTCGCCGCCGGACACGTCGGCGCAGGGCACCGGCGGCAACGTGTCGAACGGCAACACGGCGGCGCCGCCGCCCGCGACCCGCATGCAGGAGCCGCGCGGCACGTCTTCGCGCGGTCATCCGGACGTGCGCACCAAGCCCGGCGGCGTGAACGGCGCCGGGACCGGCAGCATGGGCGGCGCCGCGACGGACGGCACCGGAATGGGCGGCACCGGTACCGGCAGCACCGGTATGGGCGGCGCCGGCGGCAGCGCGGGCATGGGCGGTCCCGGTGCGGACCCGGGCGGAACCGGCGCGGGCGCCGGCAACGGCCGCTTGCCGGGGGCGCCCGGCGCGGGCGGCAGCGGCACGGGCAGCGCCGGTTCCAGCGGCTATTGACGATCACGGTGTCGCGCCGGCGCCCGGCGCGGCGCGATGGCGGAGGCCGCCCGCGAGGTCGGCCTGCCGCCACCACGCAGGAGGACATCATGCAATCGAATTCCCGGATCTTGCTCGGCGACAACGCGCTGGACGCCGACGCCGCCGAGACCGACGGTCTCGATACGACGGTTCACGTCGACGTCGCGACCGGCAGGATCTTGTTTCATGCGGCGTGGGCGTTCGCGCCCGATGCGCCGCCCGATACCGCGCGGCACGCGGTCGTGCTCGCGCTCGACTGCGACACGATGGAGCGCTATGCGGACCTCGACGACGGCGCGCGGATGCGCGTGCACGCGATGCTGCACGACTACGTGCAAGCCGCGCTCGACGCGCTGCCCGACGTCACCGAGGACCTGACGCTGACGGTCGAGCTGACCGACGCGATGCTCGACGCCGCGCGTCACTTGCAGTGAGCGCGGCGAGCCGCCACCGGCCCGCCGCGGGTACGGCCCCGCATATAGGCGGCCGGGCGGCTGCCGCGGGCAGTGGTGTTACATCCCGTTGAAATCTTTGCAGGCGCCGCGCGGTGCTATCCAATGGGCGGCGCACGGATCGCGCCGCGGGGTGCGTGCGCGCCGCCAACCGCCGATTGCGGGTCGCGCCCCTTCAACGCGGTACCGCGTGGGCCGCCATCCCGGCGGGCGCGGCACGCCGATTGCTGCGCGATGGGGACGGCACGGCCGGTGCCGCAATACGACAGGGAGCGATCCATGATCGGCAAGCTGGACCATTGCAAGGTGGCGATACTCGCGGTCGACGGCTTCGAGGAAGCCGAGCTCGTCGAACCGCAGCGGGCGCTGACGGCAGAGGGCGCGCAGGTCGACGTGATTTCGCAGAAGCGCGGCGAGATCCAGGGGTTCAGGCACGTCGACAAGGGCGATCGCGTGAAGGTCGACCGCACGTTCGACGATGCGCGCGAAGGCGATTACGACGCGGTCGTGCTGCCGGGCGGGGTAGTCAACGGCGACGCGATCCGGATGTTGCCGGCCGCGCGCGAATTCGTGACCGCGGCCGTCGGCGCGGGCAAGCCGATTGCCGCGATCTGTCACGGCGGCTGGCTGCTCGTGTCGTCCGGGCTGGTGGACGGCCGCACGATGACGAGCTGGCCGAGCCTGCAGGACGACATCCGCAATGCGGGCGGCAAGTGGGTCGACCAGGAGGTCGTGCGCGACGGCAATCTGATCACGAGCCGCAAGCCCGACGACCTGCCCGCCTTCAACGGCGCGCTGGTGCAGTGCCTCGCGTCGCGGGGGGCCTGAGCGATGCCGGCCGAACCCGTTCGTCACGTGACGCTGACCGACGCGCTGCCCGAGTTCGACGGCGCGGCGCTGGTGATGCGTTTCGTCGTCGAGGTCGACGGGAAGCCGCAAGCCTGCGCGATCACGGTCGAAGCGCTCGAGGATCACTTCGGCGCGCGCTCCGCGCTCGAAGCCGACTTGCGAGACGCGTTCGAGCGCGGCCGTGCGCGCATCGAGGCAGCATGCGCGGAAGTGCTAGCCGACGGCAAGGGCGGCGTGGAACTCCACAGCGGCTACTTCCGCGTACGCGACAAGGCCGCGGGCAAAACCGCCCGCGCGGGGATGTTCCGGTCGCGGAAGTCGTGAGTCGCGCGGCGCACGCGTGTGCGGGGTCGTGCGGCGCGTGCCGCCGCTGTGTCCCTCCATTCGCTCCATTACACGCCGTTGAAAACTTTGCAGCGGCGCCCAAGCGGCTTGAAGTGACATATCGCGCCGCGCGCCGGCCGCGCGCGGGGCGGCTCCGTCCCAGATACTGGCACGCTCCCTGCGTGTATTCCCGATTGCGGCGCACGATTTTGCACCCGCGCCGTCGCGATGCCGCTGCCGTATCGCGTCAAGCCGTCAATAGAGGGAGACAACATGCTGACTGCACATGAATTTGCCGCGCTGTTCCTGGTACATCGCGCGCCGGAACAGATCGAGGCCGACCGCGAAGATATCGTCTCGTTGGTGGAACAACACCTGATCGAGATGCATGCCGACGCATCGGGCGCGAGTCGGCTCGCCCTGACGCCGAACGGACTGTCGATCGTGCAGTGCATGCTGCGGCACGCCGGGCGCGGGTTCGGCAGTGCCGACGCGTGATGCCGCAGCGCGCGGCTCAGCGCGCGACGAAGGGGCGGGTGAGCCGCACTGGGCGGATGACGGCGGCGCGATGCCGCCGGAAGAATGGGTCGTGACGGTGTGTGACGCGCGGCGGCTGGAATCGATGCGTTGGCGCCGATTCGGGTAGCGGTTCCGGCCAAGCCCGGCGTGTTTTTGCGATGCGCCCCCAATGGTGTTTCAGGGGCGCTTTTTGTTTGGCGTTGGCGAGCGAAGGAAATTTCGAGCGCTTGGGCGCGTCTTCGCACCGCGTCCGGAAAAGGCCCCGCAGCGTTCGTTTCATCGTTTCCATATTTCGAGTATTATCGAAATATGGAAACGAACCAGACCATCGCCGCCCTGGCAGCACTCGCGCATGAGTCGCGCCTCGCCGTCTTCCGCGCGCTCGTGCAGGCCGGCCCGTCGGGCTTGCCGGCCGGGCAAATCGCGACGCTGCTCGACGTGCCGCCGTCGTCGCTGTCGTTTCATCTGAAGGAACTGGCCCATGCGCAGCTCGTCACGAGCCGCCAGGAAGGCCGCTTCGTGTTCTATTGCGCGAACTTCGCGACTATGAACGGGCTGATCGGCTACCTCACCGAGAACTGCTGCGGCGGCAATCCGTGCTCGCCGGTGTCCGCCTGTTCGACTTCCTGCTCCGGCCAGACCTGAGCACGCATTCCCCCCGCCCGCCCATGACCACCAACGTCCTGATTCTATGTACCCACAACTCCGCGCGCAGCGTGCTCGCGGAGGGGATGCTCAACCACTGGGCCGGGAAACTCGGCCGCGACGTGCGCGCCTACAGCGCCGGCAGCGCACCGAGCGGCAGGCTCAATCCGTTCGCGCTGGATGCGCTCACGCGCGCCGGCATCGACGTCACCGGATACCGCAGCAAGCGCTGGGACGAATTCGTCGGCGACGGCGCGCCGCCCATGCGCATCGTCATCACGGTATGCGACAGCGCGGCCGCGGAGGCTTGCCCGCACTGGCCCGGCAGCCCGGTGAAAGTGCATTGGGGCTACGCCGATCCGTCGAACGCCGAGGGCGGCGATGCCGGCAAGCGGCTCGCGTTCGACTTGACGCGCGAGGCGCTCGGCTACCGGATGCTGCAACTGCTGGCGCTGCCGCTCGATCGCATGAGCGACGCCGAACTGCGGGCGGCGTTGGCCGACATTTCGCGAAACTGAGCGTTCGCGCGGCGGCGCGCCAGAACCGGCGTGCCGCGTGCGTTGCTCCCGCACGGAATCCTCCTCGATGAATATGTCCAACGCGATCCCGCCTCGCCATGCCGTTGCGAAACCCGCGATCAATTTCTTCGAACGCTACCTGACGGTCTGGGTCGCGCTGTGCATCGTCGCCGGCATCGTGCTCGGCCAGGTGCTGCCCGGCCTGTTCCGGCAGATCGGGCGCATCGAGTATGCGCAGGTCAACCTGCCGGTCGGGCTGCTGATCTGGGTGATGATCGTGCCGATGCTCGTGAAGGTCGATTTCGGCGCGCTGCATGAAGTGCGCCGGCATGTGAAGGGGATCGGCGTCACGCTCGCCGTGAACTGGCTCGTCAAGCCGTTCTCGATGGCCTTCCTCGGCTGGCTGTTCGTCCGCCAGCTGTTCGCGCCGATGCTGCCGGCCGGCCAGCTCGACAGCTACATCGCCGGTTTGATCCTGCTGGCCGCCGCGCCGTGCACGGCGATGGTGTTCGTGTGGAGCCGGCTCACCGGCGGCGATCCGCTGTTCACGCTGTCGCAGGTCGCGCTGAACGACAGCATCATGGTGATCGCGTTTGCGCCGCTGGTCGGGCTGCTGCTGGGGATGTCCGCGATTACCGTGCCGTGGGCGACGCTGCTCACGTCGGTCGTGCTCTACATTGTCATCCCGGTGATCCTCGCGCAGATCTGGCGCAAGGTGTTGCTCGCGAACGGGCAAGCCGCGTTCGACGCCGCAATGACGAAAATCGGCCCGTGGTCGATCGCCGCGCTGCTGGCCACGCTCGTGCTGCTGTTCGCGTTCCAGGGCGAAGCGATCCTGAGGCAGCCGCTGGTGATCGCACTGCTCGCGGTGCCGATCCTGATCCAGGTGTTCTTCAACGCGGCGCTCGCGTACTGGCTCAATCGCGCGGTGCGCGAGAAGCACACCGTCGCGTGCCCGTCCGCGCTGATCGGCGCATCCAATTTCTTCGAGCTCGCCGTCGCGGCCGCGATCAGCCTGTTCGGTTTCCACTCCGGCGCGGCGCTCGCCACCGTCGTCGGCGTGCTGATCGAGGTGCCGGCGATGCTGCTGGTGGTGCGCATCGTGAACCGGTCGAAAGGCTGGTACGAGCGCGCTTGAGCGAACCACGGAATCCATTCATGACCAACCGACTGACTGACCTGCCGCAACTCGACTCCGAATGCTTTCGCGTACCGGACGCGCGCCGCTTGCGGCCGGCGTCGCCGTCCAGCCATCCGCCGCGTTTCCTGCTGCTGTACGGCTCGCTGCGCGAGCGTTCGTTCAGCCGCCTGCTGGTCGAGGAGGCCGAACGCCTGCTCACGGCGATGGGCGCCGAGGTGCGCGTGTTCAATCCGAGCGGCCTGCCGCTGCCTGACGATGCGCCCGAAAGTCACCCGAAGGTGGTCGAATTGCGCGAGCGGGTGATGTGGTCGGAGGGGATGGTGTGGTGCTCGCCGGAACGACATGGCGCGATGACCGGCATCATGAAGTCGCAGATCGACTGGATTCCGCTGTCGGTCGGCGCGGTGCGGCCGACGCAGGGCAAGACGCTCGCGGTGATGCAGGTCAGCGGCGGCTCGCAGTCGTTCAATGCGGTGAACCAGATGCGCGTGCTCGGACGCTGGATGCGCATGCTGACGATCCCGAACCAGTCGTCGGTGGCGAAGGCGTTCATGGAATTCGACGAAGCGGGGCGGATGAAGCCGTCGGCCTATTTAGATCGCGTCGTCGACGTGATGGAGGAACTGGTCAAGTTCACGCTGCTGACGCGCGACGTCGGCCCGTATCTGGTCGATCGGTACAGCGAACGAAAGGAAAGCGCGGAGGCATTGTCGAAGCGGGTGAATCAGCGGGGGATTTGCGGATGACCCGCGTCGGGAAGCGGTTTGGGCGGTTCGGATGACGTCGATCTGCCAGTCGGGTAGCGCGCAAGCCGGCTGTGCGAAAGCGCGTCTCGGGCGCCACCCGCAGGTGCGCAACATCGCCTACGCTTGCAGGCGCTGCTCGTCGGCTGCCACCAGCGCGGCGACCGGCAACGCGGCAAGACAGCGGTCGAGCCGCAGCACACCGTCCGGCGCCTCGACTTCGCTCGCGTCGTTCAGCCCGTCGATCCACCGCTCGCTCGCGCCGCGCGGCAACACGATCGCGGTATCGCCCCATTCCCGAGGCGCGATGCGCGGCAACCCCGGCACTTCGCCAAGCAACCGGCACGCGAGCCGCGTCACGACGACCACGATCGTCGCCGTCGCGTCGCACCGCGCGAACGCGACCGCATGCCGCCCGAGCTTCCCGCGCACGCGCAACGGCACATAGGCACCGTCCGAGAACGTCGCCGGCCAGCGGGCCCGCAGCGCGAGCATCCGCTCGACGAGCGCGCGCTTCACGCGTGCGTCGGGCCAGTCCCGCAGATACGCGGCGACCGGTTCGTCGACCCGCTCGGCCGCGAGCTTCGCAAACGGCACGTCGCGCCGGTTGTCCGGATCGACGAGCGAGTGATCCCATGACTCGGTACCTTGATACAGATCGGGCACACCCGGCGACGCCATCCGCAACGCCGCCTGCGCGAGGCTGTTGACGACCCCGGCCGGCGCGATCCGTGCGACGAACCCGTGCAGCCGGTGCACGAAATCGCCCGCGCCATGCGGCGTCAGGATCGCGCGGACGAACCGTTCGCAATCGCGCTCATAGGTCGCGTCGGGTGCGAGCCAGTCCGTATGCTGTTTCGCTTCGCGCAGCGCCTTCGTCTGCCAGCGCACCACGCGCTCGGCAAGCGCCGCCAGCCCGGCCGCGTCGTCGGGCGCGAACGCCGGCGGCCAACAGCCGACGAGCGTCTGGTACAGCATCGCTTCCGCAGCCGGCCCCGGCGCCCACGCGAGATCGCGATGCGCGCCGCCGCGCCACGGCTGGTTCAGCGCGGACCAGTCGAGCGACACCGTGCGCCACAGGTCCGGCACTTCGCTGAGCACCGCGAGCCGCGCGCGCGCATCTTCGCCGCGCTTGTGATCGTGGGTCGCGGTCGCGACGAGCGTGTGCGGAACGGTGCGCGCGCGCCGCCGGTTGCGTGCATGGAACGCTCCGCGCGACAGACTGAAATCGCCCGCATCGGCACCGACCTCGTTGCGCGACAGCAGCCGGCCGTAGCGATAGTTGGCGGTATCCTCGACGCCCTTCGCGGCGAGCGGCGCGGTGAGCTGCGCGAACGCGACGCGCGCCGCGTGCAGCGCCTGGGCATCCGCGCGCGGCGCGCGCGTGCCCGGCAGCCCGAGCCAGCCGGCGACGCGATCGAGCGCGTAGCGGTCGGACGGATCGATCGCGGCGCACGCCGCGTCGTAAGCGTGCGCCAGCACGCGCCGATCGGCGCCGGTCGGCTCGTCGCCGGGTGTCGGATAGGTCCGGTACACGGGCAGGTGCACCGCGAGTTCGCCGAGCACGCGCTGGATCGCGATCCGGCTGATGTCGCGCGTCGCCGGCGCCGCCCGCGCGATGCGGTGCCACGCCCGCGCGACGCGTTCGTGCTCGCCGGCAAGCTGCCGCTTCAGCACGCGCCGCTTGCCGGCCACCGCCTCCTGCGCGAACGACCGCGCCGATCCCGACACGGCTGCCCAGTGCGCGGCGAGCGGTTCTGCGCCAGCCGGATCGTGCAGCAGCGCGGCGACGTCGTTCATGAAGTCGTAGCCGGTCGTGCCGTCGATGCGCCAGTCTTCACGCAGCGTCTCGCCCGGCGCGAGGATCTTCTCGACGACGAGATATGGCGGCTCGTCGCGCTGCGCGGCGAGCCGCGCATGCAGGCGGCGACAGTACGCGCGCGGGTCGGCGAGGCCGTCGACGTGATCGACACGCAGGCCGTCGAGGCAGCCGGCCGCATGAAGCGCCAGCGGCAGCGCGTGCACCGCGTCGAACACCGCTTCGTCTTCGACGCGCACGGCCGCGAGGGTCGCGATGTCGAAGAAGCGCCGCCAGTTCAGCTCGTCGGCGGCCGTGCGCCACCACGCGAGCCGGTAGTGCTGGCGTTCGAGCAATCGATGCAGGCACGCGCGCGAGCGTGCGCGGCGCGGATCGGCGCCGCGCAGTATCGCGTCGAACGCATGCGGGCCCTGTGCGGCGGCATAGTCGCGCAGCGCCGTGTGCGCGTCCGCGAGGCGCGCGCTGCCGCGCACCGACGCGGCGGCGAACCGTTCGGCGAGCGCGTTCAGGTCCGCACGATTGGCGATGCGCAGGATTTCCGCATAAGTCGCGGCGGCGACCGGCAGCCTCCTGCCCGGGCATGCGATGAAGAAGCATCCGGCCGAAGGATCGGCACCGAGCGCGACGTCGCCGGCGGCAAGCGCGTCGCCGTACGGCGCGCCGAGGCAGGGCAGCAGCACCTTGCCGTGGAGCGTCGCGTCAGGCGGATGCCAGTCGATGTCGAAGTAGCGCGCGTACGGGCTCGCCGGCCCCCATTCGAGCACGTCGTTCCACCAGCCGTTCGATGCGCCGCCGACGCCCATGTGGTTCGGCACGATGTCGGCGATCACGCCGAGGCCGCGCGCGCGCAACGCATCGATGAGGCGCCGGAAGCCGGTTCCGCCGCCGAGTTCCGCGCCGATCGCGCGATGGTCGACGATGTCGTAGCCGTGCAGCGAACCGGGCTCGGCCGTCGTGATCGGCGACAGGTACAGGTGGCTCACGCCGAGCCGCGCGAAATAGTCGGCGTGCGCGGCCGCGTCGTCGAACGTGAAGCCGGCGTGCAGTTGCAATCGCAGGGTCGCGCGCGGTGTCATGTGTCCTTCTCCCGGGCGCGGCGTGCGTGCTCGATCGCCGCGATGCGTTTGCGTACGTCGGCGTCGAACAGCACGTCGACCGCGCGCGGCAGCCGGCGCAGCCAGTTCGGATGGCCGCGCGGCGGGCCGGGGAGATTCGGTTGTGCGTCCAGTGCGAGCAGATCCTCGAGCGGCACGATCGCAAGCGGCGACGCGCTGCGCGCGACATACGCGAGGACCGCACCGACGGGTGGCGTGTCGGCTGGCGGTACTGGATCACCCGGCGGCGCGCAACCCGCGTGCTGCAACGCGTGCCACAGTGCCGCGCGGTCGGTCGCGCGTTCGGCCCGGGCCGCGGCGAGGGCGATGTCGTCACCTGCATCCCGCCGCCACTCGAGATCGACACCACGCCACCAGCCCGCCACGGTCGGCAGATCGTGCGTCGACGTCATCGCGATCGTGTCGCGATCCCACGCCGACGGCGGCCGAAACGCGCGATCCGCTTCACGCTCGAACCACAGCACGCGCATGCCCGCGATCCCCTGCGCGCCGAGCCGCTCGCGCAACCCGGCCGGCACCGTGCCGAGATCCTCGCCGATCGCGACCGCGCGATGCCGTGCCGCCTCCAGCGCGACCAGCCGCACGAGATCGTCGAGCGGATAGCGCAAGTACGCGCCGTCGCGCGGCGATCCGCCGTCCGGCACGATCCACATCCGCGCGAAGCCGAGCACGTGGTCGATACGGATCCCGCCCGCCTGCGCGAAGGCCGCGCGCAACAGGTCGACGAACGGCGCGAAGCCGTTCGCGCGCAGCGCGGCGGGCGTCCACGTCGTCACGCCCCAGGCCTGGCCGTCCGCATTGAACAGGTCGGGCGGCGCGCCGAGCGACACGCCGCGCAGCAGCGTCGTGCCGTGCGCCCACGCGTCGCTGCCCGCGCGATCGGAGCCGACCGCGAGATCGGCGATCAGCCCGATCGCCATCCCGGCCGCGCGCGCCGCATGCTGTGCGTTGCCGAGCGCGTCCGACGCGCACCATTGCAGGAACGCATGGAACGCGATCGTCTCGGCATGCGCGTGAGCGAAGGCGTCGACCTCGGCCGAGGCCGGCATGCGCCACTGCGCGGGCCATTGCCGCCAGTCCGCGCCGATGCCGTGTTCGATGCAGAACGCCTGCAGCGCGTCGAAGCGCGCATGTGCGTCGAGCGCCGCGCCGCCCGCCGCACGGAATTGCTCGAACGCGGCGCGCCACGGCCCGCCGTTCGCGCGCCACGCATCGAAGCACGCGCGCAAGCGGCGCAGCTTCGGCGGCAGCACGTGCGGCCAGTCGATCAGCTGCGTATCCGGCGCCGGAGCGCCATGTGCCGCCGCGCCATGCATCCGCCGCACGATATCGGCCCCCGGCACCGCGTCGCAGTCGAGATACGCGACGTTGTGCCAGCGCCGCGACGACGGCGAATACGGGCTGTCGTGCTCGGGCAGCGCCGGATAGCCGGCGTGCGTCGGGCTGATCGCGAGCGCGTGCGCGCCGTGCCGCGCGGCATGCGCGGCGAGGCCGGCCAGCGCGGTATAGTCGCCCGCGCCGTCGTCGCCGCTGCGGCGCAGGCTGTACAACTGGGCCGCGATGCCCCAGCGGCGCTGCGCACCCGCCACGCCGTCGTCGGCAGCGAACGGCCGCACACGCGGCGGCGCGATTGCGAGCCCGATGCGTTGCGTGCCGATCTCGAGCGCGTGATAGCCGGGCACCGTGAGCGGCGGCAGTGCGCCGTATTCGCCCGCGCCGGCCACGCGCCCGTCGACGTGCTCGCCCGTTTCGAGCGCGATCCGGAAGCGCGCGCCCGGCGGCGCGATGCTGCGCGGGAGCGTCAGCGGCACGCCGGCGTCGCCGGTGACGACCCGCGGCGTTGCGTCCCGGCCTTCGGTCAGCGCGGCCGCGCTGTCGACCCGCTCGATCGGCGTGCCGCATGGCCAGCCGAGTGCATCGACGAGCGCGACGAGCGCATCGTCGCCCACCCGCCGCGCGACGCCGCCCGCGTCGATCCAGTCGGGCGCCAGCCCGGCCGCACGCGCGAGGTCGGCGATCGGCACGTCGGTCGTCATTGCCGTGTGTGCCCGTTCGTGCGGTGCTGGAGCGCATCGCGGTTGACCGCGCCGTCGCGCCACGCGATGCAGGTGCGCGCGGGCAGCCGCCGGTCGGCCAGCCGGTCGCGCGCGCGCGGCGGCGTCTCGAACACGATCTTGCCGACCGGCAGCATGGGCAGCACCGCCTCGCGCGAGCCGGGATTGAATGCCAGCGTGAGCGTGCTGCCGTCGCCGAGCCGCCAGCGCGCGACGAGCGCCTCCGCGTTGCCGTCGCTGTTGCCGTTGGCGGACAGCAGCTCGACGCCGAGCGCGCGGGTGCCCGGCAGGTGCGGCGTCACGAGCGCCGCGCGCACGGTCAGCGCGCTGCGGTAGAAGCGCCGCCACGCGTCGGCGTCGGGCCATGCGTCCGCACCGGCATGACCGGGCGACGAGCGCATGAACGTGCCGACGTCGTTCGGATCGGGAATCGCGTCGCGATGCGCGGGATCGGCGAACGCGGAAAACGCGGCGAACTCGCGGCGCCGGCCTTCGCGCACCGCGTCGGCGAGCGCGCCGCGATAGTCGGTGAAGAACTGGAACGGCTGCGTGCTGCCGACTTCCTCGCCCATGAACAGCAGCGGCACCTGCGGCGCGAGCAGCATCAGGGCGGTCGCCGCACGCACCGCGTCGTCGTTTGCGAGCGCGCGCAGCCGTTCGCCGAAGGCGCGGTTGCCGATCTGGTCGTGGTTCTGCAGGAACGTGACGAACGCGGTCGGCGGCAGGTGCGCGCTCGGCTCGCCGCGCGGCGCACCGTCGTGCAGTGGCGACGGCTCGCCCTGGTACGCGAACCCTTCGCCGAGCGTGCGCGCGAGATGGCGCAGCGGCGCATCGGCGTACGCGCGGTAGTAGCCTTCGCGCTCGCCGGTGAGCAGCACGTGCGCGCTGTTGTGGAAGTCGTCGTTCCACTGCGCGTCGAAACCGCCGGGGCCGAGCAGGCTCGCCATATTGCGCTCGTTCTCGAGCACCAGATGCACGTGGCGCGCCTCGCCCGCATACGCGCGCACGCGGCGGGCGAGCTCGCGCAGCCATGCATCGTCGTCGATCGCATGCGCGGCGTCGATGCGCAGGCCGTCGAAGCGGAATTCGTCGAGCCAGTACAGCGCGTTCTCGACGAAGAATGCGCTCGTCTGCGCACGCGAGAAGTCGATCGCGGGCCCCCATGCGGTCTGCCGGTCCGCGCGGAAAAATCCCGGTGCATAGCGCGGCAGCAGGTTGCCTTCGGGGCCGAAGTGGTTGTAGACGACGTCGAGAAACACCTGCAGCCCGAGCCCGTGCGCGGCGTCGACGAGTGCCTTCAGTTCCTCGGGCCGTCCGTACGACGCATCGGGCGCGAACGGCAGCACGCCGTCGTAGCCCCAGTTGCGCGCGCCCGGGAACGCGTTGACGGGCATCAGCTCGATCGCGGTCACCCCGAGCGCGGCGATGTCGGCCAGGCGCCGCTCGACGTTCGCATAGCCGCCGCATGCGCCGACGTGCAGTTCATACAGCACCGTTTCGTGCCACGGCCGCCCGCGCCACGCGTCGTTGCGCCAGCGGTAGGCGGCCGGGTCGACGACCTGGCTCGGGCCATGCACGTCATGCGGCTGGAAGCGCGATGCGGGATCGGGTACCACCAGACCGTCGTCGAGCAGGAAGCGGTACAGCGTGCCGGGACCGCACGGCGCGACGACCTCGAACCAGCCGTCCCCGGCCGGCAGCATCGCGACGCGCCGTTCGCCGTGCAGTTCGACCGCGGCCGTGCGGCTCGCGGGCGCCCACAACCGGAAGCGCGTGTGCTCCACGTCGAGGCAGGTCGCGCCGAACGACGACGCGAACGCGTGCGTGCCGGGCGAATGGGCGGTGCGTGACGTCATGGCGGCTCCTCACGAGGGCAGGTCGGGTGGCACGGCCGCGACGGCGATCACGGCCGCGTGCGCGGCGACATCGAGGCCGGCGTCAGGCCAGCCGCGCGGGCCGGCGTCGGGCGTCGCGGTGTCGAGCAGCACGCGGTAGTCGAGCACGGGTGCGGGCCGCTTGAACTTGATGACATGGGTCGACGCATTCAGCATCACGAGCAACGCCTCGGTGCGTCCGGTGCGGCCGGTGCCGACGCGCCGCATCGTCAGCGCGCGGCGTTCGCCGTCCTCCCACGCGGGCACGGTCAGCGGGTCGCCGCGCTCGTCGAACCAGTCGATCTCGTGCATGCCCGGGGCACCGTCGCGGTCACCGGACGGATAGTGCGGCGCCGACATCACCGGATACATGCGCCGCAGCGCGGCGAGCCGCGACACGAAGCGGATCATCTGCGCGCCTTCGTCGCTGCGCGCGAGATCCCAGTCGAGCCAGGACAGTTCGTTATCCTGGCAATACGCGTTGTTGTTGCCGTGCTGCGTTCTGCCGAATTCGTCGCCGGCCACGATCATCGGCGTGCCGAGCGCGGTAAACAGCGTGGCGAGCATCGAGCGTGCGACCCGCGCGCGCAGGTCGCGGATCGACGCATCGTCGGTGGCGCCTTCGACGCCCCAGTTCGCGCTGCAGTTGTCGCCGTGGCCGTCTTGGTTGTCCTCGCCGTTCGCTTCGTTGTGCTTGGCCGCATACGACACGAGATCGGCGAGCGTGAAGCCGTCGTGCGCGGTGATGAAGTTGACCGACGCCCACGTGCGGCGCCGGTGATGATTGAACAGGTCGGCCGAGCCCGCGAGCCGCGCGGCGAGTTCCGGGCGCTGCCCCGCGTCGCCGCGCCAGAAGCGCCGCACGGTGTCGCGAAAGCGGTCGTTCCATTCGGCGAAGCCGGGC
>Ga0157367_1000516_pt1 | contig 18867 bp, 18 predicted proteins | sample AttbisABBM2_FD_113142 | JGI IMG/M metagenome (GOLD analysis project Ga0157367, IMG submission 113142) | Fungus gardens microbial communities from leaf cutter ant in Botucatu, State of São Paulo, Brazil - Atta bisphaerica ABBM2 | ecosystem: Host-associated > Fungi > Mycelium > Unclassified ...
CACGACATTTTATCGAGAAAAATAAAGAGAGCGTATTGTGAATCCGTCTTTACCTGGAACTTATGTCAGCCTAATGGCAGATGTCGTCCAAAAGCTAAATATATCTCCCGAAGAACTATTAGAGGGAAGTGGAGTATCCGTAGAGCAGCTCTCAGAGCCTTTTTGGTATTTAGATTTCGATATTTTTAATAATCTACTGAATAGGGCAGTTGAGCTTACAAATGAACCTGCATTAGGGGTTTATCTTGGCCTACAAATGACCGTGTCTTGTCATGGTTCGGTTGGCCTTGCTGCAATGGTTTCACAAAACTTAGGTGAAGCTTTAAATGTCATGGAGCAATTTATTGGGCTACGCTGTCCAGCGCTAAAACCACGACTTGAAATAGAGAACGGTGTAGCTTTTTTATATTTAGATCAACCCATGGCGAACTTTAAAATGGGGATTGTGGGGATGACATTTTTGATGGTGGGTTTTGCCCAAATGTCGAATGCCATTACCGGACAAAAACTAGAAATAAAAGCCGAATTAAATTACCAAGAACCTGCTTTTTTGGAGCAAGTTAAAGACTTGCTACCATGTGAAATTAGTTTTAATCAACCGTTCAATCGCTTGGTCTTTTCTGAAACTTTCTTGGCTCTGCCGTTAATTATGGCTGACCCATTAGCTGCCCGTTTAGCCCGTGAACAGTGTAAATATGATTTAAATAAGTTAGTTGCTAAACGCGGAGAAAAACATCCACTGACGGCTTTAGTCCGTGAGTTACTTTTTGATGAAGTGGAAGGCTTCTTTAAAATGAAAGATGTTGCCGAAAAACTGCACTTAACTGAAAGAACTTTACAACGCCAGTTGGCTAAAGAAGGTATTACGTTTCAGGCTTTGCTGGATCAAGTGAGAGAGCGCCATGCAAAAAAATTATTGAATCATCATGAGAACAGTATTTCTTATATTTCGGAAAAGTTGGGCTATTCCGATGTTACTCATTTTACTCGAGCATTTAAGCGGTGGACCAATCAAACTCCTAAACAATACAGAAATTTAAGAGAAAGCACATCATGATTTTTACCAAATACTCAAAATAATATTTTGATTTATTTGAAAATTATTAAGTAAATAGGGGTTTTGTAAAGTTTGTTTGTGTTTTTTTTAAATATGCAAAAATAAAATATAATTATTTTACAATCGATTAGGAATGTAATCAGAAAGTAGTCTATGTAGTATATATGGAATTTGTTTTTAATGGTTTTTATACACTAATTTCGGCGGTCATCGTTTTATTGTTGGGCCGCTTTCTTGTTAATCGTATCGATTTTTTAAAACGTTATAATATCCCTGAACCAGTAGCGGGTGGTTTGGTGGCTGCTGTAGTTTCTTTACTTGTCCACAGTTTGTGGGGGTACAGCATTGTTTTTAGTAGCGAATTACAAACTAGCTTTATGCTCGTGTTCTTTGCTTCAATTGGTTTAAGTGCCAATTTTATGAAGCTTAAAGAAGGTGGTAGCGCTTTGATCATCTTCTTAATTTGTGTGGCCTCATTTATTGTGGTTCAAAATGCTGTGGGCATGAGCCTTGCGACCTTATTAGGGCTTGATCCACTGATTGGTTTAATTGCCGGTTCAATCACCTTAACTGGTGGTCATGGTACAGCAGGTGCATGGGGTGAAATTTTAGAAAGCCAGCATGGTATTCAAGGTGCTTTAGCATTAGGCATGGCGAGTGCGACATTTGGCTTGATTATTGGTGGTGTGATTGGTGGACCTTTAGCCAAATTACTCATTAACCGTTATCAGCTTGCTCAAGCAAAAACCAATGATGAAATTCACTATCGCGATACGCATGTTGAACAACATTCGGATGATCTCGCGCCGTTTGAAAACCCACATCAAGTTCGTTTAATTACAGCCGACAATGCAATTACTACACTAGGTATGTTTGCAGCGTGTTTAGCGTTTGCTGAGTTTATGACTGGCTTTAGTAAGGGAACATGGTTTGAGTTACCTACCTTCGTTTGGGCGCTGGGCGGTGGTGTAATTTTAAGAAACATTTTAGAAAGCGTATTGAAAATTGATATTTTTGACCGCGCAATTGATGTTTTTGGGAATGCTTCTTTATCACTTTACCTAGCAATGGCATTGCTTTCATTAAAGCTTTGGCAGCTTGCTGACTTAGCTGGCCCGCTTGTCGTTATTTTGGGTGCACAAACGATTACGATGGCGCTATATGCAGCATTTGTGACGTTCCGTGTAATGGGCAAAAACTATGATGCAGCGGTGTTGTCAGCAGGTCACTGTGGTTTTGGTATGGGTGCAACACCGACAGCAGTTGCAAATATGCAAGCCATTACCAATATGTATGGGCCATCACATAAGGCATTTTTGATTGTTCCGCTTTGTGGTGCATTCTTTGTCGACTTAATTAATGCGACTGTCATTCAGTTGATGTTGAAATTTATTGTTTAATCGAAAAAAGCCCGTAAGGGCTTTTTTTTATGAGTGCTTTTTCCCAAAAGTAATAATCGCCCTTAAACATGGTTTCACATAGAATAAATTGCAGATAAATAAAATGAGAAATGTATGAGCGCAGAAGCACATTCAATTAGCTTGGTTGCCCCTGTAGTTTTATTGGCAGCGGCTGTAATTGCAGTCCCTATTTTTAAACGTATTGGCTTAGGTTCAGTATTAGGTTATTTAATTGCGGGTCTGGTTATTGGCCCATTCGGTTTTGCTTTTTTTCAAGATTCCACCGCAATTTTGCATATTGCCGAGTTGGGAATTGTGATGTATCTATTTTTGATTGGCTTAGAGATGCAGCCATCACATTTGTGGAGCCTTAGACACGAAATTTTTGGGCTTGGCACACTACAGATCATCATTTGCGGACTGGCTTTAACTGGTGTCGGGTTGTTGTTTGGTTTTACGTGGCAAGTTTCTTTTATTGGTGCGGCTGGGTTTGTATTAACTTCGACTGCGATTGTGATGCAGTTGTTGGGCGATCGGGGGGATTTGACTCAGCCTCGTGGGCAAAAAATTGTAGCTATCTTACTTTTTGAAGATTTACTGATTGTACCTTTGCTGGCCATTGTTGCTTTTATGGCACCCAACCATGTGGTTGAAAGCACATCTGTACGTTTAGAAAATATAGGAATTGGTTTAATCGCAATTGCAGGTCTTATCGCGGCAGGGTATTGGTTACTTAATCCGTTATTTAGACTCTTGGCTGCTGCTAAAGCTCGAGAAGTCATGACTGCTGCTGCATTATTGGTTGTGTTGGGGGCTGCATTACTCATGCAAGTGAGTGGGTTGTCTATGGCGATGGGTGCTTTCTTGGCGGGAGTGCTTTTATCTGAATCGACCTTTAGACATCAAATTGAAGCTGATATTGAACCATTCCGAGGAATCTTATTAGGCCTGTTTTTTCTTGGGGTCGGCATGTCATTGGATTTATCGGTTGTTGCTCAAAACTGGCAGCTCATTGTGAGTGGCGTAATTGCCTTGATGTTTGCCAAAGCACTCATGATTTATATTGTCGCCCGATTAACCAAAAGTCCTCATACTGAAGCATTGGATCGCGCTTTACTCATGGCTCAAGGAGGAGAGTTCGCTTTTGTACTTTTCTCTGCCGCGCTAAGTGCTCAAGTGATTGATAGTACGGTTAAATCTAACTTAACCGCTATTGTGGTACTTTCAATGGTGTTGACCCCAATTGTGGGTATTCTTTTTAAACGATTTACTCAGACGAAAGCGGATGTTTCATTAGAAAACGTCAATATTGCCGAGGGTTTAAGCGGTAGTGTTTTAATGATCGGTTTCGGACGCTTTGGGCAGGTAACCAGTCAACTCTTATTGGCAAGAGGTGTGGATGTCACCATTATTGATAATAATACCGACATGATTCAAAACGCCGAAAAATTTGGTTTTAAAATTTATTATGGCGATGGTTGCCGCCTAGATATCCTACATGCTTCTGGTGCTGCAACAGCACAAGCGATTGTGGTGTGTGTAGACAGTAAAGAAACCACAAATAGAATTGTGGAACTCGTCACCCATGAATTTCCTTTAGCGAAATTATTAGTCCGCTCATATGACCGTGAACACTCGTTGCATCTAGTCAAACAAAAAGTAGACTTTATGATCCGTGAAACGTTTGAATCTGCAATTAAGTTTGGTGGAGTAATTTTACAAGAACTTGGCGTGGATAAAGACGAAGTAGAAAGAATTACCGAGGAAATTCGAGATCTGGATAATGAGCGTTTTGAAACTGAAATCGCAGCAGATGACGTAAATGCGGGAGTAGGTTTGCAATATACACATACGCATCATCCACGACCAACAGCACCGTTAATTCGACCAAAACGGGAAGGGCGGATTTTAAATAAGGAAGATCATTCAGATAGCGATTCTTAATGAGTATCAAGTTCAGTAGAAGCTCTCTTTAGAAGAACTTCTACTGAACAGGTTTATGGTAAAAAGCTTAAAGTGTTAAACCCGATGCGCCTATCAATCAAACTACTTTAGCTTGGTGTCATCAGATTTTAATTAGGCTGTAAGCCTAACTATAAATGCTCTAACGCCGTGCCTTTAACCGGGTTTCTACGCCAGTAATAAGGCTGTAAGAATCTAAAAAAAAGTTTCAACGGGGTAATCCACGCAATGCGTCGATTGGCTTTTTTGTTTTGCATAATTTGTTTCGCCAAATACGCACAAACAACCTCAGGCGGGTCAATCACAAAGAAAAATAAACGTTTCATCTTTTTCCAGTTTTGTATATTGCCATTGGTCCAAGAAGAAACTAACAGATCGGTTGCCACCATGCCGGGGCTGAGCGTACCCGTTAAAATAGGAGTGGATTTTGTTTCTTTATAAAGTGCTTTACTAAAATAGCTTACCGCTCGTTTGGTGGTTGCGTAAGGAGTCATTCCTGCACTCCATTCGCCGTTGCTTCCCCAACCTTCCATATTAAAAATTTGACCGTAACCTTGTTTCAGCATTCCCTTTAAAGCCACTTGTGAACCAAGCATGGTACCTAAAATATTGGTGGAAACGGCTGCGTTTAACTCATTTGGTTCTAGGTCAATAAAATCTTTCGTTGGGTGGCAGCTTCCTGCATTATTAATCCAGACATTGACTTGTCCAAAATGCTGAATAGCGTTATTCCATAAGGTTTGTACGTCAGCAATTTTCGTCACATCACAGCATAAGCCAATAAACTTCTCTTGATTAAAATGTGCTCCTAAATGAGAAAGGGCATAGTTAAGCTGCTCCGCGTTACGTCCAGTAATGACTACACAACATCCAAGCTCTAAAAAAGCATGGGCAAGTGCTAAACCAATACCTTTAGTACTACCCGTAATGACTACACAATAAACTTCACTTTTAGATAAACTCATTGAAATCTCTATATAAAATTCTAAAAACTTAGAAGGTTATTGCACAAATTTACCAAAGTCAGAAACCTGTTCTTTTAATAAAAGTAGATAGATAATTGATAAACTTATCATCGAAATATTCATTACAACAGGGTTGTAAGGCGAGATAAGTGTAGACGGTTTTAAAAAACCAATTAAGAGGAGTAAACCGAATAAACCTAAAATACTTAAATAGTGAATATATTTATGAGTAGAAAAAAGAAACAATAAACCAAAAATAATTTCAGCTATACCGCTCGCGCGCCCTGCAAGTTGCGCATTTTCAAAAGATAATCCTATTGTTTGCCATACAAATATTTCATCAGCATTGATAAAAAGAAGTTTGGGAACTAATCCTTGATAGATCCATAAAAAAGCCAGCACAATATTTATAAATTTTAATGCATTAGCATTTGCCATTTGTGTTCTCTAAATGTTTGAAATTTCAGTTTTCATATGCTGAGCCATTATCTTTAGATTTATTTTACTATTCAAGAGCGATGAAAGAGGTCAGCAAATGACTGTTTTTATTATTTTCTGATGCTTAAAAATAAGGTCAGAATTTCACCCGACCAGAGTACGCCAATTTTTTATTGAAAACATAGGAGAACCACTCCTATGTTTTCAAACTTATGGTTCACTGACTAATCTTGATATATTTTTTAAAAGTATATTTCTTAGAAATTCTTTATAGGATTCATCTGTATTTTTGTTTGAATGTTGAACTAAATACCCATTGAGTTGTGTGATTATAATAATTGCTCTTTCTTTATATTCTTCTGATGATATTTCATTATGAATAGGTAAAATGATTTTATATATAAGCTCAAGATTATACTTTTGTATGATTGACAAAGCATCATATACATAGGGTAAATGATCTGAAATTGAAAAAAACTCTTTAAATGTATTTGTAATGATCGGTTTTTCTATTTCATAGACTATATTGGTAATAATATTCATAAAGCGATGTAATGGTGCTTCATTTGCATTTAAATTTATTAAAATTTCAATTCGCTGTATGTAGTCACAAATTAATTTATTAAGCAGTGCCTTTAATAAAATATCTTTATTGGGGAAATAATGCTGTAGTGTACTTAAACTAATATTCGATTGATTAGCCACTCCTCTCATACTAAAGCCTGAATAACCCTTAGTAAGAAAAACGAGTTCAGCGTTTTTTAAGATTTGCTTTATTCTTTCTTGCCCTTTTAATGTGGTAAAGGACTTCTTTATTTGCATAGTATCAAAGGTATCAATTTTGATCATTATCCAGCCTGTAAGTACTATTTAAAAAAAGGCATTCTAAACCATGAAATTAAAAAAATATAAATAAAATATTTAAATTCTATTAAACTAAATATAGGTCATATGACCGATAGTTCTCTAATATAGGTCATATGACTCAATTAAAAACAAAAAAATAGGTCAACTGACTTAATCTCATTTGTGTAGTATTAGTTAAAATAGGTCAACCTACCTATTTAAATATGGGTAAATAATATTAAGTTTTGTTGAATTTATAAACAATTGTATTTGAATGATAATTTAAGTTTTTTGATTAAAAAAAAGATATTTATTTTTTATAAATTTTAGCCATTTTTTTAAAGTAGGGGTGGGTATTTAGCCAAGTGATTTTTTAAGAGTTCAAAAATTGATTTTAAATAACTCAACATAGTCTTTTTGTAATGTATGTATACAAGTTAAATAATTGTTATTAAATTGTGAAAAGAATCACATATTAGTAAATATTAATTTGTTTTATATATAAAACAAATTGGTCATATTTTATTTATTAAGTCTGATTCATTTTGTTCTACAAATCTAATCATTATATATGTAGGTTATGAATATGAAAAACATTCAGAAATCACTTCTTGCAGCATTAATAGTTGCTGGTTATGCGGTAAATACTCAAGCGGCTGTTACCGGACAAGTTGACGTTAAATTAAATGTCTCAACAGGCTGTACTGTAGGGGGTAGTCAAACTGAAGGAAATATGAACAAGTTTGGTACTTTGGATTTCGGTAAAACTTCTGGTACTTGGAACAACGTATTAACTGCTGAAGTTGCTTCTGCAGCAACCGGTGGCAATATTTCTGTAACGTGTGACGGAACTGATCCTGTTGATTTTACAGTTGCAATTGATGGTGGTGAACGTACAGACCGTACTTTAAAAAATACCGCATCTGCTGATGTAGTTGCATATAATGTTTACCGTGATGCTGCGCGTACAAACCTATATGTTGTGAATCAACCTCAACAGTTCAGTACGGTGAGTGGCCAAGCTACGGATGTACCAATTTTCGGTACAATCGCGCCAAATACGGGTACACCAAAAGCACAAGGCGATTATAAAGATACTCTCTTAGTAACAGTAAATTTCTAAATATAAAAAGAAATAATTAATTGAGTGGCAGGTTTGTTCTCGGTTGAATGAACCTGTTTTAAATGGAGGGGTGATGATATTTAATCGCGGTTCAGTATTTATATTTTTTTATTTTTTAATATCCTCAGTGAGTGCTGGAGAAATAGGAGCTAAATTAAATACACAAATTGAATTATTACCTTCTTGTTCTATTAATAATAAAGTTGTTGAAAACAATACGGCAAATTTAAATTTAGGAACTATTGATTTTGGTGAAACGACTACTGCATTTAATGGAATATTAGAGGCAAGTTTGGTTAATGGTGGGAATTCAGGTTTACAGATTGAATGTGCTGGTATTTCAACTGTAAAAATAACCTTTGGGTCTGGAAATAATGATAGTAAAGTTCCTGCTTTATTTTCACAAAATTATTATCATGCCTTGAGTAATGGTAGAGACTTTGTTGCTTATAACTTGCTCTATGGGTTAAATAAACAAGTCATTAAAGCAAATGATGTATTTATTCTTAATGACATGAACATTAAAAAGAATATCGATATTTTTGGTCAGGCAACCCATGATAGTAGTCGTATATCTAAGGGTGAGTATACGGATATAGTGCCGATTACGATTGAGTTTTAAGAAAATGAAAGACTTTTGTTTTAAAGCAATATTTTTGTTGTCGGTTAGTCCGTTTATATATGCAGCAGACCCTCAATTAAATTCGAGTTTTAAAGTTCAAGCCAAAATTGAAAATGGATGCTCGATTGATAATGTTGAGCAGAAAATGGATTTTGGTCAATACTCAGCTTTATCTAAGGATAAAGTAATAGAGAATATTATAAATAGTGCAACTTCTTGGAATATTCGGTGTACCGAAAGCTTGCCTGTAAATATATCTATAGATGGTGGTCAAAACCTAGATAATAATATTAGACGCATGAAAAATACTTCATCGTCTGATTATTTGTCTTATAAGTTATATAACTCGAGTAGTTTAACAAATGAATATGTTGTAGGGAGTACATATTTACTTCCTGCTACAACGCCTACAAACCATCTGGCAAATTTTCAAATATATGGTGTCGTTGATTTAGGAAATAATAATGAATCACATACCGCCGGAATTTATAAAGATACTGTTTCAATAATGATTTCATGGTGATTTGTATGAACAATTCTGCATTTATTAAAAATGGCATTTTAAAAACTTTTTTATTTGCAAGTACATTATCACTTGTGACGCCTGTGATGGCTCAAGCGACTTTTTTAATTTGGCCAATTTATCCGAAAATTGAAGCCAACGAAAAAGCGACTGCGGTTTGGCTACAAAATACGGGCAAGACCGATGCGATGGTTCAGATTCGCGTATTTAAATGGAACCAAGATGGCTCAAAAGATAACTATAGCGAGCAATCTGAGGTTATACCAAGCCCACCTGTAGCTAAGATTAAAGCAGGTGAGAAGCACATGCTTCGCTTAACCAAAAGTGCCAATTTGCCAGATGGCAAAGAACAGTCATATCGCTTAATTGTGGATGAGTTACCGATTCGTCTTTCTGATGGAAACGAGCAGGATGCTTCTAAAGTGAGCTTCCAAATGCGTTACTCCATTCCGCTTTTTGCTTATGGAAAAGGTATAGGCAGTGGGTTAAATGAAGAAAGCCAAAAAGCGAATGCAAAAAATCCTTTAGCTAAGCCTGTATTACAATGGTCAATTCGCAACAATGAACAGGGTCAGCCTGAGTTATATCTTAAAAATAATGGTCAAAAATTTGCACGCCTTTCATCACTCAAAACGTCAAAAACTGGCAATGATATTTCTTTAGGAAAGGCTGCCTTTGGCTATGTTTTATCAAATAGCACCATGAAGTTTGCCATTGATAAGTCGACCGCAAATGAATTATTAAAAACTTCTAAAATATATGGCGTTGATAGCTCAGGCATAAAACAAGAGTTGATCGAAATCACCAAAATGGAGGATCCAACATGATCCTTCGGCATAATAATTTATGCAAAAGTATTTTGCTAATTTTGTTGTCGGGTGGATGCTTAAATATTCCCAATATTGCTCTTGCTGGCGAATTGCCTCCACCACCAAAAGATATTAACGAAATTAATCAACTGTTTAAGCTGTATCTCGACTTGGTTGTAAACCAATATTCAGTGCAACAAGTTGTCCCTGTTATTGTTAAAAATGATGAGTACTTTATACAAAAAAACAAGCTCATTGATGAGTTGGAAATTCAGATTCCTCAAGAGTTATTAACCAATACTGAGACTGCCTTAACCAATCAAGATATCTTAACTTTGGGGTTTAGTGGCGATGCGAGTGACTGGATATCTTTAGATAAATTAAAAGATGTAAGCTATGAATATAATTCATCAAACCAATATTTTAAGCTGAACTTCCCACCTGCTTGGATGCCAACTCAAGTTTTGGGTAAAGACTCATGGTATAAGCCAGTTGTTGCTCAGTCGGGTATAGGGCTACTCAATAACTATGATTTTTATACTTATAGACCGTATCAAGGTGGGTCAACCAGTAGTTTATTTACAGAGCAGCGTTTTTTCTCTCCATTAGGGGTAATTAAAAACTCTGGTGTCTATGTCAAAAATCAGTATAAAAACGAAGGTAATGCCGAGACTTTAGACAATGATGGCTATCGTCGTTATGACACATCTTGGCAGTTTGACAACCAAAAGAATGCAACCTCTTTCTTGCTGGGTGACATTATTACGGGAAGTAAAACCACGTGGGGGAGTTCGGTTCGCCTCGGTGGTTTTCAGGTACAAAGAAACTATTCAACCCGACCCGATTTAATTACCTATCCATTACCACAGTTTATTGGGCAAGCTGCATTACCAAGCACAGTCGACTTAATTATTAATGGTCAAAAGACTAGCTCAACTGAAGTACAGTCTGGCCCGTTTATATTAAACAATGTTCCCTTTATTAATGGTAAAGGGGAAGCCGTTGTGGTGACGACCGATGCGGTCGGGCGTCAGGTTACTACGGCCGTTCCATTTTATATTGCAAATACATTGTTAAAACCGGGACTATTCGACTATTCATTGTCGTTAGGGAAAATCCGTGAAGACTACGGATTGAAGAATTTTTCTTATGGGAAATTTGCAAGTGCTGCCGATGCTCGATATGGGGTAAATGACTGGTTAACCATAGAAGGACGAACCGAGCTTTCTTCAGACCTACAGTTATTCGGTGCAGGGTCTGTACTCAAGCTGGCAAACTTAGGGGTGCTCAGTGCTTCTTTTACCCAAAGTAAAGCCGATAAGTCTATGTTTGATGATCGGACGAAAGACTTACAGGGTAAGCAATATACGGTTGGGTACAGCTATAACCGTAATCGGTTTGGTTTTAGCATTAACCATAACCAGCGTGATGATGAATATACCGACCTTTCACGACTGCAATATAGCAATTTAATTTCGGTCAATAGTAATGAAAGCTTAACGGCCAATACTTACTTTGCGACCAAAAACTCAGGGACTTTTGGTGTCGGATATATTGATACCAAAGCAAATGACTTTAAAAACCGTTTCTTGAACTTATCATGGGCGCCTGTTTTACCGACTTATATGAATGGCGTAACCGTTTCACTCAGTGCAAACCGTGATTTTATTGAAAAAGAGTGGAGTGCTGCATTTCAAGTTTCAATCCCACTGTTCCAGCGAAACGCTACTGTAAACTCGGGTTATGCATTCAATAAACAGGGCGATACTGGCTATATTAACTTCAACCGTTCTGTACCATCCGAAGGTGGTTTCGGTGTCGATTTAACCCGACGCTATAATGAAAATAGTGAAGATTTAAATCAGGCACGGGTCAACTACCGCAACGGCTATATCAATACCGACTTTGGTATGTCTGGAAATCATGACTATAACTACTGGTTTGGTTTATCTGGTTCCCTCATTTATATGTCAGGCGAAGTCTTTGCTTCGAACCGCTTGGGTGAGTCTTTTGCATTGGTCGACACCAATCAAGTACCCGATGTTCTGGTCAGATACGAAAACAGTTTAATTGGTCGAAGTAATAAAAAAGGCCATATTTTTGTACCATCCGTGACGCCTTATTATTCGGGTAAATATAGTGTCGACCCAATCGACTTGCCTTCAAACTTTACCATTACCCAAGTGGAACAGCGTATTTCCGCGAAACGCGGTTCGGGTGTGGTGATTAAGTTCCCGGTTCATCAGTCTATTGCTGCCAACGTTTATTTGACTCAAGCAGATGGCAAACCTATACCGGTGGGTTCTGTGGTGCATAGAGAGGACCAAGAGTCGTCTTATGTGGGAATGGATGGCATTGTCTATTTAGAAAATTTAAAACCGAACAATACCGTAACGGTTCAACGCTCGGATCAAAGCATTTGTAAAGCAGATTTTTCTGTAGATGTAGAGCAAGCCAAGCAACAGATTGTGGTGGTTAAGCCTGTTACGTGTCATGAGGTATCTTTACCATGAATATAAAAACAAAAAAATTACTCAGCCATTTATGCCTGTTTTCTGGACTTATGCTGGCTGGAAATTTGGCTCATGCTGCATGTAGCGTGAGTGCTTCTGGTTCATCTTCAATTTCAGTTCCGTCTATCTACTTAACGGAAAACGGTGAGAACTCTTCACAGTTTAATTCGGGTTTATCATGTACGGGTTTTAGCTTGGCTTTGGCGAACATGACTTATTTAAAGTATCGGGTTGAGCAAATGTCGAATACATTTACCAATGCTCAAACCGGAGAAAAACTCAATGCCATTATTTTAGACAGTAACAATGAAATTCTGAGTTTAGGCCAAGAGAAAGACATGAGTAGCTTTACGCTAGTCAATCTTTTTAGTGGGCCAGATGGTAATTTGCCTTTTTATATACGCCTTCCAGCTGGGCAAACTGTATCACCGGGTGTTTATCAGGCTGACTCACCGTTAAAAGTAAAATGGTTTTATTCTGTACCGGGTGTCGCTATTGCCGGAATCGGGATCTTCTTTGAAAGTCCTGGATTTAAACGTGGGGTATTAGGTATTGGTTTTAACTGGGGAAGTGGAGCCGATTCACTCGGGTCACTTTCAATTACCGTACTTCCGGACTGTCGAATTTTAACTCAAGACGTAAACTTTGGTACGGCAGCATTTGCTTCCAAGCTTGAGCCTGTACAGTCATCTATGGGAATTCGGTGCTCTGTAAATACACCGTATTATGTGAGTTTAAATGATGGACTTTCCCCGCAAAATGGCAACCAACGTGCCATGAAGTCGCAAACGGGAAATACATTTTTAAAATACGATATTTTTAAAAACTCATCGAATGACCGATGGGGAAGTGGTAATGAACGTTGGTCGAGTTTAAATGCGACTATCAATCCGGGTGTACATAACGGAGTGACCCAGCAGAGCTATGTGTTTACCACAAAAATTGTCGATGAAAATGCAGAAACTACACCAGCGGGAACCTATCAAGACACGGTGACAGTACAAGTTGAGTTTTAGATTTCGTTTGTTTTACTAAGGATAAAAGCTCAGTTCATGGGCTTTTTTCTATTTAATTTTTATTAAATTACTCAAGCTCTAATTGGTCATCATCTTTGGTAATTTTAATCTTTATCTTTTTATATTTTCGCTTATTTGGATCTAACGCTGAGTTCATTACTTCTTCCGCAAAAGGCGGGCACTGCATGAGTTTTGCATATGCTCTATAGCCGATGCATATTCGAGCAGGCGGGCAATCGGTTCTTTTTGAATAGTATTCAATGAGTGAGTTCAGTTCCTGTAATAAAGTTTGCTGTTCCATCATACATACTTAACCATTAGACAATTTAAGCATAATAGACTTATGAGTTCGGTGAAATATGTATTACAAATACTTGTTCATTGAATTGTGATGTGGTTGGCTAAAATCACTATTTTGTGTATCAAGTTTGTTTTCATATAGATGTGAGATGTTTTTTTAACCGAAATGTCATAATGAAAAGTTAAGTTAAGCCTATAACAAAAAAAGATGAAGATTGTTGCGAACAATAAAACCAAGAAGCAATTTTCAAGTAAAGCTGGTCTGTTGTAATTAAGCTAATTCGAAAGAATTGGCTTTTTTGTTTGAATTAAATTTTTGTTTGCAAATATACTTTTAGTTGAACCAGTTAACTTATATAAAATAATACTGTTAGTTTTACGGTGTCATAAGGTCAACAAGTGTAGAGACATCTAATTTATAGCGTAGAACATAGGAGAGGGAAAAGTTAAATTTTCACCTATTTAAATACGACTTTTTAAGTATGATGAGAAATATATAAAACTGTTCTACTAAGGCAAAACCATAATAGTTCGAAGGTATAAATATGTCAGAGTCAAAACGCCTCTACAATACAGAAGCCGGTTTTTTTGCTGTTGAGATATATAGAACCATGCGTAACATGGGGTTGGATGTAGCGGCTATTTTTGGTCAATTAGGGCAGTTTGTTCCAGTAACATCACTTAACTTTCGCAATAATGGTGATATACACAAATATTTATGGGAAGTGGTTGAAAAGAGTAGTAGAGATCATCTGATTGGTCTTCATGTTGGTCAAAATATGCCTGTATTACGTGGCCATATTATTGAGTACATCTTTCTAAGTAGTGCTAGCTTCCAAGACGCTTTGAGTAAATCTAATAGCTATTTTGCTTTGATTAGTGAATTAATTTCTCTAGATTTAAAAATAGGAAAAAAGGCAGAAATTGTATTCGAAGTAAAAATGCCTATTAGACATTTCATTGATTTCTCTCTCGTACAATTTGTAGCTTTTTTAAAATATATAACAGTTGGTCAATTTGAGTTACTTGAAATTCGTTTGCCATATGCTTCATCACTTGTTGATGAGTCCGAGTATCGAAAAGCATTTAATTGTCCGGTTAAATTTAATAGTTCGGATATAGCGATAGTGTTTGATATTGAAATATTATCATGGCGATCTCCTTCAGCTCAGCCGTATTTATTAGCTATGCATGAAGTACTAGCAGAACGTTTTTTAGGAGATATTGAGAAGCATGATTTGATTTTCCGTATTCATAAGGAACTAGATGACCACTTACCCTTAGAGTCATTAGATAGGAATAGTATCTGTGATCGTTTAAATATGGACCCTCAAAAGCTAAAAATAGAATTAGCAAGTATTGGTACAAATTTTACTGAGGTTGTAGATAACTATCAGAAAAATTTAGCTTGCAGGCTCTTACGTCAACGAGATCAATCGATTGAGCAAATTGCTTATATAACTGGGTTTTCAGAACCATCAGCATTCCGCCGTGCTTTTAAACGTTGGACAGGGCAAACCCCTAAACAATATAGTCAAAGATGGCGGTAACTATTTATTTAATATTATAAATTTATAATTTTATGTCGAAAAATATGACAGTTCGTCAATAAAAACTCACTCCCAGCAGTCCTTTTTTTAGCAATTACAGCATGTTCTAATTTTCATCTATAGAAATTGTAGAGGGAGTTAATGTGTTAATTTCTTTAGAAAGAGCTTTATCAAATCTTGGATTAACTTTATGGCAAAGATGGACCATTGGCGCTGTTCTTGGCGGCATATTGGTTTATTGCCTAGCCGATCACTTCTATCATGTGAAAACAGGCGTGTTAATTTATCATTGGCAACCATTGGTCGATGGACAATCTATATGGGTGTGGCCGATTTTTATTCTCGCAGCTTTTTTTATGGTTTTAATAGCCTATCCATTTACAAATGGATGTTCGGCTCCATCGCTAAAAAGTATCATATTTAACTTCCTTTGGACTCACGTGATTTACTTTTCATCGGGCATATTTGGTAATGCTTATTTAACTGGCTTTACTATTGTCATGATTATATTGTGGTTATTTCGCTTAACCTTTATTCATGAATATCGCATTAGAATTATTATTTTATCTATTACATTGTCTTTGATAACTGGCTCACTTGAAGGATTATTTTCCTATTTTGGGCTTTTTGATTATCAAGTACAGCAAGTTTTTAGAGTACCTTTTTGGTTATTTGCTGCCTATTTACATGCAGGTTTCTTTGTATTTTCTGCAACTCGCTGGATACGTACTGGCAAATTTTCATCTTAGTAAACAATTTATCGATTGGAATAGTTCTACTTTTATAAGTTCTATTTTGCTTTCTGACCGTTTTGACATGGGAATTGTCCTTTAATGATATTAACAAGTTCTTTTTTGGAACTTAATGTGTAGCTATCTTGAAGAAGAGAAAAAGAATATGTACCCAAACACATTCAAAAATATGGCCTCTAAAACTTTATGGCCTTTATTTCCACGCCGTGTCGCTTTTGAGTGGAATGAATCGCCACTACACTGGATGCCACAGTCTCCTATTGGAAGTCATGCATTAAATCATTTTAGTTTTACGCTTGTGCGAGGAGAGTATTTTTTCTGCCGCATTTTTAATAAAGCACTGCCTTTTGTAACTGATGAAAAGTTAAAAAAAGATGTAGAAACTTTTATCCGCCAAGAAGCCATTCATGCTCAGGCGCATAAAGAATCTATCGAAAAATATATACAACGTTATGGTGTTGATACCGAAAAGCAGTATGAGCGAGTAATGGAATTATTTGATTACATGCTTGCAGACAAGCCATTTGGTAAGGCTTTACCAAAACGCATGCATAAATCTTGGTTATTGTTGCGCGTAGGTATTATCGCTGCTGCTGAACACTATACTTGTGCTTTAGGACAGTATGTTTTGACCAAAGCAAATTGGGAAGAAAAAGGATGTGACCCAACTGTAAGCGATTTGTTTACTTGGCATTGTGCGGAAGAAGTTGAACATAGAACCGTTGCTTTTGATTTATTTGAGCACCTCGGTGGTAGCTATGCTTTACGTGCTGCAATCATGAGTATGGTGGCACCGATTTTTACATATTTAATTGCTAAAGGAACGCAAGAGCTTGCAGCAGTAGATAGTAATTTACCTAAGTCTCAACAAAGCTTGGGCCGTCTCGATTTTTGGAGGGAGTGGTTTAAGGCAAGTTCTCAAGAGTTGGTACCAAGTCCGATCTGGTTTATAACGACCGCCAAAAATTTCTTTAAACCTTCTTATCATCCTTATTATGAAGGTTCAACCGAGCTTGCATTAGAGTATATAAACCGTTCAGCGGCAGTGAAACTTTATGAAGAAATGCAAAAAGGACGGGTGAGCTAAGATGAATACAAATATTGAAAAACAACAAAGATATATTCAGGCTGTCGATGTTACTTTATCTGTTTATGAGTGGGGACAGGCATCAGAAGAGCGTGAAACTTTGGTTTTTATTCATGGCTACCCAGATGAGGCACAAGTATGGGATAAGCTTGCTTCATTACTAAAAGCAGATTTTCATATTGTGAGCTACGATGTGCGCGGGACAGGCCTTTCTGGTCAACCCTTATCAGAAGAGGGATACCACATGGATTATCTCATTTCTGACTTAAAAGAAGTGATTCAACAAACAAGTCCTAATCAGCCTATACACTTAATTGGACATGACTTAGGTGCATTACAAGGGTGGGAGGCTGTTCTTGATAATAAGTTAAAAGATTACATTAAAAGTTATACAGCTTTGGCTCCAAGTATTGATCATGTGGGAATCTGGTTTAAAGAACACATAAATAGTAAACATCCAGCTCAAGTATTTGCAGCTATGAAGCAGATGATTTCTTCTAGTTATATGCTGTTTTTTAATATTCCATTTATTCCAGAATTAAGTTGGCATTTGGTTTTAGGGAAAGCTTGGCCTCAAGTTGTTTCACAATTAGAAGGAAAGAAAGTCGAAAGCCATCCTCATCAACTTAGAAATGGAATACATGGTTTGGGTTTTTATCGTCTAAACTTATTCAAGCCATTACTGAACGCGCGTAAACGTTATACATCGGTACCAGTACATTTTTTATCGATGACAAAAGACCGCTTTGTGCCTCAACATCTTGTAGATAAACAGGAACGATGGGTGAGTTCATCTTTTACACGTACAGATATTCCGTTGGGTCATTGGGGAATTGCAAGTCATCCTGATTTAATCGCAGCGCCTATCCGTAACTATATTCAAAAGCTCACTGCGTAAAAAACAATATGGCTGGAGGTCTAAAATGAAAAATGAATTAAAGCTGGCATTACCACTTCATCAATTAAAAATATCTAGATTTAGTCGGGTTGCAAAGTTTATAGGAATTAGCTTTCTTTTATTTTTTTCTGGAGTTGTGCTTCTCATCTTTTTAAAAGTTCCCGATATTTTACTTCAGTTCGAATGGGGTAAATTTCTTGTTCGATTAGTTCGTTGGGGTGATTTGCATGGTGGGGGTGAACATTACGAGTTGATGATAGCAGCCATATATATTGTATGGGGCTGGTTTCTGCTCAAAGCAGCCAATGAGCCGCTAAAAAACTATATGTTTTTTGAATTTACGATGGTGGCAAATATTGCTCATTTTGGTGCAATGTTTGTTATGGGGCTGGTCATGGCTCATGAGTCTCCACATTTGATTGGGGATGTATTATTGGGTTGGGTCATACTATTGGTTTATATTTATTTTTGGTTGCCTGTTAGAAAAATATATAAATCAGATCATGAACTGCTCCATTCCGTTTAATATATAGTCGTATTTAAAACAGATAAATTATGAGCTTATTTTGAGGGTTGGGCTAATTTATAAACCCTCATTTAACAATAACTCACTCATTATTTATCCTTACTTTTTAATGATCTAATTTAAAACAAATGTCATTTTCTATGCTTGACTGTAATAGGGTTGAGCACTATCCTTTGCCTGCTGGCCACATTGCCAGCCGACTTTGACAGGTCGAATCAAACGAGCATTAAAGGTTTTATACTTTTAGTGTTTAGCCACTCTCGCCCCCTCTGCGGTGGAACGGGAGGGGGACACCTTCGGGTGTGCTGGCTCGTTTGACCAGTCTGTCAACCCTCTTTCGTTCTGCCACCATAATTTTAATGTCTGGCAGAACTCCCAATAAAAAGGAGTTGGCTTTGCACATTCATTATTTCTTGGCAGTCCTTGCCAAAAGCTATAACGACACAGCTTAAAAAATTACAGCAGCTTGAACGCCATAAG
>Ga0157367_1000518_pt1 | contig 18831 bp, 12 predicted proteins | sample AttbisABBM2_FD_113142 | JGI IMG/M metagenome (GOLD analysis project Ga0157367, IMG submission 113142) | Fungus gardens microbial communities from leaf cutter ant in Botucatu, State of São Paulo, Brazil - Atta bisphaerica ABBM2 | ecosystem: Host-associated > Fungi > Mycelium > Unclassified ...
GTGCACCGGCACGAAGATCGAATACATGCCGTACCAGTTGATCCCGAGCAGCAGGTACTGCACCGGGATCGCGACGAAGAACGCGATGAACAGCGTCGTGTGATCGCTCGCGGTGGTCGGCGTGAGCGTGATGAATTCGCGCAGCGTGAGATACGACAGCACCGCGAACACGAGGTAGGTGACGTTGTTGCCGAGGCCGATCGCGATCACCATCACCGCGATCATGGCCCACCATGCACGGATGCGCTGGTTCAGGTTGACGATCGTCGCGCTCGTGCCGCCGCTGCGCGCGCCGAGGATCGCGCCGATCACGGTTGCGACGCTCAGCAGCGCGGTGACGCCCGCGACCAGTTCCCAGAAAAGTGTTCGCATGTGGATGTGGTTGTCCGGATGAAGAGGGGGCGCGCCGCGCTCAGCCTGCCGGCCGGTGCGGCGCGAGCGCGACGATCGCGTCGCGCATGCGGGCGAGGAACGACGCCTTGTCTTCCTGGTCGCCGCGCGCCTCGTTCGCGCCGAAGTGCACCTTGCAGATCAGCGGCACCGGCCAGATCGCGCCTTTCGGCATGATCCGCTGCAGGTTCTCCAGGTAGACGGGCGCGAGCGCGACGTTCGGGAATTCGCTCGCGAGATGGAACAGCCCGCTCTTGAACGGTTGCGGCAGCGCCTCGGCGCTGCGCGTGCCTTCGGGGAAGATGATGATCGAATGGCCTTGCGCGAGCGCGTCGCGCACGGGGTCGAGCGGGTCGCCGCCGGTCTCGCGGTGGCGGTCGATCAGCACGACGTTCAGCAGCTTCTGCGCGATGTGGCGCTTCATGTCGCTGCTGTCCCAGTAGTCGCGCGCGGCCACCGGCCGCACCACCGCGCGCACGTCGCGCGGCAGCGCCGCGAGGATCGCGAGCGTGTCGATGTGGCTCGTATGGTTCGAGAAGTAGATCTTCTGCGTCGGGCTCGGCGGCGCCTGGTGCCAGACCGGATAGGCGCCGGCGACGAGCCGCACGATCGTCAGCAGGAAGTCGCGCTGCCATGCATGCAGGATGTTCATCGGCGGCGCGCCTCCTGTCGTTGCGGTTCGCACGCCCGCCGCGCGGCGCACGCGTGACGGACGGCATCCCGGAATGCCGATGCGGCGCGATGCGCATCGGACGGCCCATGTTTAAATTTTTTCAAATGAGTGAGTGCCTGTCGCTGGTCCGCGATAATCGGCGGGTTGCACGATTGCCGGCGGGAGTGATCGCTATTGCACGAGTGCGCGAATACGATTTGCAACCATGTTGCATTGCATTCGGGCCAGCGGATTATCGCGAGTTTCCCGGAAAAACGCCAGATCGCCGCGCCGGCCGCGCGCTTGACGCCCGGGGGCCGCTCGGCGACGATTATGCCCGTCCAGTAGTCGACCGTTTCCGCACCGGGGGCCGCCCGCGGAGACGAACCCCAAGCGGTGCCAATTAAAACGATGAGCCTGTACGCACTCAAACCCAAATTCCAGAACCGCCTGCGACCGCTCGCGAATTCCCTCGTCGAACGCGGCGTCACCGCGAACCAGGTCACGCTGTTCGCGGCCGGCGGCTCGATCGTCGTCGGCGCGCTGGCCGGGCTCGGCGCGTTCGCGCCGGCGCTGTTCCTGCTGATTCCCGTATGGCTGTTCGTGCGCATGGCGCTCAACGCAATCGACGGCATGCTCGCGCGCGAGCACGGCCAGAAGAGCACGCTCGGCGCGTACCTGAACGAGCTCGGCGACGTCGTGTCGGACGTCGCGCTGGTGCTGCCGTTCCTCGCGGTGTCTGCGTTCTCGCAGGCGGACGTGTGGCTGTTCGCGCTGCTGGCGGTGATCGTCGAATGCGCAGGCCTGATCGGCCCGCTCGTCGGCGCGAGCCGCCGCTACGACGGCCCGTTCGGCAAGAGCGACCGCGCGTTCGCGCTCGGCGCGTTCGCGCTGTGGATCGGCGTCGGCCTGCCGGCCGGCGGCCTCGCCGCATGGCTGTGGCGGCTGCTGATCGTGCTGTCGGCCGTGACCGTCGTGCGGCGCGTGCGGGCCGGCATCGCCGAAGCGGGCGGTTGAGCGGGCGACGCCGGAGGGCGGCGTCGCGTTGTTGCTTCGAATAACGAAACGAGAGAGATCGCATGAGCACACGCATCGCCCGCGAGGCGGAATTCACCACGCACGACGGCGAACCACTGTTCTACCGTCACTGGCCCGCGACGGGCGAGCGCTGCCGCGGCGCGATCGTGCTGCTGCATCGCGGCCACGAGCATTCGGCGCGCGTCGCGCACCTCGTCGACGAGCTCGACCTGCCCGAGTTCGCGTTCTTCGCGTGGGACGCGCGCGGCCACGGCCGCTCGCCCGGCGCGCGCGGCTACAGCCCGAGCGCGGCCGCGTCGGTGCGCGACCTGCAGACCTTCGTCGAGCACATCCGCGACACGCATGGCATCGCGATCGAGGACATGGCCGTCGTCGGCCAGAGCGTCGGCGCGGTGCTCGCGGCAACCTGGGCGCACGACTACGCGCCGCCGATCCGCTGCCTGGCGGTCGCGTCGCCGGCGTTCCACATCAAGCTCTACGTGCCGTTCGCGCGGCCCGGCCTGCGGCTGATGCACAAGCTGCGCGGGTTGTTCTACGTGAACAGCTACGTGAAGCCTAAATTCCTCACGCACGACCCCGAGCGCATCGCGAGCTACGCGGCCGATCCGCTGATCACGCGTCCGATCGCGGTCAACATGCTGCTCGACCTGCACGACACCGCGCAGCGGATCGTCGCGGACGCGGCGGCGATCACCGTGCCGACGCAGCTGCTGATTTCCGGCGCGGACTGGGTGGTCCATCGCGGCCCGCAGGATCGCTTCTACGAGCGGCTCGGCTCGGCGCGCAAGGAGCGCATCGTGCTGCCGGGCTTCTATCACGACACGCTCGGCGAGCGCGACCGCGCGCAGGCGCTCGCGCCGCTGCGCGCGTTCGTGCTGCGCGAATTCGACACGCCGAGCCCGCGCGTGTCGCTCGCCGACGCCGACCGGCGCGGCGCGTTCCATGACGAATACGCGGCGCTCGCGCGGCCGCCCGCGAATCCGCTCGCGCGCGCGTACTGGGCGATCACGCGCGCGGGGCTGAAGGCGGGCGGCGCGCTGTCGGACGGCATCGCGCTCGGCCTGAAGCTCGGCTTCGATTCGGGCTCGACGCTCGACTACGTGTATCGCAACGATGCGCAAGGCCGGCTCGGCATCGGCCGGCTGATCGACCGCACCTACCTCGATTCGCCGGGCTGGGCCGGCATCCGCCAGCGCAAGATTCATCTGCAGGAACTGATCGGCGCGGCGATCGCGCGGCTGCGCGGCGCGAGCGAGCCGGTGCGGATCGTCGACATCGCGGCCGGGCATGGCCGCTATGTGCTCGACGCGATCGCGTCGGCGGCCGAGCGCGACGGCGCCGCGCCCGACGACATCACGCTGCGCGACTACAGCCCGCCGAACGTCGAGGCGGGGCGCGCGCTGATCGCGCAGCGCGGCCTCGAAGCGATCGCGCGCTTCGAGCGCGGCGACGCGTTCGACGACGCGTCGCTGGCGGCGCTCGCGCCGCAGCCGACGCTCGCGATCGTGTCGGGCCTGTACGAGCTGTTCGGCGAGAACGCGCTGATCGAGCGCTCGCTGCGCGGGCTCGCGCAGGCGGTGCCGCCGGGCGGCTATCTCGTCTATACGGGGCAGCCGTGGCATCCGCAGCTCGAATTCATCGCGCGCGCGCTGAACAACCATCGCGGCGACGCGACCTGGGTGATGCGCCGCCGTTCGCAGGCCGAGATGGACGAACTCGTCGCGCGCGCGGGGTTCCGCAAGCTCGACCAGCGGATCGACGCGATGGGGATCTTCACGGTGAGCCTCGCGCAGCGGGTCGACGCGTGATGGGCGAGCTCGGCGGCCGCGCGCGCGGCCTGGCCGCCCAGGCCCCGGCCGCGGCCGGCGCGCGCGACGCGTCGCTCGCGCTGCGCGTCGGCTGGCTCGCGGCGATGGGCGCGGTGTTCTTCTCGACCTACGGCTTCGCGAACTGGCTCGCCGCGCGCCGCGACGCGGTGCCGACCTTCGCATTCGGCTGGGAGCATTCGATTCCGTTCGTGCCGTGGACGATCGTGCCGTACTGGTCGATCGACCTGCTGTATGCGCTGTCGTTCCTGTTCTGGGCCCGTCGCGACGATCTGCTCGATCACGTGAAGCGCCTGCTGACCGTGCAGCTGATCTCGGTCGCGTGCTTCGTCGCGTGGCCGCTGCGCTTCGGCTTCGAGCGGCCCGACGCGGGCGGCGTGGCCGGCGCGCTGTTCACGCTGCTGATGGGTTTCGACAAGCCGTTCAACCAGGCGCCGTCGCTGCATATCGGGCTGCTCGTCGTGCTGTGGGCCGTCTACGCGAAGCACCTGCGCGGCACGCTGGCGCGCGCGGTGCTGCATGCCTGGTTCGCGGCGATCGGCGTGTCGGTGCTGACGACCTATCAGCATCACGTGATCGACGTGCCGACCGGCGCGGCGGTCGGCTGCCTCGCGTTGTTCCTGTTCCCGTTGCGCGACGCGGCGGGCCGGCTGCCGGGCGCCGATGCGGCGCCGTCCGTGGCCGGCCGCGCGCTCGCGCGCCGCTATGCGCTCGGCGCCGGCATCGCGGCGCTCGTCGCGCTCGCGTGCATTCCGCATGCGGCTGGCTGGGCGCTGGCGGCGGGGTGGGGCGCGCTGGCGCTGGCGTGCGTCGCATGGATCTACCGGCGCGGCGCGCCGTCCGCATTCCAGAAGCGCGCCGACGGCCGGTTTGCGCCGTTCATGCGGCTGCTGTTCGCGCCGACGATCGCCGGCGCGTTCGTCAATTCGCGCGCATGGACGTTCCGCAACCCGGCGCCCGCGCGCATCGACGAACGCGTGTCGATCGGCCGCGCGCCGAGCGCCCGCGAACTCCGGAAGCACGGGTTCACCGGGCTCGTCGACCTGACCGCCGAGATGCCGCGCTGGGCCGCGGCCGATGCATCGCTCGCGTATGTGAGCGTGCCGCAGCTCGACCTCGTCGCGCCGACCGCGCTGCAGTTGCAGCAGGCCGTCGCGGCGCTCGAGCGCCTGCACGGCGAGGGCCGCGACGTGCTGGTCTGCTGCGCGCTCGGCTACGGCCGCAGCGTGCTGTGCGCGGCCGCGTGGCTGGCGCTGCGGCGCGGGCTGACCGATGCGCGCGACGCGCTCGCGGCGGTGCGGGCGGCCCGGCCGCGCGCGGTGTGGTCGGACGAAGGCGTCGCGGTGCTGCAGTACTGGATCGACCGCCGCGCGGCGGGGGACGCGTGATGCGCGACCCGTCCGCGCCGTACCGGATTGCCGCGGCCCGTGGCGCGCTCGATGCGGGCGCGTGGGCGATCGTGGCCGCGCTCGCGGCGGCGGGCGCGGGGTGGTGGGTCGCAGCGGGCTGGATGGCCGCGCCACTCGCGCGGGTGCTGCTCGCGGCCGTCAGCACCGCGTCGGGTGTCGCGGCGCTGTGGTATGCGGTGCGGATCGCGATCGACCGCCGGCTGTTCGCGGCGCTCGCGCATGCGGCGAAGGCAACGGCGCCGGACGGCGCCGGCGATGCGCTCGCGGCGCTCGACCGCGCGCTGGCCGACCTCGGCTGGATCGATGCCGCGAAGGCGGGCCGGGCGCTCGATGCGCGCGTGCGCGGCGCGATCGGCCTGTGCCGGGCCGGGGTGCTGATCGCGGTGATCCAGTGGGCGATCGTCGGGGCCGCGATCGCGATGTCGGGGTTCTGAAGCGCGGCCGGCGGCAACGGGTGTCGTACCCTCGACGCTGTCACGCTGTCACGCTGTCACGCCGTCACGCCGTCACGCCGTCACGCCGTCACACCGTCACGCAGTTACGCAGTTACGCAGTCACGTCCTCGCGCGCGCTGCGCCGCGACCGCTTGACCTCGTACATCGCCTGGTCCGCGTGTTCGATCAGCGCGTTCATCTCGGTGCCGTCGTCGGGCAGCATCGCGATCCCGACGCTCACGCCGAGCGCGAGCGGCCGCCCCTCGAACTCGAACGGCGCGCCGACCGTCTGCGCGAGCCGTTCGCTTTGGGTCTGCGCGTCGGCGCGGGTGCGGATGTTCGGCAGGATCACGCCGAACTCGTCGCCGCCGAGCCGCGCGACCGTGTCCGAGCGCCGCACGGCGCCCATCATCCGCGTCGCGGCCTCGCGCAGCGCGGCGTCGCCCGCGCGATGGCCGTGCACGTCGTTGATCGGCTTCAGGCCGTCCATGTCGATGTTCAGAATGCCGAGCCGGGCATGGCCGCGCAGCGCCACGTGCATCGACTGGCGCAGGCGGTCGTAGAACAGCGCGCGGTTGGGCAGGCCGGTGAGCGCGTCGTGCGTCGCGCGCAGGTACAGCTCGTTCGCCTCGTTGCGCGCCGCGTGGAACATCGCGGCCGCGATCAGCTCGGCCATCAGCCGCAGCGTGCCGGCATCGGCCGGCGTGAACCCGTCGACGGCGGGCGACATCACCTTCAGCACGCCGACCGTCGTATCGAGGTGGGTGAGCGGCATCACGAGCATCGAGCGCAGCCCGACCCGGCGGCAGGCGTCGCGATCGACGCGCGGGTCGGTTTCCGAATCGGTGCAGCGCAGCAGCTCGCCCTGCGTCACGCACCGGCCCGACAGGCTGCCCGAGCGCCGCAGCCGCAGCCCAAGCATCCCGGCGGCGGTGCCCGACGCGGCGCGGTACACCATGTCGTCGCCTTCGGCGAGCTCGACCGCCGCGCCGGCCGCGCCGGTCAGGCACGGCACCTGTTCGGCCACGTAGGCCATCACGCTGCCGAGATCGAGCCCGAGCTTCGCGATCTCGGTTTGCGCGGCGATGATGCGCAGCAGGGTTTCCGGGGCGGGCGTGGCAATGGCGACGGATTGATTCAATTCAGGTTTTCCACAAAGAAAGCGCGGCCAAGCGCGGCAGAATGCGGTAGCATACGCGCCGCTCACGCGGACGCGCGCGGCCGGCGGCCTGCAACGGGACCGCCGCCGACATCCGTTTGTCGGATCGGCGCGCCGGGATGGCGCCGACAGGATGCATGCGCCCGGCATTGTGCCGGTCGACCAATCCGGTGACAACGGCGCAATTCATACCCCCAGCGCGCTGCGCCGGCATTTCTGACCGGATTCATGGCCTTTCCGCCTTGTACGTTCGAATTGGGGTACGTTTTAATCTATTTTTGAGATAGTGTGACGAAAGGGGAGTGCGCGCGCCGGTGCCAGGCGCGCGGCGCGGCGGCGTGAGGGCGCCGCTTTCAACCGTTCGCGCTGTTTCTCAAGGCAATCAGACCTGTATACGAGAGGGGAAGCATTGGGGATGTGCATTCGCCTGCCCGGCGGCGCGGCATGCGTCGCCTTCGACACCGTCGACCATCAGATGAAACGGAGCGGCCGATGAAGCCGGCCGCGTCGTTTCTCGTCTCGATCGCGGCCGCGGCCGGCACGTTCTATGCCGCCTGCCTGCCGGCTGCCACGCAGACGCCGCCCGGCCCGGCGCCGGCCGTGGTTCCGACCCCGGCTTCGGCGCTCGCCGCCGCGCCCGCGGATGCCGCGAGCGCGCCGCCGTCCGCCGGCCGGGGCGCGACCAGCGTGCGCCTGCCGTTCGCGACGCTCGGCGCGTTCGACCCGCTGCGCCTGCGCGGCGCGGACGACGCGCGCACCATCCACGCCGGCGTGCGGCTCGACCGCGTGGTGACCGGCGCGCGGCTGCGCCTGACCTACGCGTATTCGCCGTCGCTGGTGTTCCCGATGTCGCACCTGAAGGTGTCGGTGAACGGCGAGGTGGTCGCGACCGTGCCGTTCGACGCGCCGCGCGCGGGCAAGATGGTCACGCAGGACATCCCGATCGATCCCCGCTATTTCTCCGATTTCAACCAGATCGGCCTGCGCCTGATCGCGCACTATACGCTCGACCACTGCGAAGATCCGATGAATTCGGCGCTGTGGGCGGACGTGAGCCCGACCAGCGAGCTGATCCTCGACGAGTCGCCGGTGCGGCTGCCGAACGATCTCGCGCTGCTGCCCGCGCCGTTCTTCGATCGCCGCGACAACGGGCTGCTGCGCCTGCCGTTCGTGCTGCCCGCGTCGCCCGACACGGCGACGCTCAGGAGCGCGGGCGTGCTCGCGTCGTGGTTCGGCGCGCTCGCGGATTATCGCCACGCGCGCTTCCCGGTGTCATCCGCGCTGCCGGCCAACGACAACGCGGTGCTGATCGGCCCCGTCACGGCGCTGCCGCCGGGCCTCGCGCTGCCGTCCGTCACCGGCCCGACGCTGGCGGTCGCCGACAACCCGGCCGCGCCCGAGCGCAAGGTGCTGGTCGTCACCGGCCGCTCGGCGGCCGAAGTCGACGACGCGGTCGCGGCGCTGGTGCTCGGCCGCGCGGCGCTGTCGGGGCCGTCGGCGACGGTCGCGCGCGTCGACCTCGGCGCGCCGCGCAAGCCGTACGACGCGCCGCGCTGGCTGCCGGTCGACCGGCCGATCGCGTTCCGCGAACTGGTCGGCGACCCGCGCGAGCTCGAGGTGCGCGGCACCTCGCCGGACGCGATCCGGCTGAACCTGCGGGTGCCGGCCGACCTGCATTCGTGGAACGGCTCGGGCGTGCCGATCACGCTGCGCTACCGCTACACGGCGCCGACCGTGCAGGACAATTCGACGCTCGCGGTCGAGATCAACGATCAGCTCGTGAAGTCGTACCGGCTCGGGCCGTCCCACGCCGAGGACGCGCGCGGGCGCATGCAGCTCCCGCTGCTGTCGGTGCCGGAAGGGCGCGTGACGAGCGACGTCGACATCCCGGCGTTCCGCGTCGGCAGCGGCAACCAGCTGCAGTTCCGCTTCACGCTCGATTCGCAGAAGACGGGCCTGTGCTCGAGCACCGCGACCGAGCCGCAGCGCGCGGCGATCGACCCTGATTCGACGATCGACTTCTCGCACTTCGTCCACTACGCGCAGCTGCCGAACCTCGCGTACTTCGCGAACAGCGGCTTCCCGTTCACGCGCTTCGCGGACTTGTCGCAGACCGCGGTCGTGGTCGCCGGGCGGCCGTCGCCGCAGGAGCTCGAGGCTTACCTCACGATGCTCGGCCACATGGGCCAGTGGACCGGCTTCCCGGCGCTGCGCGTGCAGGTCGTGCGGCCGGGCGAGGTTGCCGCGCTGGCGGGCAACAAGGATCTGCTCGTGATCGACGGCGCGCCGTCGCTGCCGCTGCTCGGGCACTGGCGCGACGCGCTGCCGCTGTCGTTCGGCGAGCAGGGCGGCGCGGGCGGCACGCGGGTCGCGTTCACGGTGAAGGAGCGCTGGCGCAACGGCGTCGGCATGGCCGAAGGCAGCGCGCGCATCGAGCAGACCGGCTCGCTCGCGGCGCTGCTCGGCTTCGAGCTGCCGGGCAGCCGCGGCCGCAGCGTCGTCGCGCTGAGCGCGACCGACCCGGCGCGCCTCGGCAGCGTGCTCGACGTGTTCGAGAACGCGGGGCTCGTGTCGCAGCTGCAAGGCGACCTCGCGCTGGTGCGGCCGGGGTCGGTCGACAGCATGCGCGTGGGCGACCCGTACGTGGTCGGCTTCGTGCCGTGGTACGCGCGGCTCTGGACGGTGGCGGCGCGGCATCCTGTCGTGCTCGGCGCGGTGGGCGTCGTCGCCGGTCTGCTGCTCGCGCTCGGCGCGTTCAGCGTGCTGCAAAGGATTGCCGCGCGGCGACGGGGGATGTGACGGATGGTGCAGGCAACGGCAGGGCGGCGGGTGAGCCGGCCGGCGCGCCGCGCCGGCATGGCGCTCGCATTGACACTCGCGCTGGCTGCGTCGGCAGCGGGCGCGGCGGCGGGCGCGCCCGCCACGGGCCAGGACGCCGCCGGCGCGGCCTGCGGCGCGGCGTGGCCGCGCTGGGATGCGTTCAAGCGCGATTTCGTGTCGGCCGACGGCCGGGTGATCGACGTCGGCTCGGCCGACTCGCGCACCGTCTCCGAAGGGCAGGCGTACGGGCTGTTCTTCGCGCTCGTCGCGAACGACCGGCGCGCGTTCGACACGATCCTCGGCTGGACCGAGAACAATCTCGCGCAGGGCGACCTCACCGCGCGCCTGCCCGCGTGGCTGTGGGGCCGCGCGGCGGACGGCGCGTGGCGCGTGCTCGATGCGAACGCCGCGTCGGACGCCGACCTGTGGATCGCGTATACGCTCGTCGAAGCGGGCCGCCTGTGGCATGAGCGCAGCTACACCGCGCGCGGCGCGCTGCTCGCGAAGCGCGTGCTCGACGACGAGACGGCCAGCGTGCCGGGCCTCGGCCTCACGCTGCTGCCGGGGCCGGTCGGCTTCCGGCTCGCGAACGACCAGTGGCGCGTGAACCCGAGCTATTCGCCGCCGCAGGTGATCCGCGGCCTCGGCGCGCGGCTGCCGGACGATCGCCGCTGGGCGTCGCTCGCGGCGAGCACCGCGCGCGTGCTGCTCGACACCGCGCCGAAGGGGTTCTCGCCCGACTGGGCGCTGTACCGCGCGGGCGCGGGCTTCGCACCCGATGCGGCCACCCACGCCGAAAGCGCGTACAACGCGATTCGCGTGTACTTGTGGGCCGGCATGCTCGACCCGGCCGATCCGCTCGCGGCACCGCTGCTCGCGCGCTTCGCGCCGTTTGCCGAGCACATCGCCGCGCACGGCGCGCCGCCGGAGAAGGTCGACACGACGACGGGCGCAGCCGGCCCGAACGACGGCAACGGCGGCTTCTCGGCGGCGGCCGTGCCGTTCCTCGACGCGCGCGGCCAGCGCGCGCTCGCGGACGCCCAGGCGGCGCGCGTCGATACGCTCGCGCGCCAGTCGCCGCCCGGCTACTACTCGAGCGTGCTGACGCTGTTCGGCCTCGGCTGGCGCGATGCGCGCTACCGGTTCGGCGCGGACGGCACGCTGGACGTGCGCTGGAGGAGCCGCCCATGCGCCGCCCGCTGAAACGCGCCGCGCCGCGCGTGGCCGGACTCGCGTGGCTCGCGTCGTCGGTCTGCGCGGCGGCGCCGGCCGCGCCCGCGCCGGCTGCCGGCAACGTCAGCGACGCGCAGCGGCTGCTGGCGACCGCGCGCATGTGGGGCGTCAAGCACCGCGACGATCTTGCGCGCGACGCGATCAGCAAGGGGCTGCTGATCGCGCCCGACAATCCCGCGCTGCTGGCCGAGCAGGTGCGCGTGCTGCTGCGCGTCGGCGATGCCACCGGCGCGCAGGCGGCGCTCGCGCGCCTGCAGGCGCGCGCGCCCGGCGCGGCCGACACGCGCCGCGCCGCCGACGAATACCGCGTCGCGACGAGCGGCCGCCAGGAGATGGCGCGGATCCGCCTGCTCGCGCGCACCGGCCGCTCGGCGGACGCCGCGCGGCGCATCGTCGCGCTGTTCCCGAACGGCGCGCCGTCGGGCGCGCTCGGCGCCGAGTATTACCAGATCGTCGCGAACGGGCCGGGCGGCCCCGACGCGGCGATCGCGGCGCTGCGCCGCGCGGTCGCGGCCGATCCGGACGACGCCGACGCGGCGCTCGGGCTCGCGAAGCTGCTGAACCAGCGCAGCGCGACGCGCGCGGAAGCGAACCGGCTGGCGTGGGCGCTCGCACGGCGCCCCGATACCGACCGCACCGAGGCGATGGCCGTGTGGCGGCGCGTGCTGCAGTCGGCCGACACCGATCCGGCCTACCTCGACTCGATGCGCGCGTACCTCGCGCTGATGCCGGACGACACCGAATTCCGCGACAAGGTCGCGTCGATGGAGCAGCAGCGCGACGCGCAGCGCCGCCTCGAGCGCGACCCGAACTACATCGCGCAGCAGCGCGGGCTGCAGGCGCTGGCGCGCGGCGATCTGGCCGCGGCCGACCCGCTGCTCGCGCAGGCCGCGCGCACGCGCGCAGGCGATGCGGATGCGCTCGGCGGGCTCGGCCTGCTGCGCCTGCGCGAGGGGCGTCACGACGACGCGCGCGCGCTGTTCGCGCGGGCCGCGTCGCTCGCGCCGGACCAGCGCGGCAAATGGGACAGCCTCGCGCGCACCGCGCAGTTCTGGGGCCTGCTCGCGCAGGGCCGGGCGGCGGCCGCCGCCGGGCGCCCGCAGGACGCGGAGCGCACGGCGCGCGCCGCGCTCGCGATGCAGCCGGACAACCCGGACGCGAAGCTGCAACTGGCCGACGCGCTGCTCGCGCAGCGCGACTGGGCGCGCGCGGAGCCGCTGTTGCGCGGGCTGCTGGCGGCCCGCGCGCCGCGCCTGTCCGCCGTGCGCAGCACCGCGACGCTGTACGAGAGCACCGGCCGCGCGGACCAGATCGGCCCGCTGCTCGATGCCGTGCAAGGCCGCGTCACGGGCCGCGACGACCGGCGCGCGCTCGACGGCCTGCGCGCCGACCTGCTCGCGCAGCAGGCGCGCGCGCTGGCCGACAAGGGCGAACGCGGGCCGGCCGCGCAGCGCTACGAGGCCGCGGTGCGCGCGGCGCCCGACGCGCCATGGACCCGTTTCGCGCTGGCGCGCCTGTATCGCGACATGGGCCTGCCGCAGCTCGGCCGCACGGTGATGGACGACGGGCTCGCGCAGGCCGGCACGCCGGAGATGCGCTACGCGACGGCGCTGTACCGCCATTCGCTCGACGATTTCGCGGGCGCGCAGGACGCGCTCGCGCCGGTGGCCGACGCGCAGCGCTCGGACGGCATGCGCGCGCTGGCGCGCAAGCTCGAGGCGCAGCGCGCGCTCGTCGATGCGCGCGGCGCGCTCGGGCGGGGCGAACGCGACGCGTTCGACGCGGCGCTCGCGCGTGCGCAGGCCGCTGCGCCGGACGATCCCGACATGCTGGCCGCGATCGGCGCGCAGTGGATCGACGCGGGCGAGCCCGAACGCGGCCTCGTGCCGCTGCGCGACTGGATGGCCGCGCATCCGCAGGAGGCCGACGCGAGCGTGCGGCTGCGCTACGGCGACCTGCTCGGCAGCGCGGGGCGCGACGACGCGCTTGCCGCGTGGCTCGACACGATCCGCCGCGACCCGTCGCTGACGTCCGCGCAGGCCGCACGGCTCGAGGACCAGTCGCTGCGGCTGATCCTGCGCCGCACCGACGACGCGATCGCGCGGCAGGACTATGCGCAGGCGCGCCGCCTGCTCGCGAGCACGAGCCCGGCCGGCCACGCGGACAAGCGCCTTGCGCTCGAAGTGGCCGATCTGGAACGCGCGCAGGGCCGTTACGACGCGGCGCGCGATGCGCTCGCGCCGATCGTCGCGCGCACGCCCGACGACGCGGATGCGCAGCTCGCGCTCGCGCGGATCGACGAGGACAGCGGTGATCGCGCGGCGGCGCTGGCGCGGGTGCAGCGCGTGCTCGCGCACGCGCCGGCCGACGACGTCGATACGCAGCTGTCGGCGGTGCGCCGCCTCACCGCGCTGCGCCGCGCGGACGACGCGGCCGAGATCACCGGCCGCCTGCAGGCAGCCTGGCCGGAGCGCCCCGACGTGACGATTGCGGCGGGGCGCGTGGCCGAGGCGCAGGGGCGCTATGACGACGCGGCATCGCTGTACAAGACGTCGCTGGCACAGGAGCGCGCGAGCGGCGTGCGCCCGCGCCGCGACGGCCGCACGCCCGCGCAGGCCGCGTTCGCGAGCCTCGAGCAGCGCCGCGACCCGGAGATCGAGATCGGCTGGCTGCCCGCGTACAAGTCGGGCGACAACGGCGTGTCCGCATACCGTGCGCAGCAGGTGCCGATCTACATGCAGGTGCCGGTGCGCTACGACGGGCACGCGTTCCTGCAGGTCGACACGGTGCGCCTCGACGCCGGCACGCTCGACACGAGCAACCCGAATTCCTACGCGCTCAACACGTTCGCGACCTATCCGGGGCTGAACGCGCCGAGTGCGAACCCGCCCGGTTCGCTGCGCCAGTCGGCAACGGGCGTCGCGCTCGGCACGGGTTATCGCACGGACGCGTGGCGCTTCGACGTCGGCACGTCGCCGCTCGGTTTCCCGGTGCACTACGTGGTCGGCGGCGTGCGCTACCGGTTCGACGCGGGCCCCGCGAGCTTCTCGGTGAGCGCGTCACGGCGGCCGGAAACGAGCAGCGAGCTGTCGTACGCGGGCATGCGCGACCCGTGGACCGGCGCGGTGTGGGGCGGCGTGCGCCGCGACGGCGTGAACCTGCGCGCGTCGGTCGACCTCGGCCGCACCAACGTGTTCGCGGAACTCGGCGCGGGCGTGCTGAGCGGGCGCAACGTCGAGCGCAACACGGCGGTGACGCTGCGCACCGGCTTCACGGTGCCCGTGTACGAGCGCGCGACGATGCGGGTGAGCACCGGCCTCGTCGGCAACGCGTGGCATTACGCGCAGAACCTGCGCTACTACACGTACGGGCAGGGCGGTTACTACAGCCCGCAGCGCTACCTGTCGCTCGGCGTGCCGATCGAGTGGGCGGGGCGGCGCGATGCGCTGTCGTGGGACCTGACCGTGACGACCGGCGTATCGAACAGCTACGAGCGCGATTCGCCGTATTTCCCGGTCGGCCTGCCGGCCGGCGCAAACGCGCGGTCCGCGGACGAGCTCGCGCGGCTTGTGTACGGCGGCAGCTCGACGCGCGGCGTGTCGTTCTCGTATGGCGTCAACGGGATCGTCGAGTACCGGATGAACCCGCACCTGAGCATCGGCGCGCAGCTGCGCATCGACCGCTCGCACGATTACGCGCCGAGCTCGGGGCTGCTGTACCTGCGCTATGCGTTCGACGCGCGCGAGCCGCGCACCGGCCTCGTCACGCCGACGCCGGTGCGGTTGTACTCGGATTACTAGCGTGACTAGCGTGATGCGTGAAAAGGAAGCCCTAGCGTGAACACCGAATTCGAAGCCACCCGTCCCGCGTTCGGCGCCGCCGGCGCGTTCGGCCGCCTGCGCGCGCTGCTGCGCATGGGCCCGGCCGACGGCCGCGTGGCGGCGCTGAGCCGGCTCGCGATCGACGGGCTGCCGGACGAGTGGACGCAGCTCGAACCGGGCGGCCTGTATGCGATCTACGCGGCCGCGCGCACGAGCGCGAGCGACGCGCTCATATGGGAAAGCGCGCGCCAGGCGCGCACCCGCGACGTGACCGTCGTGCTCGCGCGCGACGCCGCGAGCATCGCCGCGCAGATGGGCGAGCGCGGCTTCGCGGGCGGCGCGCTCGCGCCCGGCTGGCCGCGCAACCTGAACGTGCTGGCGATGCCGCCGGCTGGCGCGTCCGATCCGGCGCACGCGGATGCCGCGCGCGCCGAGCCGGGCCCGTTCGCGCGGCTGATGGGCGGGTTCCGCGCGATGCAGCGCTTCGGCTTCCGCGCCCGCTCGCTGTACTTCGTCGAAGGCGCGGAGCGCTGGTTCAGCTGGCACGACCCGGCCGCGCTCGCGGAAGAAGGGCGCGCGTTCGCGGACTGGTGCCGGATGCACCGGATCGCGGTCGTGCTGCTGATGGACCCCGAGGACGGGACCGAGGACGCCGCCGACCCGCACACCGACGATCCGCCGCTCGTGCGCGACGCGCGCCGCACCCGGCGCAGCGGTTTCCACAGCGTCTGCGCGGGCGTGTCGCAGCTGCAGCGCACGCACGGCGAGCTGCTGTGGGTCGTCGATTTCTGGCGTGCGGGCGACACGCTCGCCGCGGGCGAGGTGCGGCCGCTGCGCTTCGCGCCGAGCGGCCGCCTGTCGGCGATCTTCGATGCCGACACGGTCGTGCAGCCGCGCCAGATGAAGCTCGCGAGCGACGAGGACCGGGTGGTCGTCAGCCGCGCGGTGGTCGACGGCGAGCGCTTCGTGCCGCCCCACTGGGAGATCGTCGACGACAACGCCGCGGTGGTGGCGGCCTGCGCGAAGGCGCAGGCGGCGACCGCCGTGCTCGCGTTCCGCACCCATGCGCAGCTCGAGGCGCTGTGTGCGGCCGTCCATACGCTGCGGCGGCAGTGCGGCGGCGCGCTGAAGATCGCGATCGTCGAGCGCGGCGAGGTGCTGCGCCACCAGTTCGAGATGCTGGTGCTGAGCGTCGGCGCGAACAGCGTCGTCGGGCGCGACCTGCCGTTCTCGCGGCTGCAGGCCGCGGTGCATTCGCTGCACGGCCAGCTGCAGGCGCGGCCGGTCGCGGCCGACTACCGCGTCGCGCTGGCCGCCGCGCTCGGCGACACGGTGCTCGGCTACCTGCCGGTCGGCGCGTTCTGCCTGCGGATCCGCGCGGTGCTCGATCGCGGCGCGGTGCTCGCGCTGCCGCACACGCTCGTGAAGATGACGCTGCTGCCCGGCGTCGCGCACGTGGACGCGCTGCGCCACTGCCTGCCGCGCCGCGCGGGCGACGTGGTGACGGCCGACGCCGAGCACCTGTACGTATTCCTGTTCGCGTGCGAGCCGGCCGATGCGGACGAGGCGCTCAAGCGGATCTTCGACGTGCCGGTCGAGACGCTGTCCGACCGCATCGTGAGCCTCGGCAACGGCAGCATCGCCGCGGAACTGAACAAGCTGAAGGCGGAGAACCGGCGCGCGCCGATCGCCGACTACAGCGACCTGTTCGCGGCCGTGCATCCGGCGAGCGGCGCGCAGGCGGAGACGGCCGATGCGGGCGCGGAGGCGGCCCATGCCGCCGCCACGCCGCCGCAAGCCGGGTCGCAAGCCGAGCCGCAAGACATCGCGCCGCCGCCTGACGCACCCGCCGAAGCCCCGGCCACGGCCGGCCCGATCCCCGCCGCCGCGCGTGCGCGCGGCGCCACGCGCAGCGCGATGCCGCTGCGCAAGCCGGAGGCCCCATGATTGCCGACATCGTCATCGGTTTTGTCGTCGGCATCGCGATCGCGGTGCCGGTCTGGCTCGTCGCCCAGCACCTCGGCCTCGGCCGCGGCTTCCGTGCGCCGCGCCGGATCGACCGTCACGACGCGGTGCCGTGCGCGATCGTGCCGGTCGCGCTGCGCGGGCGCCTGTTGCCCGACGCCGCCGATGCCGCCGACGCCGGCCGCGAGGAGGCGCGATGAAGACGATCGCCGTCACGTCGACGAGCGGCGGCGCCGGGCGCACGACGCTGGCTGCCGCGCTCGCCGTGCTGCTCGCGCGCCGCGGCCGGCCGGCCGTCGCCGTCGAATTCGATCCGCAGAACCTGCTGGGCGCGCACCTCGGCCTCGACGCGTTGTCCGAGGCCGGGCTCGCGCAGACCCTGCTCGGCGCACCCGAGCCGTGGCACGCGCACACGTGGCGCAACGCCGACGGCGTGCTGTTCGTCCCGTACGGGCGCGTCGACGCGGCGCAGGCCGCCGCGTGCGACGCGCGGCTTGCCGCCGAGCCGTCGTGGCTCGCCGGAGCGCTCGACGAGATCGCGCTGCCGGCCGAAGGCGTCGCGCTGATCGACGCGTCGCGCTATCCGTCGCTGCACGCCGAGCACGCAATCCGCAGCGCCGACCTGACGCTCGTCGTCGTGCCGCCGGAGCCGGCGGCGTGCGCGACCGTCGCCGCGCGCCTCGACGCGCTGCGAGCGGGCCGCGGCGCGCTGCAGATCGTCGTCAACCGGCTGAATCCGGCCCGCGACATGCAGCGCGACGCGCTCGCGATGCTGCGCGAGGTCGCGGGCCCGGGCGTGATCCTCGACCAGCGGATCCACGTCGACGCCGCGGTGCCCGAGTCGCTCGCGCGCGGCAGCTGGATCTTCGACGACGCGCCGTACTCGCAGGTGTCGCATGACCTGCACGGCGTCGCGAACTGGGTCGACGCGTGGCTCGACGCTGCCGGCGCCGGCCGCTCGGGAGACCGGCGATGACGCCCGCCGGGTTCGCCGCCGCCGTGCGCGCACTCGGCCGCCGCGCGGCCGACTGGCTCGCGCGCGGCATCGGGCTGCCCGCGGAACGCACGCTGCTCGACTGGCTCGTGCGGCTGTTCTTCCACGCGCCGCCGCCCGGGCAGCCCGACCCGGTGCGCAAGCGCGCGCGCGCGGTGTTCCTGCGGCTCGCCGCCGAGTGGGGCGTGCTGCAGCCGCTGAGCCCGCGCGAATGGCTGTGGCGGGCGTTCGTGCGCGCGCCGCGCGCGGGCGCCGGCGAGCGGCCGGCGCGTGACCCGCTCGCGTGGTTCGACAAGACGGTGGTGCCCGCCTACGTGTTCGTGCGCGCGATCGGGCGGCGCGTCAACGCGGCGCTCGCGCGCCTGCCGTGGGACCGCTGGGGCGGCTGGATCGACGCGCGCGCGCAGCGGGTCGGCCATCGCCGCTGGCTTGCGCCGCTGCTGCTCGCCGGCGGCGCGTTGCTGTGGGCGACGGCCGGCATGTCGCCGCTGATGCCCGGCGCGCAGTTCGCGTTCTTCCTGATCGTCGCGGTGCTCGCACTCGGCATCCGCCGCCTGCCGGGCCACATGCCGACGCTCGCGCTCGCATCGCTGGCGCTGCTCGCGATGGTGCGCTACGTGTGGTGGCGCGCGACGCAGACACTCGATTTCCGCAGCCCGCTGGAGGCGTTCGCGGGCTACCTGCTGTTCGCGGCCGAAGCGTACACGTGGCTGATCCTGCTGCTCGGCTTCGTGCAGACCGCGTGGCCGCTCGACCGCCCGGTCGTGCCGCTGCCGGACGACACCGACCTGTGGCCGACGGTCGACGTCTACATCCCGACCTACAACGAGCCGTTGTCGGTCGTGAAGCCGACCGTGTTCGCCGCGCAGAGCATGGACTGGCCGAGCGCGAAGCTGCGCGTGTACCTGCTCGACGACGGCAAGCGCGCCGAGTTCGAGGCATTCGCGCGCGAGGCCGGCATCGACTACCTGACGCGCGACGACAACCGCCATGCGAAGGCCGGCAACATCAACCGCGCGCTGCCGAAGACGCACGGCGAGTACATCGCGATCTTCGACTGCGACCACGTGCCGACCCGCTCGTTCCTGCA
>Ga0157367_1000521_pt1 | contig 18739 bp, 21 predicted proteins | sample AttbisABBM2_FD_113142 | JGI IMG/M metagenome (GOLD analysis project Ga0157367, IMG submission 113142) | Fungus gardens microbial communities from leaf cutter ant in Botucatu, State of São Paulo, Brazil - Atta bisphaerica ABBM2 | ecosystem: Host-associated > Fungi > Mycelium > Unclassified ...
ACGTGACCGAGTTCTCGACTTATGTCGCGATCGAGCGCGGCGTCGCGCACGACGCGCTGCGCAAGCTCAATGCGGGGAAGATCAAGGGCAAGCGGGTCAAGGTCCGGTTGATGGACGAGGAGTGACGCAGTGATGCTGGGCAGCGCGCCGCGGCGTTCACGCGGCGCGCGCACCCAGCATCGCCAGATACTGCCGTACCGCCCCCCATTCCCCGCCAATCCGGCTGAGCGCGACGAGTTCAGAGCCCGGCACGTCGCCGGCAAGTTTCCGGTACACGATGTTCGGCGCCCCGATCCGGTTCAGCGGCGCAGGCACCAGCGCCACGCCGAGACCGGCCCCCGTCAACGCCAGCACGGACAACGTGCTGCTCACCTTGTGGGCGATGCGCGGCGCCTTGCCGAGCACCCGCCGCAGGATCGCAAGCTGCCCTTCGTCGTCGCCGTCGGCGGCGTAGAAAATGAACGGTTCGTCCGCGAGTGCCGCGACGCTCACCGAGCGCCGCTTCGCGAGCGTGTGCCGGTCGCTCATCATCACCTCCCACGCCCAGCTGCCGACCGTCCGCACGGCCAGCTTCGGATCGAACGCCGCGCCGAACGCCGGGCAATAGCCGATGTCGAGCCGGCCCGCGAGGATCGCGTCCTGCTGCGCGGCCGGCGCCATTTCGTGCAGGTCGAGCGCCACGTCCGGCCACGCCGCGTGAAACGCAATCAGGTCGTCGGACAGCCGCCCCGTCGCGACCGCATTGCCGACGAAGCCGATCCGGACCACGCCCGTCTCGCCACGTGCCGCGCGCTGCACCACCGTCTTCGCGCGCTCGGCCTGCTCGAGCGTGTGCCGAGCCTCGGTCACGAGTAGCCGGCCCGCGTCGGTCAGCAGCACCTTGCGTGTGCTGCGCTCGAACAGCGTGGCGCCCAGTTCTTTCTCGAGCGCGCGGATCTGCGCGCTCAACGCGGGCTGCACGATATGCAGCCGCTCCGCCGCACGGCCGAAATGCCCTTCTTCGGCAACAGCGAGAAAGTAGCGTAAATGGCGGAGGTCCATTCGGTCGATTGATCACTCGAAACGATTAATCCTGAAATTTAATCTATTGGAATGAAAAATCAACCGCGCGCATCCTGATGAACACCCGCTGCGACGCAGCGAACCTTCACAGGAGCCCGATCATGTCAGACCGCAACCGCATCGACGTTCACCAGCACGTCGTCCCGCCGTTCTGGGCCGATGCACTGCCCGCGCACGGCGGCGATCCGTCCGGCTGGAAGAGCCCCGCATGGAGCCCTGACGCCGCGCTAGCCTTCATGGATTCGCTACAGATCGCAACCGGCGTGCTGTCGCTGACCGCACCTGGCATACAGGGGTGGAGCGGCCGCGAAAAACGCGATCTCGCACGCAAGATAAATGAATACGCGGCCGGTCTCGTCGCGAAACACCCGGCTCGCTTCGGCAATTTCGCGACGCTGCCGCTGCCTGACGTCGACGGCGCGCTGGCGGAAATCGGTCACGCGTTCGATGCGCTGAACGCCGATGGCGTCGTGCTGCTCAGCAACTACGGCGGCGTCTATCTTGGCGACCCGGCATTCGAAGCCGTATGGGCCGAACTCGATCGCCGCCGCGCGGTGGCCTTCATCCACCCTGCGAAGCCCGCGATCGACGGATTGCCCGGCATTCCCGGCCCGCTGCTCGACTACCCGTTCGATACGACGCGCACCGCGCTGCAGCTCGTGCTCGACGGCGTGATCGGCCGGCACCCGAACGTGCGCATCATCCTGTCGCACGCGGGCGGCTTCCTGCCGTACACGGCATACCGGTTCGCGGAACTGGCGCCCGGCGTGCGCGACGACATCCCGTCCCGCGACGGCCTGCTCGACCTGCTCCGTACGTTCTACTTCGACACGGCGCTGTCGTCGCCGTCGGCGCTACCGAGCCTCGTCGCGTTCGCGAAGCCCGGGCACATCCTGTACGGCAGCGATTTCCCGTACGCGCCGGCTTCGGTCAGCACGTCGTTTGCCGCCGAACAGGATGGCTACGCCGCACTGGACGCATCCGTGCATGCGTCGATCAACCGCGACAACGCGCTTGCCCTCTTTCCGCGTCTGGCGAACCTCGCCGGATGATGCGTGCGCCACGCGCCATCCGGGCAGCGTCGCATCAGAACGGAATGACGGCCTTCGCCCACACAGCCTCGCCGGCCGGCCGGTTGCGCACGAAGAACTCCTTCACGACGCGCGCTTCCACGCTGACCTTGCCGAACTGGTAGCGCAGTCCCGGCCCGATCGCGAACGTCTGTCCGCGAAAGCCGTCGCCCGCGACCGGCTGCCCGTTCTGCATGTCGTCGGTGGTCTGCTTGACGAAGTACCCGGACAGCCCGATGCGCATCTTCGGCGTGACCGCGTAGCTCGCCGAGTAGTCGATATGGAGCAGATTGCCCGAGTGGTAGTGGGTGTCGTTGTTCGGCGAGTTGAAGCTGTACGTGAGCTTCGCGGACACCTCGACCTTGTCGTTCGGCAGCCACGACACGCCGAACACCGGCCGCGCGGTGTAGTAGTTCTTGCCCGTGTTCAGCGCCGCATGCGCATCGTACTGCCCGGTCGGGAACACGAACTCGATCGCCGCGACGGTGCGCAGCGCGCCCGATCCCCACGCGATCAGCGCGGGACTGACGATCAGGTCGCCAAGATTGGTGCGGTCGAATGACGCGCCCCCCGCGTCCAGCGCCAGATGTTCCATCGGCAGCACCGCATACGCGCCGTAGCGCCCGCCGAGCACCGACAGGTTCGACATCCACACGACACGCGGAATCAGCACGTCGGCATCGAGCTTGAAACCCGGCACCGAGCCGTTGCCATGCGAATCGTTGAAGCGCGACGCATGGTAATGCGTGTAGTACAGCAGCGCGTACAGTCCGGCCGGCGGCAGCGCGCCGGCGAAGAATGCCTCCGCGCCCTCGCCGATCGTGTCGCCGCCGCCCTCCGTCGCCGATGCGCCCGTGCTCAGCGCCAGGCTCGCGCACGCGGCGAGCGAAACCAGTCCGAATGCAGTCTTTCGTTTCATCCATGTCTCCAATATTCGTTCTACTGAATTGATTTTTTATGGTCGTCCTGCGCGCCGCTCCGGCCGGCTATTCGTTGAAGTGGTCGATCACGAGCCGGTTGAAGCGCGTCGCGTGCTCGATCTGCGTCCAGTGTCCGCAGCGGCCGAACACGTGCAGCTGCGCGTTCGGCAGCAGTTCCAGCAGCCGCGTCGAGCTGTCGAGCGGAATCACGCGATCCTCGCGGCCATGAACGATCAGCGTGTCGTGCGGCAGCGCGCGCAGTTTCGCCTCGTCGCTCGCGAGTGCATCGACCCAGCGCTGGCGCGGCGCGGGAAACATGTTCGCGAATGCCTCCTGGTAGCCGGGCCGCACGCTCGCGTCGTAGCGTAGTTTCGCGAGCTCGTCGTTCACCAGCGTGCGATCGAACGCGAAGATGTCCAGCAGCCCGCGCATGTTCGCGATCGATGGCGTATAGCCCCACACGGCATCGAGCCCTTCGGTCAGCGTGAAGCGCGTGCCCGCCGCGCCCATCAGTACGAGCCGGCCGACCCGGTCAGGCGCGCGGATCGCCAGCGCGAGCGCGAGTGCGCCGCCGAACGAATTGCCGATCACGTGCGCGCGCTCGACGCCGAGTGCATCGAGCAGGCCGAGCGCGTGGTCGACCCAGCGGTCCATCGAATACACGTAGCCGAGCGGCCGTTCGGTTTCGCCGAATCCGGCCATGTCCGGCGCGATCACGCGAAAGCGCGCGGCGAGCGCGGGCATCGTGAGCCGCCAGTTCGCATAGGCGGTGACGCCCGGCCCCGAGCCGTGGATCAGCAGCACGGGTGGCCCGTCGCCGACGTCGTGATAGTTGGTGTCGAGACCGCCCGCGACGATGCGGCGGCCCAGTTCGGGATTGGTTGACATGACGTTCCTCCAGTCGATTTCGATGGTGCGCGGCGCGTCAGCGTCCGCGCTTCTTCGCGCTCTGCCCGCCGATCCCGAAGTGCGCCTTCGGCATCTCGGTGATGATCACGCGCACCGATTCGAGCGGCGCGTCGAGCGAGCGATGAATGGCTTCGGTGACTTCGGCGATCAGGCGTTCCTTCTTGTCGTCGTCGCGGCCTTCCAGGATGTACAGATGTGCTACCGGCACGATGGCCTCCCTTTCGTTCGGAACGTTCAGATGAATCGCAGGCCGACCGACCCGATATCCTGCACGCGCAGTGTCACGCTGTCGCCGGCCGCGACCGCCACCGCCTCCGTGATGCCGCCCGACAGGATCAGGCTGCCGGCCGGAATCGATTCGCCGCGTGCGCCCAGGTGATTGGCGAGCATCGCGATCGCGGCGGCCGGATGGCCGAGCACGGCCGCGCCGGCGCCGAACGCGACCGGCAGCCCGTTCTTCTCGAGCACGATGCCGAGCGTGCGCAGGTCGACGCCGTCCACCGCCAGCGGACGGCCGCCCGTGACGAAGCGCGCGGCCGACGTGTTGTCGGCCACCACGCTCTTCAGGTCGAACTTGAAATCGCGGTAGCGGCTGTCGATCACCTCGATCCCGGCGACGACGAAATCGGTCGCGGCGAGCACCGCGCCGACATGGCAGCCCGGGCCCTTCAATTCGGCCTTCGTCACGAACGCGATCTCCGGCTCCACCTTCGGATGAATCAGCGCCGATGTATCGCACTCGCCGCCGTCGGGCAGATCGCAGAAGTCGGTCAGGAAGCCGAATACGGGCGTGTCGACGCCCATCTGCCGCATCTTCGCGTGCGACGTCAGGCCAGCCTTGTAGCCGACGATCCGCGCGCCGCGCGTGAGCTGCCGGCGGCGGATCGCGTCCTGCACCGCGTACGCGTCGTCCCAGTCCATCTCCGGATGACGGTCGGTGATCTTCGGCGTGTCGCGCGCGTCGCGCACGCAGTCGTCGAGATGCGCGGCGAGCGACTCGATCGTTTCGGTCGTCAGGTTCATGCGGCCTCCCGCTTCGCTTGCGCCGCGCGCGCCTTCGCGAGCGTCAGCGCGGTGTCCTCGATCATGTCCTCTTGCCCTCCGACCATCCCGCGCCGGCCGAGCTCGACGAGGATGTCGCGTGCCGGAATCCCGTACTTTTCGCCCGCACGCTTCGCGAACAGCAGGAACGAGCCGTACACGCCGGCATAGCCGAGCGTCAGCGCGTCGCGGTCGATGCGGATCGGGAAATCCATCATCGGCACGACGAGATCCTCGGCGACATCCTGGATCTTCCACACGTCGACGCCGGTCTCGATGCCCATCCGCTCGCAGACGGCGACGAACACTTCGAGCGGCGTGTTGCCTGCGCCCGCGCCGAGGCCGGCCGCCGCGCCGTCGATCCGGTTCGCACCGGCCTCGATCGCGGCGATCGAGTTCGCAACGCCCATCGCGAGGTTATGGTGGCCGTGGAAACCGAGTTCGGTATCCGGCTGCAGCGCGTCACGCACCGCGCCCACGCGCGCCTTCACGTCGCCCGGCAGCATGTAGCCCGCGGAATCGGTGATGTAGATGCAGTTCGCGCCGTACGACTCCATCAGCTTCGCCTGCTTCACCAGCCCTTCCGGGCTGTTCATGTGACTCATCATCAGGAAGCCGACGGTATCCATGTCGAGCTTGCGCGCCATCGCGATGTGCTGCTCGGAGACGTCCGCTTCGGTACAGTGCGTCGCGACGCGGATCGTATGCACGCCGAGCGCGTGCGCTTCCTGCAGGTGGTCGACGGTGCCGATGCCCGGCAGCAGCAGCGCCGACACCTTCGCGCGCTTGAGCAGCGGGATCACCGCGCCGAGATACTCCGCGTCGGTATGCGCGGGAAAGCCGTAGTTGACCGACGAGCCGCCGAGGCCGTCGCCGTGCGTGACTTCGATCAGCGGCACGCCGGCCGCATCGAGCCCGCTCGCGATCGAGCGCATCTGGTCGAGCGTCATCTGGTGACGCTTCGGGTGCATGCCGTCACGCAGCGTCATGTCGTGGACGGTGATTCGCTTGCCTTCGAGATTCATAGCAGTTTCCTTATACGTCCGATCGTGGGATAGGCGGGTGCGTGCGTCAGGCCACCGCCTGGGCGGCCGGCGCCAGCGCAAGGCGGCCGGCCAGCAGTTCCTCGGCGAACATCTCGGCGGTGCGCGCGGCGGCGGCCGTCATGATGTCGAGGTTGCCCGCGTACTTCGGCAGGTAGTCGCCGAGGCCTTCGACCTCGAGATAGACCGACACGCGGTTGCCGTCGAACACCGGCCCGTTGACGAGCCGGTAGCCGGGCACGTAGCGCTGCACGTCGGCGATCATCGCGTGCACCGATTCGACGATGCGTGCTTCGTCGGGCACGCGCTCCGTCAAGCAATGCACGGTGTCGCGCATGATCAGCGGCGGGTCGGCCGGGTTGATCACGATGATCGCCTTGCCCTGCTTCGCGCCGCCGACCTGCGCCACCGCCGCGGCCGTCGTGCGTGTGAACTCGTCGATGTTCTTGCGGGTGCCCGGGCCGACCGAGCGCGACGACACGGTCGCGACGATCTCGCCGTACGCGACCGGCTGCACGCGGGAGATCGCGCGCACCATCGGGATCGTCGCCTGACCGCCGCAGGTGACCATGTTGACGTTCATCTCGCCGGAGCCGATGTGGTCCGTCAGATTGATGGGCGGCACGCAGTACGGGCCGATCGCGGCCGGCGTCAGGTCGATCATCAGCACGCCGAGCGCGTTCAACTTGCGGCTGTTCTCCGCATGAACGTACGCGCTCGTCGCGTCGAACGCGATCTGCACGCCGTCCGCCTGCACGTGCGGCAGCAGGCCGTCGACACCGTCCGCGGTGGTCTTCAGGCCGAGTTCGCGGGCGCGCTTCAGGCCGTCGGAATCGGGATCGATCCCGACCATCCACACGGGTTCGAGCACGGGGCTGCGCATCAGCTTGGCGAGCAGGTCGGTACCGATGTTGCCGGGGCCGATCAGCGCGCAACGGATCTTTCGGGTCATGGGGAATTCCTCGTTTGCGTGGGAAGGGGAACGGGCGGCGCTCACGCGAACCGCACCGAACACGCGCCGATCCCGCCGATCGACACGCGGAAGTTGTCGCCGCGTCCGACCGGCGCCATCGCCGCGAGCGCGCCGGACAGGATCACTTCGCCGGCCTTCAGCGGAATGCCGAGACGGCCGAGCGTATTGGCGAGCCACGCGACCGCGTTCACCGGCGAGCCGAGCGCGGCCGCGCCGGCGCCGGTGCCGATCACGTCGCCGTTCTTCTCGAGCACCATTCCGCAGGTCGACAGATCGACGCTGCGCGTGCTCACCGCCCGGTCGCCGAACACGAACACGCCGCACGACGCGTTGTCGGCAACCGTGTCGCCGATCCGGATCTTCCAGTCGCGAATGCGCGAATCGACGATCTCGAAGCACGGCATCACGCATTCGGTCGCCGCCAGCACCATCGCGTTCGTGACGCCCGGGCCGAGCAGGTCGCGCTTCAGCACGAAGGCGATCTCGCCTTCGGCCTTCGGCTGGATCAGCGTGTCGAGCGCGATGCATTCGCCCTCGCCGTACACCATGCCCGACAGCAGATAGCCGAAGTCGGGCTGATAGACGCCGAGCATGTCCATCACCGCCTTCGACGTGACGCCGATCTTCTTGCCGATGACGGTCTCGCCGGCGTCCAGGCGGCGCTGCACGAAGCGCTGCTGGATCCGGTATGCGTCGTCGACCGACAAGTCCTCGTGCTGCGACGTCAGCGGCGCGACGGGTTCACGCGACGTCATCGCGTCGTACAGCCGGTCGCCCAGCGTGGTAATCAACGTAGAGTCCATAAGAGTTTTCCGGTCAGTAACGGGTGGATCAGAGCTTGATGCAGACGTTGCGGAGTTCCGTGTAGAACTCGAGCGAATGCACGCCGCCTTCGCGGCCGATGCCCGATTGCTTCGCGCCGCCGAACGCGGTACGCAGGTCGCGCAGGAACCACGAGTTCACCCACGCGATGCCGACGTCGATCGACGCCGCGACGCGATGCGCGCGCGACAGGCTGCTCGTCCAGATCGCCGTCGACAACCCGTACGCGTTCGCGTTCGCGCGGCCGATCACTTCGGCTTCGGAGTCGAACGGCATCACGAGCGTGCACGGCCCGAAGATCTCGTCGCGCGCGATCGGCGAATCGTCGCCGAGGCCGGTCCAGATCGTCGGCTGCACCCATGCGCCGCCGCGCAAGTCGTCAGGCATGTCGGGCACGCCGCCGCCCGTCACGACCGTCGCGCCGAGTTCGGCCGCCTTGCGGTAGTACGACAGCACCTTGTCGCGATGCTCCTGGCTGATCAGCGGGCCGAGGCCGGTCGACGCCGCTTCCGGGCGGCCGGGCCGCAGCCGCTCGGCGCCGGCCTTCAGCGCGGCGACGAAGCGTTCGAACAGCGGACGCTCGACATACACGCGCTCGGTGCCGAGACACACCTGCCCCGTGTTCGCGAAACACGAGCGCAACGTGCCCTCGACGGCCGCGTCGAAATCGCAATCGGCGAACACGATCGCCGCGTTCTTGCCGCCCATCTCGAGACTGACGGGCCGCGCACCGTCGGCCGCCGCCTTCATGATGGCCGCGCCGGTGCGCGTCTCGCCGGTGAACGTGATTGCGTTCACGCCCGGATGCGTCGTCAGGAATTCGCCGGCCGAACCCGGCCCGAAGCCGTGCACGACGTTGTAGACGCCGCGCGGCACGCCCGCCGCGTTCATCACTTCGCCGAGCAGCGCGGCCGTCTGCGGCGTCTCCTCCGACGGCTTCACGACCACCGTGTTGCCGCACGCGAGCGCGGGCCCGACCTTCCAGGTCATCAACAGCAGCGGCAGGTTCCACGGGCAGATCACGCCGACCACGCCGACCGGCCGGCGGATCGCGTAGTTGAGCGCGCCCGCGCCGTCCGGCGTCGTCATCTCGAAGGTTTCGCCGGGCACGTTCTTCACGACGTCGGCGAACACCTTGAAGTTCGCGGCGCCGCGCGGGATGTCGATATGGCTCGCGAGGCTCACCGGCTTGCCGGTGTCGGCCACTTCCGCTTCGAGGAAATCGTCGAAGCGCCGCGTGATGCCGTCGGCCACCGCATGCAGAAGATCGACGCGCTGCGCGACCGTCAGGCCGCCCCACGGCCCCGCCAGCGCAGCACGTGCGGCCTGTACCGCCGCGTCGACGTCGGCGCGACCCGCTTCGGCCACGCGCGCGATCACCGCGTTGTCGAGCGGCGAACGCTTGTCGAACCAGCGCTCGCCCGCGCGATAGTCGCCGTCGATGAAATTGCGGACGAGCCGCGGCTCCGGCTGCCCGCCGGCGGGGCCGCGTGTCGCGGCGATGGGTTCCGTGTCGTACATGATGTGTGTGCCGATAGTCGTGAATCCGTGATCCGTGGGTTCGCGAAGCGCATTCGCGTGCCGTGTGCCGTATGTCATGGGCCGCCGAAGCCAGCCGCGTCGAGGCCCGCATGCGCGCATCGCTCGTCCTGCGCCTCGCTGCCGCCGGACACGCCGATGCCGCCGATCGTTGCGCCGTCGTCGACGATCGGCAGCCCGCCGCCGAACGCGACGAAGCGCGGTCGCAGCACGAGGCCCTGCCGCACCGCGTCCGAGTGCGAAGCCAGCGCGTCGTGCCACGCACCGGTGGGCAAGCCGAAACTCGCGGCCGTGTAGGCCTTGTCGATCGCGATGTCGATCGAATGCAGCGGCGCGCCGGGCATGCGCACGAATGCCGCGAGCAGCCCGGCTGCATCGACCACCGCGACGTTCACGCGCACGCCGAGCTGCTCGGCGGCCCGGGCCGCCGCCTGCGCCGCACATGCCGCGGTAGGCCAGTCGATCGTGCGCATGTCGATGCTCCGGGTCGTATCGTTTCGATCCATGGCGCTGGTCTCCTGCGCGGCTCAGGTGTAGACGGTCGTGAACGCTTCGTTCAGCTCGCCGGAGTGGAAGAAGATCCCGCGCCCGAGCTCCTCCTCGGTCCACGTCGTGACCGGGCGGTCAGGTTGCGCGAGGTAGCCGAGCCCCGCGAACGTCTCGTTGCGGTTGCCGCTCGGATCGAAGAAGTAGATGGTGGTGCCGCGCGTGATCCCGTGCCGCGTCGGCGCGACGTCGATCTTCACCTTGTTCTTCGCCATCACGTCGGCCGACTTCAGCACGTCGGCCCAGTCATCGAGGAAGAACGCGATGTGATGCAGGCCGTTGCGCGGGCCGCCGACGAACGCGATGTCGTGCGGCGTCGTGCTGCGGAACATCCACGTCGCGGCCTGGATCGTGTTGCCCGGGCCGACCATCACCTGTTCCGCCAGATGGAAGTCGAGACACTCGGCCATGAAGCGCGTGTTCTCCTCGACACGGTTCACGCCGGCCTCCGGGTTCAGCTCGCACATCAGCAGGCAGTGGTCGAGCCAGTGCACGGCCGAGCCCGGAATGTCGTCCGGCCACGGATCGGGGTTCAGCGAGCCGACCGCGGTGCCCACCAGTTCCTTCTTCGCGAACAGCCGCAACTCGTGCCCGCTCGGCAGCAGGAACCGCAGCTGACGGCCGACCGCCGGCAGCGCGTCTTCGGGCAGCATCTCGGTCGCGATCCCGTACGCTTCGATGCGCTGCTGCAGCGCATCCAGATCGGCGTCGTGCTCGACCTTGTACGCGGCATGCTTGAGCCCCGCCTGGTCGGACGGCGACAGGATCAGCGAATAACGGTCCCATTCGTCCCAGCATTTCAGGTAGACGTTGCCGGCCGCATCACGCATCGTTTCCTGCATGCCGAGCACGCGTACGTAATGACGCAGTGCCGCTTCCATGTCCATCACCTTCAGACTGACATGACCAATACGCATCACACCCATGATGAGTCTCCTCCTGGTTACTTGTTGATCGCCGGCGCCCCGGCACAGGCCGCGCCGCAGAAGAACGGCTTTTTCAGCCGGCCAGCCACTTCGAGTTCGACGTCGCCGTCCGGCGCGACACGGCACGCGAGCGCATAGCCGTCGCGCTCCTCTTCCGCGCTGACGTGTGCGCGGCTGACCGGCCCGAGCCTGTGCACCGCGCCGCGCAGCACGCGCACCTTGCACACGCCGCATCCGCCGTTCAGGCAGCCGACCGGAATGCCGCGCCGGCCGAGCTTCGCCATGCCGGCCAGCAACGACTCGCCGGAAACGCACGCATAGCGCTCGTCGGTCTGCGCAATCGTGACCGTCCCGCATACGCGCCCCGCGTCCACGTCACACCCGCCGGAACAGCGGGCTGCGCGTCTGTTGCGCGTCGGCCGCCGAGATGAACTTCTCGTGATAGATGTCGCGCTCGAACAGGCGCCCCTGCATCAGCGTGGTGATGCACGCGTCGATCATCGCGGGCGGTCCGCACAGGTACGCCTGGTGCCCGGAGAAGTCGCCGTCGAAGTGCGCCTTCGCGACGTCGTGCACGAACCCTTGCGCGACGTCGCCGCCCGCGGCCGGCGCGCCCTCGGACAACGCCGGCACGTACGTGAAGTTCGGATAACGTTCGGACAGCGCGCGGAATTCGTCGTGGTAGTACAGCTCCTTCACGTTGCGCTGGCCGTAGACCAGCGTGATCGGCGCGGTGACGCCGCTGGCGAGCAGGTCCGCGATCATCGAGCGCGGGCTCGACAGCCCCGACCCGCCGGCCATGAAGATCATCGGCCGCGCGGCAGAGCGGCGCACGAAGAAGCGGCCGTACGGGCCCGACAGCCGCACGCGGTCGCCCGTCGCCAGTTGCTCGTGCAGGTAGCCGGTACCGAGCCCGCCCGGCACGTGCCGCACGTTCAGTTCGATTTCGCCGGTGGCCGCGACGTCGGCCGGCGCATTCGCGATCGAGAACGCGCGGCTCTGCCCCAGGCCGGGAATCTCGAGCTGCACATATTGGCCCGCCTGGAAATGGATCGGCTGTGACAGCTTCAGGCGGATCGACTTGATGGTCGGCGTCAGCTGCTCGATGCACGTGACGTCGGCCGCGAAGTCCTTCACCGGGATGACCTCCGCATCCGGCTCCTCGTCGACGTCGGCCTCGATCACCGTGTCGGCTTGCAGCGTCGCGCAGCACGCGAGCGCCTTGCCTTCCTCGCGCTCGAAATCCATCAGCGCGAACGGGTTCGCGTCGCCGAGGTCGGTCTCGCCGTCGAGCACGGCGACCTTGCAGGTGCCGCACAGGCCATGGCAGCACGCGTGCGGAATGTAGATGCCCTGGCGCAGCGCGGCATCGAGCATCGTCTGTCCTTCCTCGACCTCGATCGTCACGCCCAGCGGCTCGATAGTAAGTTGGTGGCTCATGATGGTTCGCTCGTCCGCGTGGCGGTCAGAAGCTTGCGCCGCCAAGGCCGTCGAGGCCCGGCGTGCGGAAGCTGATCAGGTCCTTGTGCCCGAGGCCGTTGTCGGCCAGGCTCTTCGCTGCATCCGGCGTCCACGGCTCGCCGGAGCGAAACCACTCGACGCGATCCCAATCGATCTTCGCGAAGTCGGGGTGATACCCATAGACCGGCGGCAGCACCTCGCCTGCCAGCGCGCCGAACGGCATGTCGGGCGGCAGCGGCAGGCAGAATGGCGCCGGAAACATCAGGTGGTCTTCCCAGCACACGTAGAGCAGCGGCGCCGGAAACTTCCCGACCGCATCCTTCACCGGGAAGTCGTAGGGTTTGAGCGCGATGACGGCCATGTTTGTCTCCTGTCGGCCCGCGTTCGCTCGGCGGCGCGCGCAGGCCCTCTTCAAGGTTGCGTATCAGTTGCTCGTGGCCTGGCCGCGCCATGCCGCGAAGTTCTTCTGGTCTTCCGAGCCGTCGAAATCGAGGTTGTCGCGGCCCATCTGCACCGCGTAGTAGTCGAGCACCGCGGCGAGCGGATCGAAGCCCTCCGCAGTCGGGTCCGCGTCGGGCGGGAAGCAGTTGCCCTGATGGATCTGGTGCACCGGCAGCCACGCCTGCACGTATTTCTGCGGCTCGTGGTCGAAGATTTCCTTGCAGTGATCGCTGCAGAAATGGAACTTGTTGCCGAGGTAGTTCGACTCCCGCGCGCCGATCTTCGTCGGATTGCCGGGCTCGGTGAACAGCATCGGGATCTGGCAGGTCTGGCACAGCATCGGCAGCGTCTTCATGTAGAAGCGGTTGCCGGCCTTCGCTTGCTCGCCCCAGTAGTCGAAGCGCGGGCGGTAGTAGCCATCGAACGAGTCGGGATACTTCGCGGACAGCCACGCCATCTCGTCTTCGGTCGGCACCCAGGTGTGGAATGCCGAGGCCGCGTTGAAGCCGTAGAACGTCGACCATGCCTGATGGCTGATGTGGTCCTTGCCCTCGCACGCGTCCTGCCAGCCCTTCGGCTCGCGAATGCCGTAGCGTGCGAGATCCTTGAACAGCGCACCGCCGTTCTGCTCCGCGTACATCTCCCACGATTCGCGCCAGCTCATCACCCGCTTCGGCTGCATGTAGTCCATCATCATCGCGACGAGCGTGAGCAGCCGGTAGCCGCGCCAGAACCACTTGTCGATCCAGCGCTGCACGATCGGCACGTTGTCCGGGTCCTGCTCGAGCAGGAACTTGATGCACTCGATGCCGAGCGTCATGTGACGCGATTCGTCCGACTGCGCGGAGAAGCCGAACGTGACGGTCGACATGTCGCCGTTGTACGCGGCACCCGACATGAACGGCACGAACAGCAGGTTCGTCAGCACGTATTCGAACGAGAAGCTGACCGCGGTCAGGAACTCGAACGGCCCCGACGAGTACGCATCCTCGAAGAACGACTTCGGCACCGACAGATACCAGACGCGGTCGAACCAGTGGTTCGAGTGATGAAACCCGTTGAAGAACTTGTTGTACGTCGACATCGCGTGCGTTTCGGTCTGGTAGTGCCGCAGCTCGTCGATCGACTGCATCTGGCATGCAATGCGCGCGCCCTCGCCGGTGAAGTGCCGGCCGACGTGCGCGAAGCCGCGATGTGCGAGATACTCGAGCGGCGTCACACCCTGGATGAACAGCTTCAGCGCATTGATGTAGCGCGCGTCCGTGACGCCGAGGAATGCGTTGTTCTGCGTGAACGCGTCGATCACCGCGTACAGCTTCTTCTCCTTCTCGCCCTGGTATTTCCAGTACGCATCCATCGTCAGGCGGAACGGGTCGACCCACTTGTCCCAGTCGTGGATCTTGATGCCCTCGTAGCGGTCGTACGGGAAAACCTTCTCCACCGGCTGGTAAGTCGTCTCCCAGCCGAGGCCGCGGGTCATGGCCGCGTAGCGGTCCTTCAGGCCGAGCTTTTTCTTGAGCGTTGGCGTGTCCATTCGTGTCTCCGGTGTTGTCGGTGCGCGTTGCGCGGCGTTCAGTGCGACCAGCTCAGCGTGAACTGGTCGTCGTCCTCGTCGATGTGGCCGGACAGCGTGATCAGGTTCACCTGCAGCTGCTGCAGGTCGAAGCGCGTCCCGGTCAGTTCCTCGATCGTTTCGCGGCGGATCGTCAGCCGGTCCGGCGCGTCGATCTTGACCATGCCCGGCGACTCGACCACCATCGCGCGCGGGTTGTCGGAGACGATCGCTTCGACGATCGGTCTGGAGTCCTCATTGGCCTGAAATGCGATGAATACGTTGGACATGCTGGCTTTCCTTGGATTGTGGGGTGAATGCCCGTCGTCAGAGCGCGATGCCGAGTTTGGCGACGCGCGCATGGAACTGCTCGCGCACTTCGTCGAGCGCCGCCCGCCCTGCGTCCGGCAGCGCGCGTGCCGCGACCGGCGCGAGCGCCGCGTCGGCCCGCACGGACCAGTCGCGGGTCCAGCGGGCGAGCAGCGCGCGGTTGTCGTCCGATTCGGCGGCCATGGTCTTCACCACCGCGTCGATCCAGCGGTTCGATTCGGCGTGCCATTCCGGCATGAACGCGGTGAGCATCGCGACCGCCGAACCGCCCGCGAGCGCGATCCGTTCGTCGACGAAGCGGTCGTAGACGATCGGATACAGCAGGCCGTCGAGTGCGAGGTTCTGCGCGACGAACAGCTCGACGGGGTCGGCCACGACCAGCGTGTCCTCGACGTAACGGCGCAGCGGCTGCCATGCCGCATCGTTCGTCCAGGTCGCCTTGGCCGCGTCGAGCACCTCCGGCTCGGCCATCGCGAGCGCGAGGCGCGTCAGGTACTGCGCGACACCGAGGTTGTCCATCGCATGGAACATCGCGGGCGCCGTGAACGCGGTGCCGTAGCCGAGCGCGCAGATCTGCGCGTTGTTCATGTTCGCGCCCCACGCGACGTGGCGCAGCGGCACCAGCACGTCGAGCGCCTGCGCGGCCACGTCGTCGCGCATCAGGCCAATCATCCGGCGCGATTCGACGAACTCGAAGTTCGATTCCATCGTGTCCTGCTGGCGTGCGCGCGTCGTCGCCCACGACGCGTAGTAGAACTGGCGCGGATCCTTCAACGCGTACCAGTTCGCCATCCGGATCGCCGAACGCGACGGATCGAAGATCTCGTGGTCCGGGTCCCAGGTCGGCCGGTAATGGAAGTTCGCCTGGGGCTGCGCGCCCATCATGCCTTCCTGGTAGCGCGTCGCCGTCTTGTCGCCGCCGATGTTCTGCGCGACATGCGCAAAGGTGTGCCGGAGCGGCTTGATGTCGACTGTCTTCAGCTCGATGGTCACTTCTTGCTCCTCAAGATCATGGGTTCGCTTCGACGTCGAGTCGCGTGACCTGCTGTTCGCGACAGAACGCATCGAAGGCGGCAGGAGACAACGTCAGCTCGACGAACAGGTCCGGCGCGCCGCCGATCGAAAACTCGAATTCGACGAAGCCGCGCACGTTCGTGCCGGTCACGCGGACGCACTTGCGGCTGGGGTCGAGCGGGGAAAGATCGGTCGGGTGCTGATTCATGATCGGTGTCGCCTCCATGCCGGACTTCATTGCAGCATCCGTGCCACGTTCGGCCGGGGGATTCAAAAAATCTCGATAATTCAGGGAAAGCCCTGACGCGAAGTTAAAATTAGCGATCCACAATGGCGGTTAACCAGAACGGAAAACGCCCGCTGGCGATCGCGCCGAAACCCACATCAGGCGGTCTTTTTCATCATTTGAGCAAGCCGCTCGAGGGCATTTGATGAAATGATCAAATCGATCGGCTCGACGCGGCGCTTCTGGCGAAAATCCTGAAAATCACGAGAAATCTCGACGGAGGAGACATGACGCGGCCCAGCCTGCCCCCTTTGCCGCCGGACACCGACCTGCGCAAGCTGATCCATTTTTCGGCGAGCGACGGTCGCATCTGGCTGGCCGGACAGCGGATGGTGCTGCTGCATGCCGGCGCGCTGGCGACGCTGCGCCAGGAATTGATGGAAAGCGTCGGGCCTGCACAGACGCGGCGATTCTTCACGCGGGTCGGCTTCGCCGCCGGCGAACGGGACGCGGCGCTGGCCCGCGAGATCCGCAGCGGCGCGTCGCTGTTCGACATGTTCCATGTCGGCCCGCAACTGCACATGCTCGAAGGCGCGGTGCAGGTCACGCCGTTGCGTTTCGAGGCCGATCCCGCGACCGGCGCGTTCTACTGCGAATACCGTTGGGAACATTCATGGGAAGCCGACGTGCACCGCCGCACGTTCGGCCCGCAGCCCGAACCCGTCTGCTGGATGCTGATCGGTTATGCAACCGGCTATACGAGTGCATTCATCGGGCGGACGATCCTGTTCAAGGAAACGACCTGCGTCGGCATGCACGACCCGCACTGCACGATCGTCGGCAAGCCGGCCGACGAATGGCCCGACGCGGAGGAAATCTCGTCGTGGTTCAAGGCCGACTCGCTGATCAACACGATCCGCGACCTGCAGACCGAAGTCGAATCGCTGCGCCTCGAGATGACGCCCGACGACGGCCGAACGCGGCTCGTCGGGCGCTCCGATGCATTTCGCACGGCCTACGCGCTGCTGGAAACGGCCGCGCCGACCAAGGTCGCCGTGCTGCTCACCGGAGAAACGGGCGTCGGCAAGGAACGCTTCGCGCGTGCGCTGCACGGCCTCAGCCCGCGTGCGCCGAAGCCGTTCGTCGCGATCAATTGCGCGGCCATTCCGCATGCGCTGATCGAGTCCGAACTGTTCGGCGCGGAGAAAGGCGCGTTCACGGGCTCGCACGCCGCGCGCGCCGGGCGCTTCGAGCGCGCGGACGGCGGCACGCTGTTTCTCGACGAGATCGGCGAGTTGCCGCTCGATGTCCAGGCGAAGCTGCTGCGCGTGCTGCAGGAGGGCGAGGTCGAGCGGCTCGGCGCGACCGACGGCCGGAAGGTGGACGTCCGCGTCGTCGCGGCGACCAACCGCGATCTCGAGCAGTCCGTGCGCGACGGCACTTTTCGCGCCGATCTCTATTACCGGATCAACGTCTACCCGGTGCTGATCCCGCCACTGCGCGACCGGCAGGACGACATCGCGCCGCTCGCCGACGCAATGCTCGAACGCTTCGCGGCGCTGCACGGCAAGCCGACGCCGACGCTGACCGACTACGCATACGACGCGCTGCGTGGCTACCGGTGGCCCGGCAACGTGCGCGAGCTCGAGAACCTGATCGAGCGCGCGGTGATCCTGTCTCGCCCGAACCGTCCGGTCGACGCGAAGGACCTGTTCCCCGGTGTCGGGTCGCCCGGCGGCGCGACGGTCGACCGGGCCGGGCAGATCCGCCCGGCGGCCGCGATGTCGATCGACTGCGGGACGATCCTCGACCAGCTGCAGGGCGGCGGCGGGCTCGACGGGCTCGAGCGGGCCCTGCTGCACGAGGCCGTCGACCGCGCGAACGGCAACCTGTCGGCCGCCGCGCGCCTGCTCGGCCTGACGCGCGCGCAGCTCAGCTATCGGCTCAACCGCAAACAGGATCAGGAGGACGCGTGACATGAACACCATCCTGCCCGCCCATCCGTTCGACGATCCGCTGCCGGCGCTCGAACCGGCCGTCGACGACACCGCCGAGCCGCATGCCCGCACGCTCAGCGAGCACGCGTATCACCAGCTGCGGCAGCACATCATCGAAGGGCACTACCCGCCGGGTGCAAAGCTGCGCGTCGAGCATCTGAAGGACGTGTACGGCGTCGGCGCGGGCACGCTGCGCGAGGCGCTCACGCGGCTCGTCAGCGACGCGCTGGTCGTGGCCGAAGGGCAGCGCGGGTTTCGCGTGACACCGATGTCGGTCGACGATCTGGAGGCGATCACGCGGCTGCGCATTCATATCGAAGTCGATGCGCTGCGCGACTCCGTGCGGCGTGGCGACGACGCATGGGCGCAGCGCGTGCGACAGAGCTTCGACCTGCTGTCGGCGTGGGAGCAGCCCGTGTCCATCGAGAACCGCGCCGCGTGGGAGGCATGCAACCGGCGCTTTCACGAAGCGCTGATCTCGGCCGCCGCGACGCCATGGACCTACCTGATCCTGCGCATGCTGTCGCAGCAAAGCGAACGCTACCGGCGCGTGTGCATCGGGCTCGGCGATTCGAAGCGCGACGTGCATGCGGAACACACGTGCCTGTTCGAAGCCGCGATGCGCCGAGCCGATGCGCGCGCCGCACTCGCGCTCGAAGACCATATCGGCACGACGCTCGCCGTGGTGCGCAACGCGCCGCCCGGCGCCTTGCCGTTCTAGCACGCCGCGGCGCCAACAGCGTGCATCACGCCAGCTCGGGATACCCGTGCGCGGCCGCGTCCCGCGCGAACCGGGCAATCGTGTCGTACGCGCCCGGCGGCAGGCGCTCGAATCCCTTCAGCCGCAGCACGGTCGCCCGCTCCGGA
>Ga0157367_1000522_pt1 | contig 18726 bp, 17 predicted proteins | sample AttbisABBM2_FD_113142 | JGI IMG/M metagenome (GOLD analysis project Ga0157367, IMG submission 113142) | Fungus gardens microbial communities from leaf cutter ant in Botucatu, State of São Paulo, Brazil - Atta bisphaerica ABBM2 | ecosystem: Host-associated > Fungi > Mycelium > Unclassified ...
GGCCGGCTGGTGCAAGTCGACGCTGTGGGTCGTGCGCTGGCTGAACGGCATCCGCTACCGGATCGAAGGCTACGAGAACCTGCCCGACGGCCCGGCCGTGCTGCTGTCCAAGCACCAGTCCGCCTGGGAGACGCTCGCGTTTCCCGCGCTGATGCCGAAGCCGCTGTGCTACGTGTTCAAGCGCGAGCTGCTGTACGTGCCGTTCTTCGGCTGGGCGCTCGGCATGCTGCACATGGTCCACATCAACCGCAAGGAAGGCAAGAACGCGTTCGGCTCGGTGATCAGCCAGGGCAGGAAGCGGCTCGCGGAAGGCGCGTGGGTGATCATGTTCCCTGAAGGCACGCGCACGCCGGTCGGCAAGCAGGGCAAGTACAAGACGGGCGGCGCGCGCTTCGCGATCGAGACCGGCGCGCCGGTCGTGCCGATCGCGCACAACGCGGGCAATGTGTGGCCGCGCAATTCGTTCACGAAATACCCGGGCGTGGTCACGGTGTCGATCGGCAAGCCGATCGACTCGGCCGGCCTCACGCCCGACGCATTGAACTCGCAGGTCGAAGCCTGGATCGAAGCGGAAATGCGCCGCATCGACCCTGGCGCGTACCGCTCGCCGGACAATTCCGCAAGGCGTAATGCCGCGCGCGTCTGAGTCACCCGGGCTGTCCCCGTTGCGCACCACAAGACGAAGCGAACTGATGAAGAAGCGTCCGCGGCCACGACCTGCCGTCGTGGCCCTCGATCATCGCCAGCTGGACCTGCCGCTCTTCGACGGGCCGGCCGCCGCGCCGTCCGCGCCCGCTGCACCGCCCGCGCCGCCTGACGCGGCGCCCGGCGCGGCCCCGGCGCCCGATCCCGCCCGCGACCGTTCGCGCGTGCGCACGTTCGCGCTCGACAGCCGGGTGCTCGAATATCGGCTGAAGCGCTCCGCGCGCCGCACGATCGGCTTCACGATCGACGGCAGCGGGCTGACGATCACCGCGCCGCGCTGGGTCACGCTCGCCGACATCGAGGCGGCGATCACCGAGAAGCAGCGCTGGATCTTCGCGAAACTCGCGGAATGGAAGACGCGCACCGAGCAGCGCGCACTGCCGCAGATCGACTGGCGCGACGGCGCGCAGCTCCCGTACCTGGGCAAGTCGGTGACGGTCGCGCTCGCGTCCGATGCGGGCACCGTCGCGTTCGACGGCGACGCGCTGCGGCTCGCGCTGCCGCTGCCCGCGCAGGCCGACGCGCAGCAGATCAAGGATCGCGTGCAGGGCTGGCTGCAAGGCGAGGCGAAGCGGATCTTCGGCGAACGTCTCGCGCACTACGCGGACAAGCTCGGCGTCACGTATTCGATGTATGCGCTGTCGTCGGCCGCGACGCGCTGGGGCAGCTGCTCGAGCGACGGCAAGATCCGCCTGAACTGGCGGCTGATCCATTTCCCGATGTCGATCATCGACTACGTCGTCGCGCACGAGCTGTCGCACCTGCGCGAGATGAACCACAGCCCGCGCTTCTGGCAAACCGTCGAATCGATCTTTCCGGAATTCCGCGAAGCGCGGCATACGCTCAAGCATCACCCGCCCGAGCTGCTGCCGGCGCTCTGAAAACGAACGGGCGGCGCGGGACACCCCGCGCCGCCCGTCTCGCGACGCGCATCGCGCGCGCCGCGGCCGCTTCATCCGGCGCTCAGTGCGCCTTCTTCTGGATGAACTCGATCTTGTAGCCGTCCGGATCCTCGACGAACGCGATCACGGTCGTGCCGTGCTTCATCGGGCCCGCTTCGCGCGTGACCTTGCCGCCCTGTGCCTTGATCCGGTCGCACGCCGCGTATGCATCGTCGACTTCCAGCGCCAGATGCCCGAAACCCGTGCCGAGGTCGTACGACGGGGTATCCCAGTTGTGGGTCAGCTCGATCACCGTGCCCGTGCTTTCGTCCTCGTAGCCGACGAACGCGAGCGTGAACCTGCCTTCCGGATAGTCGTTGCGACGCAGCAGTTTCATGCCCAGCAACTCGGTGTAGAACCTGATCGAGCGGTCGAGATCGCCGACTCGCAGCATCGTGTGCAGCAAACGCATTTCTTGTACTCCATGGGGACTTGCCTGAACGGCAGACTCTACCAGAGTCGGGGGGATCCCGCCGGGCGCGCCCCGCGCACACGCCGGTGGCGGTCGCGAGCCTCGCGTACCAGTCGGTGATCGTCGCGTTCGTCAGCTATCTGTCGTGGTTCTGGCTGCTGACCCGCTACATTGCGTCGCGGCTGTCGGTGTTCACGTTCCTGTCGCCGCTGTTCGGCGTCGCGTTCGGCGTGCTGCTGCTCGGCGAATCGGTCGGCTGGCGCTTCGTGTCCGCCGCGGCGCTGGTGTCGATCGGGATCGGCCTCGTCAACGCGCCTGTGCGCGACGCGTGACGCGGTCCGGCATCGCCGCTCCGCACCAATGAAAAAGGCTGCCCGCCAGGGCAGCCTCGAAGTCCGGCGCGCGGCACGCACCCGCCGCGCTGGCTAGCCGGCCTTGCGCACCGCCGCGAGCGCCTGCGCGACGCCGACATACTCGGCCACGCTCACGTCTTCCGCGCGGCGCGCGAGATCGAAGCCGAGCGCATCGAAATCGATCGTCTCGCGATAGTCGCCGAGCGTATTGCGCAGCATCTTGCGGCGCTGCGAGAACGCCGCCGTCACGATTTCGCCGAGCAGCACGGGATCGACGTCCGGCAGTTCGTGCGGCTCGTACGGAATCATCCGCACGATCGCCGAATCGACCTTCGGCGGCGGCTGGAACGACTCCGGCGGCACGTCCATCATCTTGTCCATCACGTAGCGGTACTGCAGCATCACGGACAGGCGCGAGAACGCCTTCGAGCCCGGTTCGGCGACCATCCGCTCGACCACTTCGTTCTGCAGCATGAAATGCTGGTCGACGACCACGTCGGCGAACGTCATCAGGTGGAACAGCAGCGGGCTGGAAATGTTGTACGGCAGGTTGCCGACGATGCGCAGCGACGGCTTGTCGCCCGCCGCCGCGAGCGCGCGGAAGTCGAACGCGAGCGCGTCGCCCGCGTGCAGCTCGAGCAGCGGGCCGAAGCGCTTCTGCAGCCGGGCAATCAGGTCACGGTCGAGCTCGACCGCATGCAGCGGCGATTCGGGCGTCGCGAGCCGCGCGATCAGCGGCTCGGTCAGCGCGCCGAGGCCCGGGCCGATCTCGACCATCCGCTGGCCGCGCGCCGGGCCGATCGTCGCGACGATCGAGTCGATCACGCCGTGATCGACGAGGAAGTTCTGCCCGAAGCGCTTGCGCGCGAAATGGCCCTGGTGCTGTCTGCTGTTCGACATCGACTGAAAAAAACGAAAACGCGTTGAATGGAATCGGGCCGGGCCGCTTTGCCGGGCGCGTCAGGCCGCGCGGCGATGGCGCGCCATCGTGACCGCGGTATCGAGCGCGGCGATCATGCTGCCCGGATCGGCGCGGCCGGTGCCGGCGAGATCGAGCGCGGTGCCGTGATCGACCGACGTGCGGATGATCGGCAGGCCGAGCGTAACGTTGATCCCCTCGCCGAACGTCGCGTACTTGAGTACCGGCAGGCCCTGGTCGTGAAACATCGCGAGCACGCAGTCCGCATCCGCCAGATAGCGGGGCTGGAACAGCGTGTCGGCCGGATACGGGCCGCGCGCATCGATGCCCTGCGCCTTCGCGCGGGCGAGCGCGGGCTCGATCACGTCGATCTCCTCGCGGCCGAGATAGCCGTTCTCGCCGGCGTGCGGGTTGAGCCCCGTCACGAGGATGCGCGGCGCAGCGAGGCCGAAGTCGCGCCGCAGGTCGCGATCGATGATGGCGAGCGTCTCGAGCAGGCCGTCGATCGTCAGCGCGGCCGACACGTCCTTCAGCGGCAGGTGCGTCGTCGCGAGCGCGACGCGCAGCGGCGTCGCGCCGGTGCCGGCCAGCATCATCACGACGCGCGGCGTGCCGGTGCGCTCGGCCAGGTATTCGGTATGGCCCGTGAACGGCACGCCCGCATCGTTGATCGTGCTCTTCTGCAGCGGCGCGGTGACGATCGCATCGTATTCGCCCGCGAGCGCGCCGTCGATCGCCGCGTCGAGCAGCGCGAGCACGTAGCGGCCGTTCGCGGCGTTCAACTCGCCCGCGCGCGCGGGCGCGGCGAGCGGCTGGCCCGCGACGGCAATCCGCCCGCCGGCGACGAGCGCCGGCCAGTCCGCGCCGACCGCCGCCGCGCGCCCGGCGAGCAGCGCCGCGTCGCCGAGCACCGTGAAGCGCGCGTCCGGCCAGCGCCGCGCGGCGTCGCGCAGCGCCTGCACGGTCAGCTCCGGACCGACGCCGGCGGGCTCGCCGGTCGTGATCGCGATATGCAGCGCGGGCGACGTCATCGGCGGCTCGCTCAGTTCTGCGGGCCGAAGCCGCCGATCTTGAACTGCACGTACGACGAATCGCGCAGCTCGCGCAGCCAGTCGGCATACGCCTGCTCGGCCTTGCGCTGGCCGATCGCCTGGCGTGCGATGTCCATCTGCTGCTGCACCGAGCCTTCGGACTCGCGGCGCTCCAGCACCTGGATCAGGTGGTAGCCGTATTCGGTGCGCACGGGAATGCTGACCTGGCCGTCCTGCAGGTTGTTCATCGCGCGCTCGAACTCGGGCACCGTCTCGCCGGGGCTGATCCAGCCGAGATCGCCGCCTTGCGATGCCGAGCCGTCCTGCGAATAGGTGCGGGCGAACTTCGCGAAATCGCCGCCGGCCTCGACCTGCTTGCGGATGTCGATCAGCTGCTGGCGCGCCTGGCCTTCGGACTTGCCTTCGCCGACGCGCAGCAGGATGTGGCGCACGTGCGTCTGCACGATCTTCGGCGCGGCGGCCGACGCGCCCTGGCTCTGGCGGCGGTCGACGAGGCGCACGATCTCGAAGCCGTCCGGCACGCGCACGAGCGTCGGATTGACCTGGCCCGGACGCAGCTTCGACGCGGCCGCGACGACGTCGGCCGGCAGCGCGCCCGGCGACTTGAAGCCGAGATCGCCGCCCTTCTTCGCGTCGTTCGCTTCCGAGTTGTTCTTCGCGAGGCGCTCGAAATCCGCGCCCGACACCGCCTGCTGCAGCAGCCCTTCGGCCTTCTTCTGCGCGGCCTCGATTTCGGCCTGCGGCGCATTGGTCGGCGCCTTCACGAAAATGTGCTGGAAGCGCAGGTCCTGCTGCTGCGACGCGTTCGGCCCGCGCTGGCTCGCGATATAGCTCGCGACTTCCGCGTCCGACACGGTGATCTTGCCGTCGACCTCGCGCTCGCGCAGCTTCGACAGCGTCAGCTCGGTGCGCGCGTCGCCGCGGAACACGCTCCAAGGCACGCCTTGCGCCTCGATCCGCGCGCGGTACTGGTCGAGCGTCATGCCGTTCGCCTGCGCGAGGCGCTGCAGCGTCGACTGCACGGCCGCATCGTCGACCCGGATCCCGTCGTCCTTGGCTTTCTGCACCTGGATGCGCTCGAGCACCATCTGGTTCAGCACCTGCGCGCGCATCTGGTCCAGCGGCGGCACCGGCGCATTCTGCTGCTGCAGGCGGCGCGAGATCAGGCCGACGCGCTGGTCGAGCTCGCGGCCCGTGATCACGTCGTTGTTGACGACTGCGACGACTTCATCGGTGAGCTGCGCGCCTTGCGAGCCGAGCGCCTGCGCCGCGGCCGGCGCGGCGGCGAGCAGCGCGGCGGACGCGGCGAGGCCGGAGACGACTGCCGCGAAGCGAAGGGTTTTCTTCATTGCCACTGATACTCCATTGAAATCGTGCTGATCCGGTGCCGGCGCCGTGTTCCGCTCGCGGACGCCCCGGCGTTAGTCGTAGTTGCTGAAGCGCGACAGCGGCGGCGCCGCCGGCGGCAACGGCATGTAGCCCGGCACCCCGGCCCGGAACGCGTTCACGAGGCCATTGTCGATGCTCGACAGCCCCTTGAGCGTCAGCTGCGCCATGAACCGCGTCGCCGAAGTCTGCTGTTGCGACGAGTTCACGCCGTTCGCATACCGCTGGATACCGACCCCGAGCGCCCAGCAATCGGCGTCGTATTGTAAGCCGACCAGCCCGTCGATCACCCGGTCGCCCGAGAAGTCGTAGTTGAAGCGGCCGACCGCATACAGCCGGCGGGTCAGCGGCCACTGCGCGGACACCAGGAACTGGTTGATCGGCCGGCCATCGAGCGTCTGGGTGGCGCGCGTGTAGCGGTAGCCGACGTTGATCACCTTGCGCAGCTCGGGGCTGTAGCCGAAACCGATGCTCGATTTCACGAGCTGGTTGTTGTTCTGGTTGTACTGGAACGCCGTTTCCGACGCGAAACCCGAGCCGAGCTTGAGCGCGGCGCCCGCGATCAGGTCCGAGTGGCGCGCCTGCGACGCGGCCTGGGTCGGCTTCAGCGTCACGCGCTGGTCGGCGAAGTAGTACTGCTGCGCGACCACGAAGCGCGCGCGCTCGTCGCCGGTGCGCGGATCGATGAAGCGCGACGTCAGCCCGGCCGTCAGGCGGTTCGCGTCGGCGAACCGGTCGTTGCCGACGAACGTGTTCGGCTGGTAGATCTCCGCGAGGCCGAAATCCGATTCCGCGGTGTCGAACAGCGGCGCGTTCGACTGGTTGCGGTACGGCGTATACACGTAATACAGGCGCGGCTCGAGCGTCTGGATGAAATCCTGGCCGAACAGGCGCACCGAGCGGTCGAAGATCAGCCCCGAGTCGAAGCTGACCGTCGGGATCGATTCGGTGAAGCGCTTCGGATTGTTCGGCGTGTTCGACGCCACGTAGCTCAGGTCGTACGACGCGAAGTGATACTGGACCTTCGGCACCGCGAAGTAGCCGGGGCCGTAGATGCCGTACGCGATGTACGGGTTGAACACGACCCGGTCGCCCTGCGTCGTGTCGGCCGTCGTGATGCGGAAACGCGAATAGTCGGCTTCCGCGCCGAAATCGAAGCCGCCGACGTTGTACTTCGTGTACTTCACGTTCAACTGCGGTTCGCGGCCGTACGGCGGCGCGCTCGACGGCGGCAGCGTCTGCCAGTGCTGGTAGCGCGCGAGCACCGACCACGGGCCGTTGTTGTACGTGAGCCCGGCTTCCTGCTGGTACAGCGTCTGCGTGCCGGTCACGAACTGGTTCGAGATGGACGCGAGGTCTTCCGGATAGGTGTTGTCCGAGACCTTGTTGTAGTAGACGTAGCCGCCGAAGCCGCTGCCGAAGTTCTGCTGGTGCTGCCAGTAGATCGCGTAGCGGTTGCGATGCGCGAGCCGGTCGTCCGGCAGGTACTCGCCCGTGAGCGTGCCCGAATAGCTCGCCGACAGGTAGCGGAACGTCGCCTGCGTCTGCACCCCGCGCTTCGTGATGATGCGCGGCGTGATCGTCAGGTCGCGGTTCGGCGCGATATTGAAGTAGTACGGCAGCGACAGCTCGAACCCGTTGTTCGAGTTGATCGAGAACGTCGGCGGCAACAGGCCGCTGCGCCGCTCGCCCGACAGCGGGAACGTCAGCCACGGGCTCGCGAAGATCGGCACGCCCTGGAAGAACAGCACGCCGTTGCGGGCCGTGCCCTCGTCGGCACCCGTGTCGAAGTCGAAGCGGCTGCCCTTGATGTACCACGCGGGATCCGTCGCGCACTGGCACGCGGTGTAGGTGCCGTTGACGAACACCGAACGCTCGGCGTCGAGCAGGTCGACGCGCTCCGCGCTGCCCGAGCCGCCCGTCGTGCTGAAATGGTACTTCGGCGCCGTCATGAAGCCCTGGTTCGCCTCGACCTTCAGATGCGCCTCGGGCCCGCTGAACGACGTGCCGGCGTTGACCACGCGGACCTGGCCGTACGCATCGGCCGTGTCCGTATCCTGGTCGTAATGGATCGCGTCGGCCTTCACGACCGCGTCGCCGCGGCGGAGCTCGGCCGAGCCCTTCGCGGCCAGGTCCTGCTCGGCCGTGCCGCTCGTGTGGTCGGCGATCACGAAGGTGGCCGGCTTCGCGCCCTCCTTCAGCGGATGCTCCTCGAGCTGGGGCGCGAGGCGAAGATCCCACGGCGTGTCGAGCGGCTGCGGCTGCGCAGCCGCACCCGTCAGCTGCGCGTGCGACACCGCCGGCACGAGGCCGGGCACGGCCAGGAGCGCGAGCGCGAGCCGCCGTTTGCGCGGCACCCCGTCACCGGGGAAAACATTCGGGAATAGCGGTTTGGGCGGCATCTATCGTTTGGCGAATCGCCCCTCGTCAACCCGTGCGCTCGCGCATCGCGGCCCGCGCAATCGAACCGTGACTGCGGCTGAGCGCAAACCAGGGGAGGCGATCGGGCGAACGGCGCGACAGGCAGCGGGCCTGCACGGCAGATGCTGACGCGGGGCGCGTCAAAAAAGTCGTGGGGTATTATATGGCAAGACGTTCCCCCCTCCTCCGAGTTTCATGACGCCCCCATCCGACGATTCCCGCCTCGACGCGCTCACCGCCTGGCTGCACCCGCTCGCCGAGCGCTACGCCCTCGATCTCGCCACCCTTGCGCCCGCGTCCGAGGACGCCAGCTTCCGCCGCTATTTCCGCGTCGCAGCCGCGTCGCAGCCCGGCGGCTCGCTGATCGCCGTCGACGCGCCGCCGCCCGAGAAATGCCGCGAGTTCGTGCAGGTCGCCGGGCTGCTCGCCGGCGCGGCCATCCACGCGCCGCAGGTGCTGGCCCACGATTTCGACGCCGGCTTCATGCTCGTGACGGATCTCGGCCGGACATCGTACATCTCGGTGCTCGACCCGGCCGATCCGCTCGCCGCCCGGCCGCTGATGCGCGACGCGCTCGATACGCTGATCCGTTTCCAGCTGACGTCCGCGCCGGGCGTGCTGCCGCCGTTCGACGACGCGTTCCTGCGCCGCGAGATGGAGCTGATGCCCGAGTGGTACATCGGCCGGCACCTCGGCAAGACGGTCAGCGACGCGATGCGCGGCACGCTCGAGCGCACCTTCGCGCTGCTGATCGCGAGCGCCCGCGCGCAGCCGCAGGGCTTCATGCTGCGCGACTTCATGCCGCGCAACCTGATGGTCTGCACGCCGAACCCGGGCGTGCTCGACTTCCAGGACGCGGTGGAAGGCCCGCTGACCTACGACGTCGTATCGCTGTTGCGCGACGCGTTCATCAGCTGGGACGAGGAATTCGAGCTCGACTGCTTCGCGTACTACTGGGAAAAGGCGAAGAAGGCCGGCCTGCCGGTCGATCCGGACTTCGGCGAGTTCTACCGCCAGCTCGAATGGATGGGCCTGCAGCGGCACATCAAGATCCTCGGCCTGTTCGCGCGCATCAATTACCGCGACGGCAAGCCGGCCTACCTCGCGGATCTCCCCCGCTTCCTCGCATACGCGCGCAAGGTCGCGCTGCGCTACCGCCCGCTCGTGCCGTTCGCGAAGCTGCTCGACGAGCTCGAAGGCACGACGGCCGACGTCGGCTATACGTTCTGAAGATGAGTCATCCTCTCACCACGGCGATGATCTTCGCCGCCGGGCGCGGCGACCGGATGCGCCCGCTCACCGACACCTGCCCGAAGCCGCTGCTCGCGGTGGGCGGCAAGCCGCTGATCGTCTGGCAGATCGAGCGGCTCGCGCAGGCGGGCATCGAGACCATCGTGATCAACCATGCGTGGCTCGGCGCGCAGATCGAAGCCGCGCTCGGCGACGGCGCGCGCTGGGGCGTGCGGCTCGTCTATTCGGCCGAAGGCGACGCGCTCGAAACGGCGGGCGGCATCGCGCAGGCGCTGCCGCTGCTCGAGCGCGACGGCCGGCCGGCCGTCTTCGTCGCGGTCGCGGGCGACGTGTTCTGCGAATTCGACTACCGGGCGCTCGCCGCGCATGCGGCGCGGATGGCCGCGCTCGACACGCCCGCGATGCATCTCGTGATGGTGCCGAACCCGCCGTTCCATCCGTCGGGCGATTTCGCGCTCGGCGACGACGGCCGGCTGTCGCTCGACGGCGCCGCGCGCGTCACGTTCGGCAGCATCGGCCTGTACGACACGCGGATGTTCCACGACCTCGCGCCCGGCACGCGGCGCGCGCTCACGCCGTACTTCCGCGCGACGATCGAAGCCGGCCGGGCAAGCGGCGAGCTGTACGAAGGGATCTGGGAAAACGTCGGCACGCCCGCGCAGCTCGGCGAGCTCGACGCGCGGCTGCGCGCCGCGCGCTGACCGGAGCGGGCCGCGCTCCGTGCGCCGGCCCGCTCAGACTTCCTCGGCTTCTTCCCCGCCCGCCGCCGCGCGCTGCTGCTGCAGCGCCCACATCTGCGCATACAGCCCGTCCGCGCGCACGAGTTCATCGTGCGTGCCGCGCTCGACGATCCGCCCGTGATCCATCACGAGAATCTGCTGCGCGTGCACGACCGTCGACAGCCGGTGCGCGATCACGAGCGTCGTGCGATGCCGCGCGATCTGCTCGAGCTCGTGCTGGATCGCGCGTTCCGAGCGCGAGTCGAGCGCGGAGGTCGCCTCGTCGAACAGCAGGATCGGCGGGTTCTTCAGCAGCGTGCGCGCGATCGCGACGCGCTGCTTCTCGCCGCCCGACAGCTTGAGGCCGCGCTCGCCGACCGGCGTGTCATACCCCTTCGGCAAGCTCTCGATGAAATCGTGGATATGCGCGGCGCGCGCGGCCGCGATCACCTCGTCGCGGGTCGCGGTGGGCCGGCCGTACGCGATGTTGTAGTAGATCGAATCGTTGAACAGCACCGTATCCTGCGGCACGATGCCGATCGACGCGCGCAGCGAATCCTGCGTCACGTCGCGGATGTCCTGCCCGTCGATGCGGATCGCGCCGCCCGCCTGCCGGTCGAGATCGTAGAAACGGAACAGCAGGCGCGACAGCGTCGACTTGCCCGAGCCGCTGTGGCCGACCACCGCGGTCGTCGTGCCCGCGTCGATCGTGAACGTGACGTCGTGCAGGATCGACCGGGCCGGCTCGTACGCGAAGTTCACGTGCTCGAAGCGCACCTGCGCGCCGGCCACCGCGAGCGGCGGCGCATCGGGCGCATCCGCGACTTCCTTCGCCGCCGACAGCAGCCCGAACATCCGGTCCATGTCGGTCAGGCTCTGCTTCAGCTCGCGATATACGACGCCGAGGAAATTCAGCGGAATGTACAGCTGCAGCATGAACGTGTTGATCAGCACCAGGTCGCCGAGCGTCAGCTTGCCGGCAAGCACGCCCTGCGTCGCGCGCCACAGGATGAACACGAGCCCCGTGCCGATGATCGCCTGCTGGCCGAAGTTGAGCACCGACAGCGAGTTCTGCGAACGGATCGCGGCCTTGCGGTAGCGCTTCAGGTTCTCGTCGTAGCGCTGCGCCTCCCATTCCTCGTTGCCGAAGTACTTGACCGTCTCGTAGTTGATCAGCGAATCGATCGCACGCGAATTCGCGCGCGAATCGAGCTCGTTCATCGTGCGGCGGAAATGGGTGCGCCAGTTGGTGACCTTCACGGTGAACACGATGTATGTGATCAGCGCGGCGAACGTCACGTACGCGTAGTAGGCCTCATATTTGACGATGAAGAAGCCGAGCACGAGGCCGACCTCGACGAGCGTCGGCAGGATGCTGTACAGCGAATACGAGATGAGCTGCTGGATGCCGCGCGTGCCGCGCTCGATGTCGCGCGACATGCCGCCCGTCTGGCGCTCGAGGTGGAACCGCAGCGACAGCCCGTGCAGGTGCCGGAACACCTGCAGCGCAAGCTGGCGCACCGCGCTCTCGGTCACCTTCGAGAACAGGATCTCGCGCAGCTCGGTGAACAGCGACGTCGACAGCCGCACCAGCGCATACGCGATCACGAGCAGCCCGACGCCGCCCGCGAGCACGATCGCGGCCGACTGCTCGGCGCGGCCGAGCGCGGTGAGCTGCTGCACCCCGGCGAGATGGTCGACGATGCGCTTCATCACGACCGGCACGCCGAGGTTCGCGACCTTCGCGCCGATCAGGCAGCCGAGCGCGAGCAACACGCGCCATTTGTAGGTCGTCAGGTAAGGCAGCAGCGAACGAATGGTCTGCCAGTCGTTGCGGGGCCCGGATTGAAGCGGCGCGGGCTCGCCGGAAGCGGGAAATCGGCGCATGGGGGACAGGGCGGTCGGCGGTGCGCGCCGGGCTGCATGGCCGCCGGCTCACCCGCTTTCTCGTACAATTTGCGAACGTTGTATTGTCGCAGAAGCCGGTTCGCGCCGCTGTCGGCGGCCTGCCCGGCCGCCCGCGCGGGCCGGCGTGTCTTATTACAGGATGAAAGCTTCGCCATGACCGACTCCCCGCTCGCCCTCCCGCAAAAACAGCCCGCCCTGCGCGTCGTCCCGCAACCGTCCGACGCGAACGTCCACGGCGACGTGTTCGGCGGCTGGATCATGTCGCAGGTCGACATCGCCGGCTCGATTCCCGCGAGCCAGCGCGCGAACGGCCGGGTCGCGACCGTCGCAGTCAATTCCTTCGTGTTCAAGCAGCCGGTGTTCGTCGGCGACCTGCTGAGCTTCTATGCGACCGTCACGCGCACCGGCAACACGTCGGTCACGGTCGACGTCGAAGTATTCGCGCAGCGCATGCGCCTTGCCGGAGAAGTCGTCAAGGTGACCGAAGCGACGCTCACCTACGTCGCGACGGGCCCGGACCGCAAGCCGCGCTCGCTGCCGCCGCTCGCGTAACGTCCGGGGGCCGGCACGGCCGCCGCGTCAGTGCGTGGCCGTCAGCCCGAATTCCCGCATCGCCGGCAGGAAATCGTGGTTCAGCTTCGGCTTGCGCGACAGCTTGACCAGCACGTAGCGCTGGAACGGCGCGAGCCGCTGCCATTGCCCGACGTCCGGCGCCGGCAGCCCCGCCAGCGCGCTCTGCTGCACCAGCGCATCGGGCACCCGCTCGGTGCTGCGCCAGGTCGGCTGATCGTCCGGCTGGAACCAGCTCGGCTCGAGATCGGCGTGCGTGCGCAGCATCTCGAACAGCGCGTGGTCGAAATTGGGTTCGATCGCGGTGTCCTCGTCGGCCGGGAAGCGGGCGAGCAGCTTGCGATCCTCGAGCGGCAGCAATTGCCACTGCTCGAGCGAGATCCGCAAGCCGAAGCGGTCGAGGTTGAAACGCACGATCATCGGGATGTACGTGAAATTTTCCGATGAATCGCGTTCGAAATTGAAAAGCAACGGCGTGTCGCTGAGTCCCATGGCATGACCTGAAGTGGCGAATACCGGCGCGGCCGGCCTGCCTGGGGTATTTTAGAACCTCTGCGCGCGAATGGCGGCCCGATCGGCATTCCGCCCCGCGCGCGTCCAATCAACGGGAGCCAGTGTGAATCCGACCGAATCCGCCGAACCGCGCGGCGCGATCGAGCTGTCCGTGCGCCGCACGCGCGGCGACGCCGCCGAGACGGCGATCGACCACGTCGGCCAGGAATGGCCGGTCGCGCTCGTCTTCAACGGCATTTCCCACGCGGTGATGATGTGCACGCCGCGCGACCTCGAGGCGTTCGCGGTCGGCTTCGCGATCTCGGAAGGGATCGTCGCGCGCGGCAGCGACATCAAGGACATCGAGGTGATCCTGCACGCCGACGCGCCGCTGCCGCATGCCGAAGTCCATCTCGAAGTCGTCCAGCAGGCGTTCGCCGCGCTGAAGGACAAGCGCCGCGCGCTCGCCGGGCGCACCGGCTGCGGCGTATGCGGGATCGAAAGCATCGACCTGCTCGACCTGGCGCCGGAGCGGGTGCCCGACACCGGCTTTCTCGCGCGCCTCGCGCCCGACGCGCTCGCGCGCGCCGCGCGCGATCTGCCGGCCCACCAGGCGTTGACGCAGCTCACCGGCGGCCTGCATGCGGCCGCGTGGTGCGACGCAACAGGCGCGATCCATGCCGCGTTCGAGGACGTCGGCCGCCATAACGCGCTCGACAAGCTGATCGGCTCGCTCGTGCTGGCGCGCGCCGACACGACCGACGGCTTCGTGTTCCTGTCGAGCCGCGCGAGCTACGAGCTGGTGCGCAAGGCGGCGCGCGTCGGGATCCCGATGGTCGCGACCATTTCCGCGCCGTCGTCGCTCGCGATCGCGATCGCGCGGCAGGCCGGCCTGCGGCTCGTCAGCTTCTGCCGCGCGACCGGCTACGTGGATTACGACACCGTGTGACGCAGCTCGGCGCCCGCCGGCGCGGGCGTGCCCGGCGCAGGCGGCGCGCTGGTCCGCTCGCTGGTCCGGTTGCCGAGGTAGTCGGTCCAGTAATGGTGCTCGGTATCGTAGAGCTTGCAGCGGCGGGCCGTGTCGAAATACCAGCGCCAGCTGAAGGGTTGCACGACGATGCGCCCGGGCAGCATGTCCTCCAGCTTCGCCTGCGCGGGCTTGAGCTGGTAGAGCGGCACGCTCATGTCGACGTGGTGGGCGGTGTGCTCCATGATGTGGTGCAGCAGGCCGCCGATGCCGAAGCGGAACGTCAGGTGCAGCGTGGTCGACACGAATGGCGCGGCATTCGACCACTCGGTCCGGTTCGCATGCCACGCGATGCGCGGATCGGTGTGGTGCACGTACACGACGAAGCCGATCATCGAGACCCAGAACAGGAACGGCACCAGCACGCCGGTCGCGAGCAGCAGCGCGACCGGTTGCCGCGTCGCCAGCGCCACCCACACGACGGCGGCGATCCACACGGCCGCGAAGCCGGTCACCAGCAGGCAGTCGCGCCGGAACACGGGCCGCGACGCGCCGATATAGGTTTTGGTCGGGAAATACATCCTCAGCCACCAGACCTCGACGAGATAGTAGAGCCCCGGCGCCCAGCCGCTGCGATAGATGCGATCGAGCATGCGGCGCACCGGCGACAGCGCGGCGAACTCCGCCGGCGTATGCGGCGCCCACACGAAGTCGAAGCCCTTCAGGTTCGTATAGCCGTGATGCACCACGTTGTGGCCGACTTCCCACAGGCTGTACGGCGTCAGCGACGGCAGGAACGCGATGCGGCCGAGCCAGCGGTTCAGCCGGCGATGCGGCGTCAGGCTCTGGTGGCACGCGTCGTGCCCGATGATGAAGAGCCGCCCGGTGATGAAGCCGGCGGCCATCCCGCACGCGATCTTGCCGACGATCGACGGGATCAGCAGCGCGCCCGCGAACGCCGCGAACAGCAGCAGGTAGTCGAGCACGAGCAGCGCGACCGGGCGCATGATCTCGCGCGTCGCGAACGGCACGAGCCACGCGCGGATGACCTTGCGATGGGGGATCGGCTCGTCGGGACGAACCGGTGTCTGGGAATCGTTGTTGACCATGATGCAGCAAGGCGCGCGAATCGCGCGCCCCCGAAAGGAAACCAGCCGCGCGACGTGCGCGGCGCGAATGCATGACCCGGATGCCGGTTAGCGCGACATCATGTTCATGCTGACGTTGTGCATCACCCACAGCGTCCCGAAGATCAGGATCAGCGCGGTGAGCACCGTGTAGCTGAACGCCATCACGTTCCAGCGCTGGCTGGACGAGGCGTTCATGTGCAGGAAGCAGGCGAGATGCACGACGATCTGCACGAACGCGAGCACCGCGAGCGTGATGATCGCCGCCTTCGGCGCCAGCATGCCGCCCATCACGAGGCCGAACGACGCGGCCGTCAGCAGCACCGACAGCACGAAGCCGACCATGTAGCCGCGGGCCGTGCCGTGCGCTTCGTCGTGGTGTATGAGTTCCGAATGGGCCATTTAGATCACGCTCGCGAGATAGACGAAGGAAAACACGCAGATCCAGACGATGTCGAGGAAGTGCCAGAACAGGCTCAGGCACATCAGGCGCCGGACGTCGCGCTCGGTCATGCCCGGGCCGCGCGCGATCTGCACGACGAGCACGACCATCCACAGCAGGCCGACGGCGACGTGCAGCCCGTGCGTGCCGACCAGCGTGAAGAACGCCGACAGGAACGCGCTGCGCTGCGGGCCCGCGCCCTCGGCGATCAGGTGCGAGAACTCGCGCATTTCCATCGCGAGAAATGCCGCGCCGAGCACGAACGTCACCGCGAGCCAGACGAACACCGTGCCGCGCCGGCGGCGCTGCGCGCCGAGCATCGCGAAGCCGTACGTGATGCTCGACAGCAGCAGCACGGCGGTCTCGAGCGCGACGCCCGGGATGTCGAACAGGTCCTTCGCGCCCGGGCCGCCCGCATACTGGTTGCCGAGCACCACGAAGGTCGCGAACAGCGACGCGAAGATCACGCAGTCGGTCATCAGGTACAGCCAGAACCCGAACACCGAATGCGACGGCGGATGCGCGTGCGCCCCCGGATGGCGGGCCGCGCCCGCGAGAGTTTGAGATGACATCAGTTCGCCTCCAGTTCGGCTTCCGGCGACGGCGCGCGCATCCGCACGCCCGTGCGTTGTTCCTCGATCTTGCGGACGGTATCCGCCGGGATGAAATAGCCTTCGTTGTCCTGCGCGCTGTACAGCACCACCGTCGCGACGATGCCGACCAGGCCGGCGATCGCGAGCCACCAGATGTGCCATACCAGCGCGAAGCCGAGCAGCAGGCTGAACACGCCGACGAACAGGCCCGCGCTGGTATTCGACGGCATGTGGATGTCCTCGTACTTGACGTTCTTGCCGAGCCCGAGACCGAGGCCCTTCGCCTTGCGGTACGCAAGCTCGTCGAGCTCATGCACGTTCGGCGTCACGGCAAAGTTGTAGACCGCCGGCGGCGACGACGTCGCCCACTCGAGCGTGCGGCCGTTCCACGGATCGCCGGTCGCGTCGCGATACTGCGGCAGGTGGCGGTTCCGCCAGCCGACCCACACCGAAGCGACCTGGCACACCACGCCGAGCGCAATCAGCACCACGCCGAACGCGGCGACCAGCAGCCACGGCTGCCAGGCCGGGTTGTCGTAGTGGTTCAGGCGGCGCGTCATGCCCATGAAGCCGAGCACGTAGAGCGGCATGAACGCGACGTAGAAGCCGGCCAGCCAGCACCAGAACGCGCGCTTGCCGAATTTCTCGTCGAGCTTGAAGCCGAACACTTTCGGGAACCAGAAATGAACGCCCGCGAAATAGCCGAACACGACGCCGCCGATGATCGTGTTATGGAAATGCGCGATCAGGAACAGGCTGTTGTGCAGCACGAAGTCCGCGCCGGGAATCGCCAGCATCACGCCCGTCATGCCGCCGAGCGTGAACGTGACCATGAAGCCGATCGTCCACATCACCGGCGCCGTGAACTCGACGCGCCCGCGGTACATCGTGAACAGCCAGTTGAAGATCTTCACGCCGGTCGGGATCGCGATGATCATCGTCATGATCCCGAAGAACGCGTTCACGTTCGCGCCCGAGCCCATCGTGAAGAAGTGGTGCAGCCACACGAGAAACGCCAGCACCATGATCGCGCACGATGCGTACACCATCGTCTTGTAGCCGAACAGCGGCTTTTTCGAGAACGTCGCGATCACTTCCGAATAGATGCCGAACGCGGGCAGCACGAGGATGTACACCTCCGGATGGCCCCACGCCCAGATCAGGTTCAGGTACAGCATCGCGTTGCCGCCCGCCTCGTTCGTGAAGAAGTGCATGTCGAGGTAGCGGTCGAGGCCGAGCAGCGCGAGCGCGACCGTCAGGATCGGGAACGTCGCCATGATCAGCACGTTCGAGCACAGCGCCGTCCACGTGAACACCGGCATCTTCATCAGCGTCATGCCCGGCGCGCGCATCTTGATGATCGTCACGAAGAAGTTGATCGCGGTGATCAGCGTGCCGACACCGGAGATCTGCAGCGCCCACAGGTAGTAGTCGACGCCCACGCCGGGGCTGAACTGCAGCTCGGAGAGCGGCGGATACGCGAGCCAGCCCACCTGCGCGAACTCGCCGATCACGAGCGAGATGTTCATCAGGATCGCGGCCATCGCCGTCATCCAGAAGCTCAGCGAATTCAGGAACGGGAACGCGACGTCGCGCGCGCCGATCTGCAGCGGCACGATCAGGTTGAAGAACGCGACCAGCAGCGCCATTGCCATGAAGAAGATCATGATCACGCCGTGCGCGGTGAATATCTGGTCATAGTGGTGCGGCGGCAGGTAGCCGGGGCCGTTGTATGCGAGCGCGAGCTGCAGGCGCATCATCACCGCGTCGGCGAAGCCGCGCAGCAGCATCAGCACCGCGACGACCAGGTACATCACGCCGATCTTCTTGTGGTCGACCGAGGTCAGCCATTCGCTCCACAGCCATTTCCAGCGGCCGGTGGCCGTCAGCGTGGCGACGATGCCCAGCACGACGAGCCCCATGAAGGCGCTCGCCCCCATGATGATGGGCTGGTCGAACGGGATCGCCGAAAGTGTCAGTTTGCCGAACATGCGTTACCCCTTCGTCGTACAGGCGGCGTCCTTCAGATCGAGGACGTGCCCGTCGTTGTATTTCGCGATGATGTTGTGAAACAGCTTCGGGTCGACCGTCGAGAAGTAGCGCACCGGCGCCTTCTCGCTCGGCTGCGCGACGGTGCGGTATGCGGTCATGTCGAGCCGGTCGGACGACGCCCTCACTTTCTGCACCCATGCGTCGAACTGCTCGCGCGGCTCGGCGAGCGTGCGGAACTTCATGTCGGAGAAGCCGCGGCCGCTGTAGTTGGCGGACACGCCCGCGAAGTCGCCCGCCTCGTCGGCGATCAGGTGCAGGCGCGTCTGCATGCCGGCCATCGCGTAGACCTGGCTGCCGAGCTGCGGGATGAAGAACGAGTTCATCACCGAATCCGACGTGATGCGGAAATTCACCGGCGTGCCGACCGGAATCGCAAGCTGGTTCACCGACGCGATGCCGAGCTCCGGATAGATGAA
>Ga0157367_1000525_pt1 | contig 18676 bp, 12 predicted proteins | sample AttbisABBM2_FD_113142 | JGI IMG/M metagenome (GOLD analysis project Ga0157367, IMG submission 113142) | Fungus gardens microbial communities from leaf cutter ant in Botucatu, State of São Paulo, Brazil - Atta bisphaerica ABBM2 | ecosystem: Host-associated > Fungi > Mycelium > Unclassified ...
CAGCAGGTGACACAGTCACAAGTCACATGATACATAGAAGGACATAGAAGGTTTTGGAAGGATAATGTCATACAAACATGTGATACACATGTTGACCTTAAGGTATACACATGGTTGTTTAGGGTAGGCTAGAAATAGCTTGCACAGACCATTAGGTATTAGTATATAAGATAGACAATCCTGTACAGAGTTCTCTATTGAGTTCTCTTGTGTTAATCCAATACAAGGTTCATTCTTTTGACCAACTCTAAGGTCTTAAGTTTGTAACAAACATGATCAATACTGGGGAAGTAAGGAGCTTCATTGACAATGTAATTGTGGGAACAGAAGAAGAGAAGCATAACAAAGTAATAGAAGAAGTAGTAAAATGACTAGCAAAGAGCAACTTGTATGTAAAACTAGAAAAATGTAAGTGAAAGGTAAGTAAAGTAAGATTCTTGGAAGTAGTAATAGGACTGGAGTGGATTAAGATGGAAGAAGAAAAGGTGAATAGCATATTGGAATAAATAACTCCAAAAGAAGTTAAAGACATACAGAAGTTTTTGGAACTTGTCATTAATTATTATCAGTGATTCATCAAAGATTTTGCAACAATAGCCAGACCATTACACAATTTGGTCAAGAAGGATCAGAAGTGGGATTGGATAGAGAGACAGGAGAAGACATTTCAGGAGTTGAAGAAAAGATTCACTATCACAAAATAAACTACTCACTTATTTGTGATATCTAAACCTTGGGTACACTCTCAGAGATTTAGGAGTAATTCAGAAGTTCAATAATAATGACAATGATGATTAAGATCAATACAGGTAATAAAGAATAAAAATTGATGAAAATTGATATTGTTAAGTCTAAGATCTAATCCTTAGACATAGAGGTATATATACAAAATAGTAGTGGTCTGTACACAAGCTGTTTCCATCACATGACCAAAACTTATACTTGATGGAAGCTGTCATCTGTCATAGCAGCTGTCAGGCAAATTTTAGAAGATAACTAATTATGTCACTATATTGATATGCTTGTATCTCTATGAATACTTATTACTATGAGATATACCATATATCATTGGAAATGGTTTGATGAGCACTTTCCAATGCAAATTTGATTGTGCAAATTCATCTAGCCATTCATGAGATATTAGCAAATAAAGCTTTTACAGTCACTGATAATCTAATATCTCAGTTATTTGTTATCACTTTTATACATCCTACATATGTGCAGATAGCCCTCATTTAAGGCTTTCCAGCACAACTTAGTTTGTGAAGATACAAGCTGAATGAAGTTTGTGACAGATAGTATCAAGTTTAGAATACGAGTCAGAGAGTGAGTCCAATACAGAGTCTATTCTCTCTCTATATCAGACACCACCACCTATCCACTGCCTCTCACACTATCATCATCACCATCAACACCACCACTACCATACACCATGAGTCAATATGGCTCAATTAACTATGAGCTTTTAGCTCAACAATAACAGAAGTAGCTTATAACACTGTAGGCACAACTCCAAGCTTTATTGACAGCACAAGAAGGAGGAGGAGGAGGAGCAAGTATAGAAGTAACAAAGCCACAAGTGTTCAATAGGACTCCAGAAAAAGTCTCAGGTTTTATTATAGTATGTAAGTTGTATATCAGGATGAAGATGAGAGAAGTAGTAGTAAAGGAACATATTTAGTAGATATTATCATATGTACAAGAAAGATCAGCAGATGTATAGAAGGAAAATATTTTGGAAGATCTAGAAGAGAGGTTATTGGAATATGAAACAGCAGGGGAATTTTTGGTAGATATAAAGAAGAAGTTTGGGAGAAGAGATAAGAAAATGGTCAAGGTGGCAGAATTGAAAAGGTTAGAGCAAGAAGAGAGAACAATGGAGGAATTTGTTCAAGAATTCAGGAGAGTAACAAGAAGAAGTGGATATAAAGAAAGGTCCTTAGTAGAGGAATTCAAGTAAGGAATAAATGGAACCATACACTAAAGACTCATGGAGTTAGAATGGCAGCTGTCCTCAATTGAGCAATAGTACAATAGGATGATTGCTTTGGACAGAAACTGAAGGAAAAGTAGGAGAAAAATTGAGAAACTGAGAGGATAATAAGAATAGGGGCCACAAGCTTCAAGGTTAAACAGTACAAAGGCATCTAGGCAGCAATTGCCACAGCCTTAAGTTTGGCCTAGAAAGCAAGAGGTTCCTTAATAGCAGGTACTAGTAGAGCCTACTCTAATGGAAGGAGTAGAGAAAATGAATGCAGTAATGGTGTACCCTAATTAGAGGGCAGGACTTGTACAATGCAATTCATACACTATAGATGTAGATAGAAGAAGAAATTGTTATAGTTGTAGAGAATTTGGCCATCTAGCACAGAATTGTAGAAGATAAACTATGAGTCAAGAGAGGAGGATGAAATATGAGGATAATCATAATAATGGACAGAGTAATTTAAATAGGGAGGGAGATCTAATAGTCCTCAATTAGGTCTCAATAATAATAGGTTTGCAATATTTTCTAGAGTAATGGAAAATACATTCTGCTATAACCTAAATAATGGGAATATGTTAAAAGAGGTGACAATGAAAATTAGACTGAAGAGGATTGATATGCAAGAAGGGGTGATGGTAGAAATATTGTTGGATAATAGGGCTATGGGGTTAGTAATGAGCTCAGAGCTCACAAGGAAGCAAGAATTTAAGTTAAAAAGAATAAAAAGACCAATTTATGTGAGAAATATGGATGGGACATTCAATAAGGAAGGACCAATAGAACATACTGTAGAGATCAATATCTATTATCAAGAACATAGAAAAAGAACAGATATAGATGTGATAGGGAGGTAGAAATGTAATGTAATTTTGGAAATGCCATGGCTTGTACACTACAATCTGGAAATTGACTGGAAGACAGAAAAAGTAAAAATGACAAGATATCCAGAGAAATGTGGAAAGTAGTGGAGGCCAAAGCAGGGGAAGTTAGGTTGGCAGAAACAAAAAGAGAAAGAGAAAAAAGAGGAAAAGAAAAAGAATAAAAAAAAGAAAAGGAAAAAAGGAAAAAAGGAAAAAATCTAGGAAAGAAAAGATGATAGAAGTAAAAAGATTGGCAGAGGAATAGGAAATCTGGAATAAAGAAGAAGAAGAAGCAGCAAAGTCAGAAGCAGAGGCGAGGAAGCTAGTACTAGAATACTTTCACAAGTGGATTCAGATCTTTGGAAGAAAGACCAGCAAATAGATGCCCATAAGAAAACTATGGGACTATACTATTGACATGAAGGAAGAGTTTATGCCAAGAAAGAGAAAGATGTATCCCCTATCAAGGGAGAAAAGAGAAGAGGTGCATGAGTTTATCTCAGAACAATTGAGAAAAGAGTATATTAGGCCCTTAAAGTTGCCTCAAATAGTACCAGTGTTTTTTGTAGGGAAGAAGGATAGAAAGAAGCATATGGTACAAGACTATAGGTATCTAAATGAATGGACTATAAAAAACAATTATCTTTTGCTTTTAATTTTGGATATTGTAGAGTACATAGGTACTAAAAAAGTATTTACAAAGATGGACTTGAGATGGAGTTATAATAATATACAAATAAAGGAAGGAGATGAGTAGAAGGCAGCATTCACAACACCAGAGAGGTTATTTGAGCTAACAGTGATGTTCTTTAGACTATGATGAACAAAATCCTATAGGATCTCATCAACACTGGGAAGGTGGTAAGTTTTATTAATGATGTAATTATTGGAACAGAAGGAGAAAAAGAATATAACAAGTTGGTGGAAGAGGTTGTGAAGAGGTTTGCAGAGAATTATTTATATGTGAAACTAGAGAAATACAAGTGAAAGGTGGAGGAAGTAAGTTTTTAAGAGTAGTGATTGGACCTGAGGAGATCAAAATGGAAAAAGAGAAGGTAAAAGAAGTATTGTACTGGCTGACTCTGAAAGGAGTTAAAGATATACAGAAGTTTTTAGGACTTGCCAACTATTATCAGTGGTTCATCAAAGATTTTGCAATGATAGCCAGACCTTTGCATGATATAATCAAAAAAGACCAGAAGTGGGAATGAGTAGAGAGATAAGAGAAGGTGTTTAGAGAGTTAAAAGAGAGGTTTACAAAAGAACTGGTATTAGCAGCACTGGATTTAGACAAAAAAATGAGAATAAAAGTAGACACATTAGATTATACAACAGAAGGGGTATTATCTATGGAGTGTGAAGATGGGAGATAGAGGCTTATAGCTTTTCTCTCAAGATCTCTAAATGAGACAGAGAGAAACTATGAAATTTATGACAAAGAAATGTTGGCAGTGATAAGAGAATTGGAAAGCTAGAGGCATCTATTGGAAGGTACAAAGTTCAAGTTTGAGGTCTGGACTGACCATAAAAACTTAGAATATTTCATAAAAGCACAGAAGTTGAATAGAAGACAAGCTCATTGGACACTTTACCTGTCAAGGTTTGACTTCATCTTAAAGCATGTTCTAGGAACCAAAATGAAAAAGACAAATAGATTAAGTAGAAGGCTAGACTAGAAAGTAAGAGTAAAAAAGGACAATGAGAATCAAGTATTTATTAAAGACCATTGAATTCATAGTTTAGCAGAAGTAGTACTAAAAAGACCTGAAGTAGAAATAGTGGAAAAAATAAAAAAAGCTAGAAGTAAAGATGAAGAAGTAGTTAGAGTAGTAGAAGAGATTAAGAAGGCAGGAGTAAAAGTACTATGAGGAGATAAATAGCAGATAGAGAGAGAGTTTGTGTTGAAGAAAGGAAAAGTATATGTACTGAAGGATGAGAAGTTGAGAATAGAAATAATTTAGCTATATCATGATATACCAATAGCTAGACATAGGAGAAGATGAAAAACAACAGAGCTGGTGACAAGGAATTATTGGTGGCCAGAAGTGACAAGAGATGTAGAAAGATATGTAAATAGGTAATGAAGAATAGAATAGAAATAGTAACGGGAAGTTCAAGTTGAGTGAAGTACTAGAGAAGCTATGAATATATCTGATGGTTGGCTTTATTACTAAATTATTGTTGGTAGCTGGAAAAGATGCAATTCTAGTGGTCTGTGATAGGTTGTCTAAAATAACTCACTTTGTAGCAACAACAGAAGAAACATCAGCAGAAGAATTGGCAAGGTTGTTTAGAGATAATGTGTGAAAATTACATAGGTTACTGGAGAGTGTGGTATTAGATAGAGGACCACAGTTTGTGGCAAAACTGACTAAAGAGTTGAATTAAATGTTGGGAATCAAAACAAAGCTGTCAATGATATTTCACCCACAGATGGATAGTCAGACAAAAAGAATGAACTAGGAGCTAGAACAGTATCCTAGGTTCTTTGTTGATCATAGGCAAAAAGATTGGCCAGAATTGTTGGTGTCAGCAGAGTTTGCAGTTAACAACAAGATATATTTAGCAACAAAAGTGTCTCCATTTATGGCAAATTATGGAAGAGAACTGAGGGTGGGAACAGACATCAGGAAAAAGGAAAAAGTGGAGAAAGCAACAAAGTTTGCAAAAAGGATGAAGAAAATACAAGAAGAAGTAGGGACAACATTAAGAAAAGCACAGAAAGAGATGAAACAACAGGCAGATAGGAGAAGAAAAAAAGTGGAGGAGTGGAAGAAAGATGACAAAGTAATGCTGAGTACAAAATAATTAATATTCAAAGAAAGACTAGAGAAACTGGTAAAAATAGAAGTCAGTTTTTCCAGAAAAGAAATCTTGAAGAGGAGGTAATGTCAGAGTTGAAGATGATGGACTTTGTTCAGTTTCTTTCCACTTTTATTTTCTTTTTCTTTTTTCTTTATTTTCTGTGCTTAGGGATCTAGGAGTAGGGTCTAGTGTGACATCACAGTCACATAACACTATCACATAGTCATAATGGAAGAATATAGAAGATTCTAGTACAATGATGTTATATAGCATGTTTAACACATAGTTGCTTAGGGCAGGCTACAGATCCTGAGCTAGTAGTATATAAGGTAGACAATCTTGTACAGAGTTCTCTATCAAGTTCTCCTGTGTTAACCCAATATAAGATTCATCTACTTGACCAACTCTAAGATCTTGAGTTTGTAATATTAGTGTGATATCACATGACATGTCACAGTGTCACACATTAGTCATATATTATATGATGCTATCACAAGTTATGGTTACATAATCACATATCATATAGAATATTGTTCTAGAGCAATGATGTTATTCTATATGTCAATAACATATAGTATATATATTTCTTTATGATAGGCTAGGTTAGTGTAGCACAGACCATTAGCCAAGTGTATACAAGGTTTTTTTTTAATCAGCAGTTTGAGAGGTGTTTGTTGAAGAAACACCTTAGGTCTTTAGAAATGGCAATTGATTGTTGTTGATACAGATAGACAGATGAATCAAAAATTCAATATGCTACATAAATTGTGTCAATGATAACAACAATATGAGAGATCTCTGGGATTTGGATGGCTCAGTTTATATCACACCTGATAGCAAAGAGTTTGGCTTTAGTGAAAGTGATACCAACTGCATGATGTAATATTTTCTCTCAGACACAGAAGTATATATACAAAAGAGTGATGGTCCATGTGCAAGCTGTTGCCATTACATGATCAAAACTCGTACCTGATAAGAGCTGTCATCTGTCATAGCAGCTGTCAGGCTAATTTTAGAAGGTAACTAATTATATCACTATATTAATATGCTTTCATCTCTACCAATACTTATTGCTTTGAGACGCATCATATATTGTTGGAAACGAATTGATGAGCACTTTCCAACACAAGTTCAATCGTGTGAATCCATTCAGCCATTCATGAGATATTTGCAGATGAAGCTTTTACAGCTACTGATAGCCTGATATCTCAGTTATTTGTTTTCACTTTTATATATCCCACATATGTGCAGATAGCCCTCATTTGGGGCTTTCCAGCGCAACTTAGTTTGTGAAAATCAGTCTACTGGTTGTGGAGATACAAGCTGAATGAAGTTTGTGACAGAGGCCCCATCAAATACTTGTAGCCTAACTACCTCTATTTTTACTCCTTTTTTAACTTCTCTTTTCTAAAGGGCCTGAAGCTGAATATTTTCTTGATAGAATTTGAGTGTAAATAAATGTGTACTATAGATGTAGTAATATTGTTCCTAATGCTAGCATCTGAGATGACAATTGTTGATTTGGGATTGGACATAGTGCAAAGGATAATGTTATCAAGTTTGTGAAAATGAGTTGCCTTGCTTTCAATGTCTTTGTGATTTGTTTGATTAAAAGAAAAACAACTAGAAAAGGTATTGACTAGTCTATAACCAGAAGAAAGTTCACTATTGAGCAAATTGAATGCAGGAAAAATTTCATTGTGACAATTATTTGTGTTAACAACAGAACTCTTGATTTTTAATCATTACTTGGAAGTCATGTTTTCTAGTGATAGACAATGATGATTGGAATCTTCATTGTGTCTGCTTTTAAGGAGAGACTTGATAGCATTAGTATTCAGAAGAGTGGACATCCTAAGTTGTTGTTGAGTTTCTGAAGGTGAAGATGAATAGGAATTAAACCAGTAATGGTTTCAATTCCCAATGTAGGAGAAGTACAAAAACATCTAAGATCCACAAAGTAGCTTTTCTTTGTATCTTTCTGAGCTCCTTAAGAGGGTACACAAGTGATGCTTTATTAAAGTGTCAAAGAGAAAATTCATAGAGGGCAATGGAGAGAATGCACATCTTGTAAAGAAGATGTTTTCAATAGGGGAGTAGACCATGAGTGGAGTTTCCAAGTATTTTTATGTACTTGACTATTGACAGAGCCTTGTTTAAGTAGAATTTGACATGTTGTTGAAACAAAAGCTTTCTGTCAAAATGAAACTAAGATACTACCAAGTTTCTTTGGAGCAAAGTATGAGGCCTCCAAGATGACAGAGATCAAGTAAAGGGGAGATGAAGAGACTATGTGATCTAGAAAAATGAAAAATCTTTGATTTCCCATGTTCAATAACAAGTCTGAACTGTTTAAGTAAGAAGAAAATGACATTGTAGCTATAAAAGAAATACAAGTTTGTTTTTTTGAAAGATTTTTCTTGCAATATGAAGAGACTATCATCTATGAATGAGAGAAATGAGACTGAAATTTTTAGATTTTTAGCTTTTTTCAAAAATGTGAAAAATAAGTGAAAGGTAAAGAGCAGATAAAATTAGTAATAGAGCAGAGCCTTATCCTATACCAACATTGATGTTAAAAAAAGGAGAAGAGAAAGTGTTCTAAAAATATTGAGTTTTCCTACTAACTAAATAGTCAGAAAAGAAAGAAGAAATTCTTGAATTAAATCCAAATCTAGCTTTGTCCAATATAAGGGGAAGAAGTTGGTAGTTGAGTAACAGAAATAATTGGGTGATGTCAAATACCAAAGTGCTTGTTTGAAGGTTTTTAGCTCATTCTGATTGAATTAGGTGAGTTAAAAAATTGCTTATATCTGTGGTCAAGTGCTGTTTAAGTCCTCCAAGTTGATTGGAATGAATGAAATTTTTTGATATTGATTGGAATTGAAGTCTTTTACCAATGACCTTTTCAATCAATTTTCCTAGTGTATTTAAGAGAACAATAGGACAAAAGAATTTAGGAGAGTCATAAGACATCTTATCAGGCTTAGAGATGATAATTGAAGACAATGGCTTGAAATGCAATAGCTAGTGACCCAGGTTGATACATGCATTAGTGTTATGATCCTTAAAGTGGATCAAATAAAGGAATCTTATATTAGGATTAACACAACAGAACTCAATAGAGAACTCTATACAAGATGGTCTACCTTATATACTAATTACTCATGGTTTGTGCTCTACTACTTTAGCCTACTCTAAATGATTATATGTAAACCTTAAGGCCAACATATGTTAAATACATTATTATGATGTCATTGTTCCAAAATCTTCTACTCTCTTCATGTGAGCATGTGATGATGTAACCATAACAGCATCATAGTGTGACAGTTTGTAACAGTGATTTTTGATATCACACTAAATCTTAATTCTAAGTTCAAAACTAAAAAATAAATGAAAATGAAAATGAAAATGGAAAAGTAAAATAAAATAAAATAAAGTATACTTTTCATAACTGACAATTAGCAATATTGATGATATTCTTTAAACATTCAGTGTCTTTAACAACTGCTTTGAGATGCTTTCACAAAACCCTGTCAAGACTAGAAGTAGACAAATTGTTATATTTGTCAATAACATTTGTTAGCTTGCATGGACCATTAAGTATTAGTATATAAGGTAGACAATCTTGTACAGAGTTCTCTATTGAGTTCTCTTGTGTTAACCCAATACAAGGTTCTTTTCATAAACTTCTTATTTGAAAAGGGAGGCCATGCCAAAAGAGGTTTCAACAGGATTTCTTTTTTAAGATGTTTATATTGATTTGTTGATTCTGAGTGGAATTGAATGTACAATGCAAAGCTTGCCAAAGATCATTGATCTCACTATATGGTTGGCTGTCATATTGTAGAGCTTTTATGGCTAGTAGTTTGTGTTTTTTGACCCAATTTATGAGATTCTAGAGTCTTCAATTTTTTGATGTGATTTCTTGAATTTTGTTGTAAAGAATGATTACTTTGTCTTCTTGTATTAAAATTGCAAAGAATAGACTTCATTTATTTTCTTTTTATTTTTTATTTTAAACTAGGGTTAGGGTCTAATATAACATCACAAGTCACTATCACAAACTGTCACTGTCATATCATCACATGCTCATGTGATATAATAAAAGAAAGTAGAAGGATCTGGAATGATGATGTTATAATATATGTTTAACACATGTTAGCCTCAAGACTTATATATGGTCATTTAGGGTAGGCTAAGGTAATAGAGCATGGATCATGAGTAATTAGTATATAAGGTAGACCATCTTGTACAGAGTTCTCTATTGAGTTCTCTTATGTAAATCCTATACAAGGTTCCTCTTCTTGACCCACTCTAAGGTCTTGAGATTGTAATATCTTGACTGTTCCCTTAAATGCCTTCCAATCTTTGACATTTTTCAATAATCTATAAACAGTAAGTTTCACCTGATACTTCTTGTTCCACCAATCCTTGGATCACCTTGTTATATTAACACACTATAAGTGTTTATACCATGTCAAATTCAATATCCTTGTATATTCTTGAACTATGAGTTTGAGAGAATCTTTGTCAAAGATAGACAAAATGTCTATACTTCTAAAGCTTTTGATAATATCAAATATAAATTTTTCTTCTTTTTTGCTATTTTCAATAATAGCATGCTTTTTGTCTTGAATGAATTCTTCAGTAATAGAAATATTGACAGTAAGAGGAGCATGATCTGAAGAATATCATAGTTCTGGTAAAATAGAGTAGTTATTGATTTTGATTTAATTAGGTCAAAGAAAGAAAAGATCAATGACCAAATTTGAGTCACTATCATTGCTAGAGTAACAAGTGAGAATCTATTAGTTAGTATGAGATAGTTTGAGATTGAATGAGTCTATAACATCAAGTAAAGAGTCACTATGAAAAGAATGGAAATGATAAGAAGGGTTCCAGTTACTATCCCTAATATTGAAATTGCCTACCATGATAAGAACCTTTGAAGCTGACTGGTGATTATTAGAATAAATGTTAATTATAAAAAATATATTGCCATTATTAAAGAAAGAGAAACAGTAAATATCTTTGTAATTGAATATGTCTTTTCTAAGAGAAAAATACATGTGTAAAAGTCTAACATTAATATACAAAATAACCCAGAAATGATTGTTGTCACTGTTAGAGGGTCTGAAAAAAGTGATCTAGTTGGGATGGTTTGGAGCACCTACTACTCTGTCTCTGTCTTTGCTGGAGGAACTCAGTATAGTATAAGTAAATGCCTATGGTGTTCCTAGATGAAAATGATATTGAATTCTTTATACATTTCCAGTATAGAGTCTACAAGATTTCTGTTCTTTCAAATGTTTTGTGAAAAGATTCCAAGATTCTTCAAAATCATATATATTCATCACTCACAGCTGAGCAAATTAATTTGTTCCTGGAATCATGGAGTTCTTGGTACTTTTTGGAATGCTATTTCTTATTGAAGTAGTATCTCCAGAAGAGGCATGTGTTGGAGTCAACTTGATATTCTTCTTTGCAGTTCAAGTATTTAAATGTGTGAGAACAAAGTTCACCCTATTTGGTTTTGAGACATAGAGGGTTAGTCTTGAAGTTGGGTTTACAATACCAAGCAAAGTAGCAATAGTGTTCGATCTTATGTGGACCATTGTATTTAATATAGTGAGATTCTTGGGCTTGACATGCAAAGTTTGTATATCTCCACTTCCAACAGTTTTTGCATTAGAGAACACTAGAGTTTATATTTGCTTCACAAATAGTTGTGATAGGGCTTTCTATATTAAAGCATCAGTTAGTTGGAGTTTTAGTAGAAGTACTGCTTTGTGAATCCCATATATCAATCCAAACAATGGACATGTCTAATTTGGGAGAAACTTTGATAACACATGGTTTCAAAGCAATGCAAATGTTGTTGAAAATATAAGTGGACTTAATGATTGATTCCACTATATTTGAGCTAATAGGTATGTTTGTGTTCTCAATGATATACAGAATATCAAGGATTTTGAGGTATGATTTAGATTATGGAAGTTTGGCAGATTGGATGTTTTTTGAGCTTAGAGTTGAAGTTTTTAATGTAGTTCTCAACCACATTGAGATCAGAAGGGAACATAACTTTGTTGGGTGTGACAATGAAGCTATGATAGTCAACCCAGGTAAAATTGATAAAATTGTCAGATTTGATGCTCTTAAGAGCATAGTTGAGACCAGCAACATGTTTGCTTAAGGAAACTATAAACTTGTTTATATTATTACTGCTCATAGAAATAATGATTTGTTTACATAATGAATCCTTGGTAGTCATGTTGATATAGGGCTTCAATTTATTAGTCTTGTTGTGAATGTTGTGAATGTTCTCTATCTTTTTGGCTGAGAGATTAGAGAAGTTTTCTTTGAGTTTGAGAATATCCTTGACATTTCCAGTCAAAGTTTGCACATAGGTATGCATATTCTTTCTATCTGAACTACCTTGAAAAGACTTTTTACTATGGTATTTCAATTTGTTGAGTTTTTCTTTAAATAGTTCAGGAGAAAGGTTCAAAAATCCAATAGGTTTTAACATTGGAATTTTTTTGCTTTATTATTGTTCCTAATGGTAATAGGTGAGTTTCCAAACTGCACAGAAACTTTGCAATAGAATGAGATACTGATGTTATCTGTTTTTAACTCATCCCACTTGTTACTGTAGATTGCTGACAAGATAGTCCAAACTGCCTGTTCAAAACCTGATAAACTGGGAATATATCTTCCTCCTTATTGTTTTTAGATGCCTTTCACTAATGAACATGGCAATATGTTATAGCAATAACTTGATGTTCTTCAAGTCATCATCTATTTTTTCTAAAATTCTGAATAAGAAAATGGAATTGGAATTGCCATCCCATAAATTGAAATTAGCTGGTTGTGAACTTAAATAGGGAATAGAAGACAACTCAAGACCATGAGATTAAGTCATGCTGGTATTGTTGTTGGCATCATTCTCAACATGTGTAGGAAATGTGTTATTTACACTGTTAGCCTCTGTCTGGTTGTTGAGCATCTCTTTGTTAATAAATTGGTACATACAATAGTTGAAAGTTCTAGGATTCTACTTGTTCATTCCAGAAAAGTTTCTCATTTTCCACTTCTACCCTGTCAGTGTAGAGTTGAGATAATAAATCTGAATAGATCAACAATTCTTTTGACAATTTTAGGCTTGGCACACTGGATTTACCTCTTGGCCTATCTATGTTGACATCTTTAAAGACTGTGTTTATCTCCATTGAGTGGGACATAGCTGATTTACAAAGACAAGAATTTTCATTTGCAATTTCTCTAATAGGTGTTACCATATAAGATAGTAGTAAAAAAGAGAGAAGTAATGATGCCTAATACAAGGTTTCTTTCATTTCTTAATACTTTGAGGTTTGAATTGTAACATAGAAGACATTTTAGTCTCCCTCTAGACCCAATCATCATTAATTATCACATACTATTCATACATTTCCCACTCTTCCAGTACAGATCACACTCCATTTTAATCACTCATTAATCCAAGGATCAGACCCTGTACCCCTCATTAATTCCATAGAGTTCTAAATGATATTCTCCATAGTGCTCAACAACTCAGAGTATATGTAGTAGTAGATTATTATTAGATTACCAGTTCTATATTTAAGAATATAGTTTACTATATACTATTTTCTTTAGTCTGATTATCAACTTGAATTGTGCTATACTTATACTCCTATCTGAACTTTTACTATCCAAAATTTCAACCACATAATGCATAGGTTAGGTATAATAACATCTATTGAAGCCAAGATCAATCTATTCACATAGCACTCTATCTGCATCTATCCAAAAGTCTGTTTCCATCAAGATTTTTATCTAAACTTCATCTGTTATAATTCAAAGATCTTAGAGTTGATCAATAGATAGAACCTTATATTAGAGTTAACATAAGAGAACTCAATAGAGAACTCTGTACAAAATTGTCTACCTTATATACTACTGGCTCATTGTCTGTGCTCTCCTACTCTAGCCTACCCTAAATAACCATGTGTTTGCCTTAAGGTCAACATATATTAAATATACTAAATGACATCATTATACTAGAATCTTCTATGTTCTTCCATTGTGACCATATGACTATTACAGTGACATGTGACATGTATGACACATTTTGTGACTGGGATGTCATGCTAAACCCTAACCCTAAATAAAAATAGAAACAAAAATGAAATAAAAAATAAAAATAAAAAGAGACAAGGAAAAATAGAGTCTACTGTTTACAATTCTGACACTATCTTCTATGCTATTATTACAGATAAAATCAGCAAGTGTGAATCACATCTAACATCAATAGAGAAAAAGAGTGGGAAGTAGAGTAAATTCTAAATAGCCACTAGTACTACAAGAGATACTAATATCTAATCAAGTAAAAAAGTTTCAGACTGAAAGCAAACTTATGAAAGAACACTATAAATATCTTTATGTCACATTCCATTCATCCCAATCTATGAATAACACCCCTTTCCTTATCTGTACTCTTTAATCTTTTCTAGTGTAGATCAATTACCTCTATTCTATCTTAGATGTTCTTGCTGGACTCTTGCCAACTTTATGAACCTTCATTTTATAACATCTGAGAATCACTAATAACCAGGGTAACTCACTTAGCAATCTTCATACTAGATAACTACCTTAGGTAAAATACTTAGTATATAAACCAGTAATTTACACTGTAATAGCCTTATCCTGAAAATCTACCAAAACTAGCACTAATTTCTAGTGTTAGTGATGATATACCTTACTACCTTCTAGTGGTCTCAATCCTCTAAGTTCACCAAGTCCTCTTTCAAAATATACAACCAGTACAGCTTGTAGAGATGTAACACATAAGCTAAAACCAAAGATTGTTCTAATTTATATCTTCTATATTCTCAGATAATACATAATGACTTATCAAAACATCTAAGAGATTTCATTGAATTTTGGATAACAAGATATAAACCACATTTAACACTTTATACCTGCTAAATTTTACTGTCTCAACCTTACAGCCCTGTAGTTTATTTATTTAGTAAACTTCCAAAGTATCAACTTCCAACTAGTACTCCTTGCTTCAAATTATATCAATCTGGAAGAAGAATAGAGAGTTGTGAACAATGGACTTGATTCTTATTTATTTTCTTTCTCTTTTTTATTTTATTTTCTTTATTTTAATTAGGCAAAAAATGTGATATGACATTATGTATGACAGTTATATAAGTCATAAAGTATGATGGGAGCATGACACCTGTCACAAGGTTGTCACATATGTCACAGTCACAGATCACACAATCACATAACACAGAAAAGGTCATAGAAGGTTCTTGTCAGATTTATCTGGAGTTTTCTTTTCTCTTTCTTTATTTTGGACTTAGATAGAAGAAGTGGCATGATGTCACATGTGACAGTTACACAAGTCACAAAGTATGACATATATGTGACAGGTGTCACATGGTTGTCACATATGTCATGGTCACAGTCACACCATCATGTAACATAGAAAAGGTTATAGAAGGTTCTGAGACAGATAATGTCATATAGTATGGTAACAACATGTTGGCCTTATGGAAAGCACATGTACTTTAGGGTGGGTTAGTTGTAGTATGCACATAGACCATGGTCTGTAGTATATAAGATAGACTAGTTTATACTCAGAACTCTATTAAGTTCTTTTGTGTTAACTTAATACAAAAGTTGTCTTTTGTCTTTATTCAAGAACTTAAGTCATAACAGTTCTAGAATAGATAATGTTGTACAGCATGGCAATAGCATATTGGCCTTATGAGAAGCACATAGACATTAAGATAGATCAGTTGTAGTGTATGCACAAACCATAGTCTATAGTATATAAGATAGATTATCTTATACTAGAAACTTTATCAAGTTCTCTTATGTTACTCAATACAAGAGTATACTTTTATCTTAACTCTAAGACCTAAGTTATAACACCCTGCAGTTATCTCATCTTCTAAGCTTTACACTGATGTTCTGCTACAATATTATTGGACTTTTCTGATCTCTACAATATTACTATGGACCTATTCCTCATAATAATCAACAAAGATAACTCTTATTGAACTCAATCTCTGGTATTCAATGGTGACACACAAATCAGTACTCACTCCTATCTCAGACTTCTTCCTTTCATCTGAAATTGTGACTATATGGCAGACAGATGGTACAGCACATAAGCTGAAGCCAAGGTCATTCCACAAGCTTGTGCATCTCCAAGCCAAACTCTGCAGACTTGCACTCTGGTGTGAACTGTACCTAACACTTAATACATGAGTATACTTTTGTTTTAATACTTAGAACATGTTATTCTTTTATTAGTTCAAGTTATATTCACTTGTCTTATATCACTCAAACCAAGCTCTCTACTGATAGCATTAATATATTGGTAAGTAGTTATCAGTTATCCATACTATACTATACTACTGTATTAACACTATATGAAATAAATATATAAGTATCTTACTATTCAACATGAAGTTTGTAGTTTTCAATCTTTGAGTCAAACTTCATCTGTTAGAGTTGTGAACAATGGGTTAGACTCTATTTTATTTTTCCTTTTGATTTTATTTTCTTTCTCTCTTTTTCTTTTATTTTATTTGTAATTTTCTCTCCTCTTTCTTTCTTTATTTTGGACTTAGACAGAAGAAGTGGTGTGATGTCACAAAGTGTGACAGGGTTGTCACACAAAGTCACAACATCAGGTAACATAGAGAAGGTTCTGGAACAGATGAGGTTATATAGTATGGCAACAACATGTTAGCCTTATAGAAAGCATATGTACTTTAGGGTGGGTTATGTCAGGAGTACAGTATGAAGTACATATATAGTACCAGCCAGATGTCAAAGCTAAGCTTGACATTGCACACTTTTAGTGTAACTGGTTCAGTGGCTAGTCTGTTCCTAACAGGTTAGTTATAGTGTGCACTACAGTCTGTGGTATATAAGATAGACTAGTTTGTACTTAGGACTCTATCAAGTTCTTTTGTATTGCTTAATACAAAAGTTGTCTTTTGTCTTTACCTAAAGGCCTAAGTCATAACATCATCTCCTTTACATGAACAAAAGACTTTGTAGTTACAGACAATGTTAATAGCTTAGCCTTCTGACTGATGCTGATAGTTGGACTCCATTTCAGGAATGATAATTAGAACATTATATCACTTAGAACATTCTCAACAACTGGCTAGCATAGCACATACATTGAGGCCAAGATCATTTGCTACTAGATCAGTTAAGCTATCTGGGAACTTTCCCACTTGTAGCTGCTTTTCTGATCAGATACCCCTTGTGAGATCCAGGTTACTACTATGAAGTAAAAAATAAAATTTTATTTTTTGCATTTTGAATGAGAGCCTACCACTAGATTACCGAAATCCAAATCTAACTTAAGGAATAAGTTCCAGAAGTACAACTATCTGACTATAGTAGTTTTACCTTACCCAGGATGTTAGGTCAGACTATTACTCTTTGTCATTACTGATTAATGGACTGCTCTTTTCTCTTAATACCCAGGTTTAGGAGAATATACCAATTGCAAATGGACTATGAACACTTTAGAAACACAGCTGAGACCTACACACTCAGCAAGGCCAATTACCTAGTCAAAGAATACGCCTTCTACAGCAGAGTCAACGTTTCATGACACATGAGGGCATTGCGGTACAATAGACCTCGACCTTGAACTAATCTAAAGACCATGCTATAGGAAACAATAGCATAAACACAAGAAATCACCATGTCAGGGGTGCAAGTCATAGGTCAATCAACATAGCCTCTTTCCTCTCCTCACTCTGCACAACTCCACTATGTATCGCTCTATCGTACATCGGCGCAGCAGTCGGTACAATCGGGAATTGCGGAAGAGTGCTTAGTGGCTCTTGTTGCTGATGCTGTACTTGAGGAGGTTGGTAACGCTGCTTAGACTCCTGTTGCCAAGGTTGTTGCTGGTATGGGGATTGTTCTTGATACAATGCAGGCTGGTAACCCGGATGAGCAACTGTACCACTCCTCCCCAAATGTGCACCTCGCTGGTGTTGTGGTGTCGAAGCATAGCTTACTAGAGGCCAATGATTTGTGAATTGCGATGACATTTGAGGCTGATGTTGAGGTGTAGAAACTATCGCCGCTATTGGTGGAGGTACCGGGGTATAGACCTGATTTTGTGGAGAGTGAGGTGCGGACACAAGTGACTGTGACCTCTGGAGCGTTGGTTGTAGCGGAGGTGAACCCGCATGTTGCAGTACGGAGACTGGATTTCGAGGTGGATCATGCCTCTGCGTGAGTGACTGAGATGGAGGAGCATATTGTTGGGAGGTAACTTGTGAAGTAAGCGATACTGGTGTCCATTGATTTGAAGAGGAAGGTATACGTTGTTGTTGTTGGAACTGTTGCGGTGGCGAATGTGAAGAACAGTAACGAACTTGGTCTGTCAGGATGGAATCATATAATTTGACAGCTTGCGAAAGCTTGTCATGCATATCTGATAACATTTCTATACGCAATAAAGTAAGTCCAAGGTAGCAAAACCCTTATGAACAATTACTCACGTTCTTTCCTACCAGCATCATCCACGCTGAGCGCAAGTTTTGGTCTAAGGTTATTCGCCTTCTCATACAACTCTGTGACCGTAGGGTACCTCGACAAATCCCTCCCACCATTGGCTTCCACCTGTTCCACGGTTTGGTTAAACGTGAGGATTGCGTCGGTCTCTAACGGGTCCAGATCATATGTTGGTAGCTTCGGAAGCACCGGTCGCGTCGGTGTTTGATTGAACACCGGCACTTTTTCCTGCTGCTGCTGCTGTTGTGCATAATACTGTTGATATGAGTCAGAGACATGTTCGGTCCTGGTCGGTGTTGCCAACGGGGCACTTGGCCTTGGAGCATTCGCTTCCCGTAAACTGGCCTCAATCGCAGCTTTCAAATCCGGATCATCCTCTTCATCTGCAGCTTTTCTATCTAAATAGGAAGACCGATGTTCAACGATGGGAGGTTCTGAAGGCTGCCAG
>Ga0157367_1000526_pt1 | contig 18611 bp, 25 predicted proteins | sample AttbisABBM2_FD_113142 | JGI IMG/M metagenome (GOLD analysis project Ga0157367, IMG submission 113142) | Fungus gardens microbial communities from leaf cutter ant in Botucatu, State of São Paulo, Brazil - Atta bisphaerica ABBM2 | ecosystem: Host-associated > Fungi > Mycelium > Unclassified ...
CCCTCGAGCAAGGTGGATAAGGATTTCACCGCACCTGTGTGGTTCACATCACCAGGGGTTTAGAATAAGGAGACCTTGGGCATACCCCATGGCAGCACTCCTGGTGGGTGGCGCGGGCTACCTTGCCTATCAGAACCATCAGCCATTTCGTTATACTTGCCTAGCCGCTGTTAGATGCTGGAGAGTGGCTGGTGCGTTTCTTGTTTCTTGCCCTTGTGATCTTATTCACGTTTCGAAACGCTTAGGAGCTGCAATTCTTGGTGTAATTGACTATAAACTCACTTTTTCTTGGGACTATGAGAACAAGAATCAATACATAGAGGCTGTATCACTCTGTCATAGGCGGAGTGCGAAGCGAGTGTTAAAAGCACTTCTAGCTAACGGAGGCATGCTCGATTTTGCTCCCCTCTCCCGATTCGTACCAATCTGTCGCTCACAGGGATTTTCATTAAACTTGGGCAGCATATGTCTTCACTTATTGTGCTTCCAAGGGAGTGGACTAGTACAATGAGACCTTTACAGGATCAGTGCGAGCCAACGGCGTATGAGGATATCCAGAGACTTTTCCAAGATGACATAGGTGTAAGCATCGAAGACTTGTTCGACGAGTTTGATCCAAGTCCCATCGGTGTCGCAAGCCTGGCGCAGGTACACATTGGTAAGCACAGGTTGAGCAGGAAATATGTCGCTGTGAAGGTGAGAAGGGTGCTATGTTGTTGCCTTGGTCCAAGTTTTAATGGCTAGAATTGTAGCTACAACATCCACATCTTGCGGAGTTCTGTGATATCGACATGAAAATGGTTGAGGTTACGTTGGGTGCGTTCTAGTTATTCTGATACCAATCAAGACTGATGTACATAGGTTGGATTAAGTATTGGTTCCCGGAGTTTGAGTTCACTTGGTTAGCCGTACGGTTTTCACTCTGCTTCCAGGAAAGGCCTCACTGTCTATGCAGGATGAGATGAGACAGCATCTTCCTAATGAAATGAATTTTATTCATGAGGCCTCTAATGCAGCTAGAACCACACGGGATTTTGAAGGGATGCGAACGTCGTTGTACATACCAGAAGTCATCGCATCTACTAAACGAGTCCTTATCATGGAATTCATCCAAGGCGGACGTGTCGATGACCTGCGGTACCTTGCCGAGAACAACATTGACCGTAACCAGGTGGCCCTCGAGTTATCTCGTATTTTCAGCCAGATGGTATTTGTTAACGGATGGTTTCACGCTGTAAGTGACCAATCATCCTGTGACACTTGACAGGCTCTTTGATTGTTGAATAGGATCCCCATCCTGGTAATCTCTTGATACGGCCGGCTCCTCCTCAATCATTGTCCCCATACCGTTTTGAAATCGTTTTACTGGACCATGGTCTATATTTTGACCTGGATGACCAGTTGAGAGTAAATTATGGAAGGCTCTGGCTGTCCTTGGTTGACGATTCTTCCCCCTCCTTGCAAGCCGACCGTCGAAAATACGCAGAATTAGTGGGGAATATAGGACCTGATCTTGTGAGTTGCATATCTTGATTATGATGACGATGTGATCTGACGCTCTGATCCCCAGTATCCTGTGTTTGAAGTTGCTATTACTGGCAGGGCAGCTATGGAAGGTTCATGGGATGGTGTAGGAGATGCAAGGTTTAAGAGGGCCTCTGGCCTGATTGATATGACACCTCAGTCCAAAGAGGAGTTGGATGCCATCAGAACCTACGTTCTCGCCAGAGACAGGATCATTCTGTCTGTTCTTGACGTTTTGCGTCGAGTGCCGCGTAGGGTACTGATGGTCCTCAAGTTGAACGATCTTACAAGGTACGTATTTGTCTATTAACACTTATTCGTTTATATTTATACAGTCTCTACAGGAATCTTGACAACGCACTAGCTACCACCCACTCTAATGTAAGTCTGTGCAATGATGTTGTGTTTGAGGACATTTCTTAGTCATGACCTCTAGATACGTATATTCCTAATCACAGCGAAGTACTGTGCTCATGCAATCTGGGAAGATGAACGCAAACATATCATTGATAGCATTCGAATTAGAGGACTCTTATCTATCTCCCCTTTACGCGATTATTTTAAGGCTTGGTGGTACGTTCCTTTCTTTTTTGCTATCTATCTACTGAATGGAAATATAGGAGATACGAATCCGTCTATCTCAAATTCCTTCTTCTCGAAATACTTCTTGACCTTCAAGCTTTCGATGTCAAAGCCAAGGCCAAGGCTTGGTTTAGAGGACTGCAGGTTCGGGGTTTAACTGGAGCGCATGATGCTGCGGCGGGCCTATTGGTCACATAACGACAAATTGATCCGACCCGCAGAACCTCATTGGTGAACCAGAAATTTGGACTTTACAGTCACAGCACAATGCGGAGGATAGAATACCAGAGGTTTCAAGATGCATTTAAGTGAGACTTATTTCGTATTTGTGAGTAGACGGGAAAATAACATGTCAATGGCGTCGGCATTCGCTTTGAGAGCCTGCCACTGAACTTGGTTGAGTATGCAACGGCAGACTAATGTGAATGTACAGACCTGCTCAAGGTTCAGAGAGATTCCTTTTTTTCCTGGTTTCTCTTCAGAACCAGCTCCATAAAATTCTCGGATGTCAAGCAAAGGTATATCTTTGAAGCAACGGACAGTTACACGCTTTTTCTTCCCGAGATCAATATATTTGTCGCCTTCGCTGTTCTGCTGAACAGCCTCGGAGCTTGATGTCTGCATGAAAGATCTCAGGAATGGACTTGAGTATACAACGTAGGGTAGCTTGCATTCCATTCATGTTTTTGAGGAGATTTTGTTGCAGCGAGTGGATCCAATTTGTACTTTTTCTGCTCATGAAGAGATCGTAAACATACTGTCTATGCCTGGTAGTGGTCAGCCTACGGTTGCAGTCTTTTTTGCGAGAAATTTCGGTTTCTGTGGTTTGCTTGCATCGAAGAATTGAGTTTCATCTTCACTTTCATCTTCACTTTGAGAGCGCTTCACCATCTTGAGGGATGAGTTGTGGTGTGTCGTGTGACTAACGCGTGACGTCTGGATATCGGTTGCGTCAGCAATTCGACTTTCCCTGGAAAACAATATCTTTGTTCTCCTTCCACCGTCATCCTCATCTCTTCCATATACCGGAGGACTTCTTGAACTGTTCTCAAGATCCTCTAGTGGTTTCGGAAAATGAAAATCCCAATCAAATCAAAGAAAGCTGGGACTCCGGTATGTATCTGATCTTCACAGTAGCTTGCTATGTCAGATCCACTGATTTTTTCATCGCGGTGCAGTCTCCAGCTGTCCTGGAACTTATGAACAAAATATTAAATGCAACGAAAGACTACTTGTTTTCTGTCCTCAGGTCAGTTGAGTCGTGGAAGTGGCCACGCTCCGACCTCAACGCATGGAGCAATGTTCTGAACAAATTTGATTCCATCCTTGAGGACATCATCATTCAGTACGAGTTGGAAAGAGTGCAAACGATCAGTTTTCCAGCCGAAACAAAGTTGCTGGTATCCGAAATCCTGCGGTTCCAGCGTCTTCTACTCGAAAATTCCACCAATCGCAAGACCTTCAGTTCTTATGATGTGCTGTCCACTACTATCATCATCTCATCAATTGTTCTAATATCAAGTTTATAGCGACTCAACAGTCTACTTTTGTGTTCAGATCTTGACATCGTCTTATTGTCTCTGAACGTTCTCCTTCGACCCGCTCAGCAATACTCCTCTCAATCTTCTGTGAATCATGTGCTTAACCTTGCAACACCACGTTTGATGGTACTTGCGAAAAAGTGGCCACATCTTCGCGAGTTTGGTGTCAAATTGGTTGATCTTGTGAGTAACAATCGCAAGACGGAAGTTGAGAACCTGCCGTCCGATGCACGGGATGTATCCTTCAGTTTCTATAAGATGGATGCGGGAACTGGGATAGAACAGGTGAAAGAGAAAGAGGAGAATAATGAGCTGTTGATCACGGCTCTGAAGCCCCAAAACCTTCCAAATGGTCCTATCAATGTATTCGTCTCGGAAACCACCATACAGACTCAATCGCCAATGAAGATACTCACAGACTCAATCTGCACATATGGAGTTCCCGAAGAAGAAAAGTTCGAATTGTTGAATCGAATCCGCATCAGCTATGCCCTCCACAAAGGCAATGGGATTGAACGGGAGAAGCTTGTCATTGCAAGGCTGATATCCATCGCAATCTATGCACATACCCACTCGGAATCACAAACCACCTCCTCTTTCTTCCTTTATGAACCGGATCTCATATCTAGTGTGGCAGAACTTTTACATGTCGAGTATGATGTTTCTATTCCCGTTCAAACCGCTGCAATCGCTGTTCTGGATGCGTTCATTCGATATCGAAATAGGTGTCAAGAAGTCTTGACTGCCGTGAACGCTGGTGTAAACCATGGCATCTTGATGGCCTTGTTCCGTAGGACTGTCAGTGATGTCGCAAGTCCATCCTCCAATCTCCCACAATCTTTCGTCGAGGCCCTTCTACAGTTCGTGAATTTGATTGCGGCGCATACCTCGGGAGTCAATATGATTGTTGGCGCTGGTTTGATTCCTCTTCTCGTCCAATTAATCGAGAACAGACTCGCAAATCGCCTCGGAATTATATCGAAAACTATGCAGCTCATTGACAGCGTGCATTATTCTCTACAGAATGGATTTACGCTGTTCTGTGCTGCTCAGGGTGTCAATGTTCTCGTCGAACGTATTGAGGCAAGTTTTCACCAGGTACTAGATTTTGCATAGTCCCTAATATGAATTTCAGTATGAGGTTAATTATGATTTACGAGAATATGGCGAGTTGCCTAAGCTTGAGGATATTAGTTCCACCGGTAATGCATCCCGGCTGACATTTCAGGGAAATTTCCTGATCATTATACACAGGTGACCTTGCTATCTCTCGATTTTCGGTTCTCAAGTCACTTTTGCGAACTATACATCGCATGATGCAGTCGTCTGGAACATCTGAAGGGCTCCGCGGGCTAATTGATACGTCGTTAGTGAAGTCTGTGAAGAGGATCATTGACAATCGAGGTCTTTTCGGTCCCAGCGTTTTACCAATAGGTATGCCATTTACTCTGGTAGTTCTGATCAAGACTAAATCTTGCCTTAGCTATCAATGTGATGGCTACCTTCGTACATAATGAGCCTACATCTCTCGGCATCATACAAGAGGCTGGCCTTCCAGAAGCATTTTACAAGGCCATTGAAGCTGGGATTGAGCCTTCCATTGAGGCATGCTCTTTACCCTGCTTAGTGCTCATTTCTCAGTCTATTCTTTCAGGTCATTCAAGCAATTCCGAATGCTCTTGGTGCTTTGTGTTTGAATCAGACTGGGCAGGCTCAGCTAGGCAATCGACCTAGTATCATCCCTGCCATCTTCACTATCTTCACTTCTCAGCGTCACTTAAAGGTTCTAATTGACAAGGAAAATGCTGTCATCATTGGGACTGCCATTGATGAGCTCGTACGACACCATCCTCTTCTTAAGGCAGCTGTCTTTAATTCTTTAAAATCAACCTTGAAAGCAATCGAGGAAATGGGTAGAGGCTATCAAGTGCCTGATGACCTCCTCCCTTGGTATCAGTTGACACCTGGGGCAAGTGTCACCAACGTTGATGCTGATGTGAAGATGGATGATGCAGAGCCGATGCAAGCAGAAAGTTTTGAGAGTGATATAGCTGATGCTTCTGTGGGAGATGGATCGAACAAACCTGATGAAGCAGTGTCCCATGACAATATTGTCGTTTCTTTCATCGATGTTTTATGCCGGGTATGATTCATAGCTTGAAATTCAGGTTATTCATTCTGATCATTTCTCCAGTTCCTCGAAGGTTTCTTCCAGCATGCTCCTCATTGCCATGACTTCATAATGCTCTCCGATGGTCTCAATGCCATTGGTCGATTGACAGCTCTGCCTTGCTTGCCCTACGACTTTTCCAACACTGTTGCATCAGATTCTCTAGTTCAGGTTATGCGCACGTTGGTGGATTATGCAACAAATGAAACCCTGGTCTATCTTGCGGAGATTGTACGTCACTCATTACAAGAGACAAAGGCCTTCTGGGCTTCTTCCCAGGCTTCATCGAGGTTACTGCCATTATTGGAAATCGACTGTATGTTGCTTTGGAATCCTGAGCCTATTTTTGTTGAATCATTCCTCTAGCTGCCAGTCGAGGGCAATGCAATGTCCAGTTCCGTGCCCTTGTCACTCTGCATATTCGGATATCCCTCCTCTCCGATGTTTTTGGCACCGTTGGATACTCTCATGGGCGAGGTGTAATCTCTCTTCTTCAGACCCTCATGAATTCTTGCGGCGGCCAAACTATCCCAGAACTTGGAGCCTTACACCGTGCCGCCATTTGGGAAAACATGGTATTGAATGTTGCTCTGTCAATTAAAAATATCCCACCCTCGAGTCCCATTGAAACACCCTTTGATGCAACACCAAAGATGTCAACTGTGAATCTTGCTGAAGCTACTGACTCTCTCATTACGGGAGTTGGGACTGCCAATGGAATCCAACCTCTAGGAGACGTGACATCCAGCGGATCCAAAAAGACGAAGCCGATGCAGGACGAAACACCGTTACCTCGCAATGTCATCGCTCTTAAGTATCTGATCCAGGGTATGCCCAACACGTTGGCACCTTTTTTCCAAGGTTCGTCGACTGATTATCCCCTGGATGGTCACTCAAATCAGCACTCATGCTTTAGCAATTATCAAAATGTTTCATGCTCGTCGTAGCCCAGAGGCGCTTCAAAAAGGGCAAATTCAAGAGTCAGCCAAAGTAGTTGCGAAGATTCTCTTAGGCCATCTCCAAACACCTCAATTCGGTAAGTCTCTGTTGTCCGCTTCATTCATATTCTTACTCTTTTCCTTCTTTGTAGATGATACACCCTCCTTGTATACCTATTACAGTGTCATTTTCGGACTGTACAACCTCCTCTTTGTTGATGGTACGGCTATCTTGCAGTGCCTGTCACAGCTGCTCACATTCAGTGTCAGAGCGTTCACCCACTCACACTTTGCACACCGTGGAGATTAAGGCATTCTATCAAATAGGGGGATTTGATGAGGTTTTGAAGGTTTGCGCTGCTTTTGTCAGGAGTATAGAAGAAGTCATGGGTATGCGTGAGGAAACCCGATCCGGGGTATTAAACCAAACTTTGTCCCACGCATACAGTAGTTTGAAGGTTGCCCTTCATCTTCTTCAGCCTCTCGTTTCTGCAAAACCCCTCTTTGAATCACCCCAGACTCTCCTCCTTGTTACTCGTGACAAAAAAGAAACAGACCCGGGTTTCTTTGATCCAAACAATTTCCTCGTCCAACTTCGTCTTAAAGTCGCACCTCTCTTATGTTCGCTTTGGAAGGCACCGTGGTTGCTCCGAGCTCCTCTCGGTGTGAGCAGGTTGATTGTTCGCTTAGTGCTTGAACTCATGAATGCTGAAAACGAGCAATCAAAAGCTGAAACATCAAACGAAGCTGCCGTCCCGAATTTTTCACGGTCCGCTGGACCCGATGAAAACCGTGTGCAGGTATTGATCGATATGGGATTTCCTCGACACGCAGCAGAGCGTGCTCTCATTCAGACCCGAAACAATGTCACAACTGCTACAGAGTTCTTATTGTCTCACCCCTTTGCTTTCTCTTCTGAGTCAGGATCTATACCAACCCCAGTCACCTCGCAGCCTACTGATGACGGTATAGAGGTGGCAGGGGATAGTTCCGAGCAGGATACAGAGAGATTAGGAGAAACACTGATGACTGCGGCCACTGGAGTTACCCTACCTGGAGTAGCTAGTGACCAACCTGAAGAGATCAAAACTGTTGAAGAATGGAAGAAAGCATTGGATCAAGTCCGAGAGCCTCTTCGTGACTTGATCGGCCGTCAAACCCTACTCTTAGTAGATGAACACCAGTCTCTCTTATTTGAGGTCCAATCGGCGTTTTTGCGAAATAACCCGCAGCAGGCTCAAGCTGTTCAAAGTCTCGTTGATGATGTCAAATCCTTCTCACCCTATGCGCACGATGTTCAAGAGCAACCACTCGCTAATCGTTGCCGCCTTTTAGCCCTGGTTTTGGGCGAAACTTCTTCAATCCTGGACAATGACCTCCGTTCAGATTTATTGGATAGTCTCTTGGCTTTATTATCATCTGGTATCGATCCAGGGAGCCCACCAAAGTGGCTCGCCAGCCACCTTCTCGTCACGGAGGCATTATTGATCTCGGCTGACGAGCCTCGTACCATTGTTCTTCCGAAGGAAGACGAACTTATTGTTCCGGGACCGCTGTCAACTGGTTTACATAGGGCTGATGCGAAGAATATTATCTTCGAATTCTGCCTTCGTCTGATTGCTGTATGTGATCTGGCATCTGACGAACTCTTATCTGTCCTTCGTCTCCTGGTCTACTTCACCAAGGACAGGAAATACGTGAAACAGTTCCTGGACGACAATGCTCTGATCCATGTTTTCCAGCGTTTCGCAGCCTCAGAGGTTACTGGCGGATCATCATACGTTATCATTATCCTGCGCCACATCGTTGAAGACCAGTTCATCATTCATGATCTCATGTCTGAATCAATCAGGAAATATTTCCAGAATCCAAGAAACAATAACGTTGATGTGGTTACATATGTGCGAAATTGCAACGCCATGGCGCTTCGGGATCCTGGCACCTTCCTCGACGTTACAAGTTCTCTCTGTTGCTTGAATCAACCTTATAGATTCAACCCTCAAATAACGCTCAAGACAGGAAATCCAGAGAAGCGAAGAATTGGAGTTACGAAAGACAATACTGCTTGGGAAGAAAGAAGAGCAGAGGGTACTCACGACGATGTGGAGATGAGGATCGAAAATCTGGCCTCAAGTCCTTCCGTCAATGACCAGTGTGCAGAGCCTGTTATTCACATATTACTTTCTGAGCTCATGGCGGCGATCAAAAACATCCATGAAACATCAGCGTCTAGTTCCTCCAAGGCAGGCACCTCTCTCCCTGGCTCTTCGACAATCCCTCAAACACCCTCCCAAAAGGAAGACACATCAAGTGCAGTGAATCGCACTGATGATCCATATCAGTATGCATGTTTTCTCATGCAATGTCTCATAGAGCTCCTTTTCTCCTATGATACTTGCAAAGTTGCCTTTCTATCTTTTAGTCCCAAGAAGAAAAGCCAAACACCAGCCAAAGAACCATCGAGCAAATTCAGGTCCGTGACACTGCAATTTTTGTTCAATGACATCATCAACCCTGGTACTATTAACCCATCTCCTGTTGACTCAAATCGTCGATACCTCTCGCTTTGCAACTGGGCCATGTTGATGGTCGTTTCCATATGTGTCGATACCTCAATATCACTTCACGAATCCAAGGACATATCATCGGACCTCGTCACAGTGCGCAAGTTCGTTCTCGAAACCCTCAGTCGTAGCCTTAAGGACATTTCATCAATCGAAAACCTTCAAGTCAGATATGGGAAACTCCTCGCATATGCTGACCTCTGTCACCGCTTGCTCACTGTTCGCTTTAATAACACAAACACTCCTGGGCGCAAGCAACTGGACGAAATCCCTACTCATATTGCCAAGACCATGCTCGAGAAAAATTTTGTCTCCACTTTGACAAACGCCCTATCTGAAGTTGATTTCAACTATCCCCATGTTCGCACCCTTATCGACTTCATACTGCGACCTTTACAATATCTGTACGTTTTAAAAAGATATTCCGCTTCAGAGTTTACGCTTACTGCTTCACCATAGTACCAAAATTGCAATCAAAATGAGCCGTGGGAACAGGCTCAAAGAGACTGCAGAGGCTAAAAGAGATGAAAGCGAATCATCGTCACTATCTTCAGAAGAAGATGCAGATAGTAACATGTCTGAGGATGAGACTCGTGAAGAGACTCCCGATTTATATCGTAATTCTGCGTTAGGCATGTACGGAGGAGTAAGCGATTTTTCATCTTTGACTTCATGACTGGCTTATTACTCAACAGGAAATGGATGACGGACATTATTCTGGCAGTGATGAATTGGATGAAGACGAAGAAAATGAGGGTGACGTTGAGATGGATTTTGATGGCACAGCAAGTGAAGACACTTCAGATGCCACAGAGGAAGATGAGGAAGACGAGCTCGAAGAAGATGAAAGAACAGAGGAAGATTGGCACGAAACAGATGGGCACCATGAACAAGAACAAGATTTAGTGGAAAATACCGATGAAGATGAGGAGGAAGATGAAGAGGATGCTGTCGATGAGGACGTAGAAGACGAAATGGATCAAGACGGTAATTTACTATGGGAGGTTAGTACATCAGTTCTGCCGTTGTTCAGAAATTCAACCCACTCAGGATCTTCCTGCCCCGGGCGATGGACTAGGACCTGCAGGGGAAGACATAGACGATGATGATGACCATGGAGGTAAAAGAATTCTGGTAAATTATTGGTTATCTGACCCACAACTTGATTCACAACTTAGTTCCCATTCAAATTATTCATCATGGAGAGGATCTCGACGTAAGTTCAGATGACGAGGGTCTTCGATTTGGAGGACTCTTCGGTACCGAAACTGGGAATCCGTTAGCTTCCTTTATTAATATTGCCCCCGGTCGTGAAGTACCCGCCGTGTTCCTCTCGCGTCGCGGTCGCCCAGGTAAGAAATTGCAACAACTCCTTATGCTTACTCTCACTCAGAGCACTATAGATAACGAAGACCTAGTTTTTGGTCGCCCTCGTGACGTTCCCACTCCTGCTCTAGATACCACAATGCACCCGCTGCTCCTCGATACAACAAATCATGCGAGTCGCTTACCTTCCAATTCCCGCCGCAGCGCTCGCCACGCCCACCGAAACATAGCCATCGGACCAGACCTGTTCCAAAGTCTGGATGAGATCATGGGTCGTGGATCAACCCATTTTTTTCAACAAATTCTCGCAGCAACTGGAGCACGTGCTCATGCATTCCAGCTCGACATGGGCAACATGATGAATGTAGACCGCCGCCGCCATGGTCAGCCTATTATCTCTGCTGCCATTCGCGTGGAGAGGGGCCCTCGGACACCGACACCCAGGCAAGGCCGTGAATTTGAACCTCTTTTGACCATACAACGTTGGTCCGAAGAGGTGAAGATCCTCAACAGGAACTTTGTTACGGAAAGGACTGGGAGGCTTGCTAATCATGTAGCACTCAAATTGCTACCAGCAGCCATTGAAGCGAGGGAAAAGGCAAAGATTGAGGCAGAAGAGAAAACTGCCAGTGAAAGGGAGGAAAAAGAAAATTTACATCATGAAGCAGAAGTCAAGAGGCAAGATGAGGAGCATACCGGCGCAATTACCGCAGGCACCTTCATCACCTCTGATACAACAGTTGAATTGCAAGCAGAACAGCCCACTACTACATCTGAAAGGTCGATTTCTGCCCCTGAACCAGCATCCACGGATGAACAGGCTATGGAAGTTGTCGACGACCAGGATGCGTCAATGATTGATGCTACCGTGGCTGAGGTACACGGAACGGCAACCGTACGAGGGGCTAGTGCCGAGGCTTTATCTTCCAATGAACCTTCCCAACGTGTTACTGTCATGATTCACGGAAGCCCCGTTGATATTACTGATACAGGTATTGACCCCACTTTCCTTGAAGCTCTTCCCGATGATATGCGAGAGGAAGTTCTTAATCAACATGTTCGAGACCAGCGTGCAGCCAGAGTTGAGCGCCCTGTAGATTCTCAGATCAGCACTGAGTTCCTTGATGCTCTTCCACCTGAACTCCGAGCGGAATTAATACAGCAAGAGGCTATGGACCGAACACGACAACGAGCAGAAGAAAGGTCCATAGCACAGCCTGGTCAGGCAATTGAAATGGACCCTGCAAGTTTCTTTGCCAGTCTCGATCCAACTTTGCGACAAACTGTCTTGATGGAACAAGATGGAGGTTTCCTCCAAACACTACCTCCTCACATCCTCGCTGAAACCAGCAGTTTCGTGGATAGGCAAAGGCAGCCCCACCAACGTATAGCAACTCACAATCCTGTGGGACAAGCTACGGCATCTCGCAAGCTCGCAGATCACGACGCTATTCAGCTACTTGAGAAGCCAGGAATTGCTGCGCTCGTCCGTCTGCTCTTTTTCCCTCAAGTGTCCAAGAAGAGTCTTTTGTTCAAAGTTCTCGTCAACCTCTGTGAGAATGCAAGAACGCGAGCGGAGCTTTTCAATATTCTCTTAGGGATCTTGCAGGATGGTCCGGCTGATCTAGCTGCAGTCGACAGAAGCTTCTCGCAGCTTACTGTGCACAACACTTCGAAAGTTCCAACACCAAAATCTGCTGGAAAACAGAAAGCAACTTCCGAGTGTCTTTCAGCTACGGCGTCTCCAAATGCTCGCGTTGAAGCTGTACCTGATCTGGTTGTGCAACGCTGCCTTGAAGGCTTGACCTATATCGTTAGCTCGAATGAGTCGGCGTCTCTCTTTTTCCTCGCGGAGCATGAGTTACCAGCCGGTTTACGCAGGTCCACGGGCAAAAAGGGGAAGGGAAAGGAAAAACAAGCACCACAGACTTACTACCCTATCGTCCTTCTCTTGAGTCTCTTGGACCGACAGACGCTAATCAGGGCACCTGTAATAATGGAGTCACTTGTGACGTTACTGGCAACCGTAACAAAACCATTGACAAATTTGAAAACCAAGGAGCCCGGAATGTCACCGTTTATCGTTCCCCAGATGGTACCTCCAGTTGTCCCTTCAGTTACTTTAGGACTACCCGAAAGTCGTGCCAACTCAAGTACTCAACCAGGTTAGTTCGAGAAAATTCTTTGACAAAAGTTTGAGTCATTCCTGATTTAGATACGTCCTCCAACCAAGCTACAGCTTCGCCAAATAAAGACACTAATGCGCCGCCCGAAGCACTTGAACAAGAGATCCCCCTTGTCAGCCCCCCCCAAATACCTCATACTGTTCTGAGGCTTATCGTAAATATCTTGACCATTGGTGAATGTTCTGGACGCACATTTCAGCAGAGTCTTACTCTCATTCAAAATTTGTCGTTTGTCCCTGATGCACGCGAAGTGATCGCTCAAGAGCTTCGTTCCAAAGCCGAAGAGTCGGGACGTGCGCTTCATGCCGAATTGAATGAGCTAGCAATCACCTTGCAAGGACCTCAAGAAGAACTTAATGCTGTCGCCGCCAAATTTTCTCCCGCCTCTTCATTACAAGCCAAACTTCTTCGAGTGCTCAAGACCATCGACTACATGTATAGCTCCAAAGTAATATCTCTCAGTACCACTAAAGATAAAGTCCAGGCGATCTACGAGTCCTTCTCATTTACACCTTTATGGCGCCGGCTTGGGGACTGCTTGTCGATCATTGAAGAAAAGCCGCAGACAGAGCACATCGTCACTGTCCTTCTGCCACTGATTGAAGCTTTGATGGTCGTCTGCAAGTACGCTAGTCCCAGGTCTTCGACTGCTGTTCCCCGGGCTCTCCGCGGGTCCATCTCTCCCCGGACACCTACTACACCCCGTGAATCAATGGAGGATCTCTTTATCACATTCACAGACACTCACAGAAAAGCGTTGAATGCCATGGTTCGCAATAACCCATCCTTGATGAGCGGCTCATTTGCACTCCTTGTCAACAACCCACGTGTGCTTGATTTCGACAATAAACGTAATTACTTTAATCAGCAACTTCATCGTCGCCCCGCAAGCCGTGAGCACTACGGCACCCTGCAGTTGAACGTCCGTAGAGCCCGAGTTTTTGAGGATAGCTTCCAATACCTGCAGCGTAAAACCGGAGATCAGATTAAGTACGGAAAGCTCAGTGTGCGTTTCTACGACGAAGAAGGAGTTGATGCAGGTGGTGTCACTCGAGAGTGGTTCCAAATCCTTGCCAGGCAGATGTTTGACCCCAACAATGCATTGTTCCAACCCTGCGCCGCTGACAAGCTCACGTACCAACCGAATAAGAACTCATGGGTCAATCCAGAACATCTATCATTCTTTAAGTTTGTTGGACGAGTCATTGGCAAGGCCATATATGATGGTCGCCTTCTGGATGCCTATTTCGCTAAAAGTTTGTACCGCCAGATTCTTGGTAAACCTGTAGATTACAGGGATGTTGAATGGGTTGATCCGGAATACTTTAACTCCCTCTGCTGGATCCTGGAGAACGACCCAACACTACTTGAGCTCACCTTCAGTGTCGAGGCTGACGAGGTATGAAAATTCTTTTGTGAACTCCTCATTTGGATTCATGGTTCCTTTAGTTTGGTGTCAATCGAATTGTCCCGCTGAAGGAAAACGGCGAGACCTTACCAGTTACACGGGAGAATAAACGCGAGTTTGTTCAACTCTCGGCTCAATACCGGCTCTATTCCTCGATTAAAGATCAGATCGAGAACTTGCTGAGTGGCTTCTCTGATATCATACCAAAAGACCTCATCACCATCGTACGTCCTGTATCTTTTTGCTGGCCCCTATTATTTACTTAGATGTCTCCAGTTCAACGAACAAGAGCTTGAACTACTCATCTCAGGGACACCTGACATCGATGTGGATGAATGGAGAGCAGCAACAGAATATAATGGATACTCCAGCTCTGATCCTAACATTGTATGGTGGTGGAGGGCTTTGAAATCATTCAACCGGGAGGAAAGGGCGAAAGTGTTAAGCTTCGCTACTGGGACGTCACGGGTACCCCTCAGTGGTTTCGTTGACTTGCAAGGCGTTCAGGGGGTTCAACGGTTTTCTATCCATCGTGCGTACGGAGAGCCTGACAGGCTACCTCAAGCCCATACCTGTAAACATCTCCTTTCCAGCACCCAACTAGAGGCTCATTTTTTCATAGGCTTTAACCAGATCGATCTTCCCCAATATTCATCATATGAGATGCTACGACAGCAATTACTTCTTGCGATTAATGAGGGTGGTGAGGGTTTTGCCTTCAGTTGATTGTGGCATTTATATTGTACGCTGTTTTACAATTTTTAATTACATATATCAAACCACGTGACCGGCTTCTTTGCCGCCGACATGAGGTGTTTGTTATTTTCTCACTTCACTATGAGGGCCTTCGTTGTCCAAAAGCTCGCCCATCCCTCTAAAATCACTTTGTCTCACGATGTATCTGAACCAATCCCAAGCGGAAGGCAGGTGCTAGTCGACGTCCATAGCGCGGGTCTGAACTTCTTCGATGTAAGCAAGCAGTCATACCAGTAACCAGTCAGCCGATTTTGAACTCCCAGATCCTGCAATCACAAGGAAAATACCAGCATAAGCCACCATTGCCATTCGTCCTTGGAACTGAATTCTCCGGAAGGATAGCCTCCAGTTCACCTATCCCAGATGGCTGTCCATTTAAAGCAGGGGACCGTGTATTTGGTGCTGCTCTGGGATCTTTCGCCGATAAGGTTGTCGTGGACTGGGATATTCTCCTTGCACTTCCGAACAATATAACTTTCGATCAGGGCGCGGGTAAACTTAGTTGCTTCGTCGAGAACATGAAAACCTACTGAGCGCCACTAGGTCTTTACATCACTTGGCCCACCAGCTACGAGGCTTTGGTGGGCCGAGCGAAACTCAAGGCAGGTGTGTCAACGTAGGGACGTCGCCACGTTCTTCATCCAGCCTTACCATTCCAATAGACGAGTGGGTTCTTATAACTGCTGCTGCCGGGGGTGTCGGTATTGCAGCTGTCCAGATAGCCAAAGGTATCATTCATTTTAGCCATTGCAACTCACTAGCTGAACTTGAAACGTTTGGTAGCACTTGGTGCGCGTGTAATTGCAGCGGCTGGTACAGAAGCTAAACTCGAGATCGCGAAACGAGTGGGTGGTGCCGACTTCGTCATCAACTATTCGAGACCTGGATGGCAAAAGACAGTCCTTGAAATCACCCAAGGCAAAGGCGTCGATGTGATTTATGATCCTGTCGGTCTCATCAAAGGCAAGTGTAACATCTGACCCATTATGCATACGCACTTTGACCATCTGTGCACCCAGACTCTCTTAAATGCATTGCTTGGAAAGGTCGTGCGCTTGTCATAGGGTTTGCTGGGGGTACTCTTGAACAAGTCCCAATGAATCTTGTTCTCTTGAAGAATATCTCCATTGTTGGGCTCCATTGGGGTGCATATAAAAGTGAGAGTCAATATAGTATCGTTTCCCTTCTCTCACCCCATTCTAGCCCATGAACCTTCACACATTCCCTCTGTTTGGAGGAGTATCTTTGAGTATGCTTTCTTTTAGATATAAAATACTGATCCAGCATCTCACTTCGTTTTAGGCTGCTTGCTTCTGGAAAGATAACACCAGTTACATATGACCAAATATTCACACTCGAGCAACTGGCAGATGGTTTAGGCGCCATTGAACGTCGGGAAACCTGGGGGAAAGTTGTTGTCCAGATTAAAGATGAGAGAGTAGGCGAAAGAACAAAACTATGAACATAAAGAACAGAATCTCAAATCTTAAATATGTTCACGGGGAAAACATATGGAGGAAGTACTGTCGGTGATGACTAGGAGGATTATTTGAGCATTGGTATCTTGTTCCATAATGTGTCTTCGTGTGTTTTATCAATTAAAATTTCTTCTTCATCCAGTATCTCTTCTTCATACAGGACATCATCAAACCTGTCATCATCGGAGTCAACGTCCATAAGATCGTTAGTTTCCTCATCTGCTGTATTATGTCCTGAGATAAAATGGAAATAAGGAGGGCAAATGTCTGGATCGAGATACTCGCCCGCAAAGTATTGATCAATACCTTCGTTGATGTTACCCATGGTTTTCAAAACAAATTGAATAGCAGACTTGCTGATTAGTCTATGTTGAGCCTATGTCAAAACGTTGTGGGAGGTCGCAAATGTAATTCAAACTTTCCAGCTCACCTCGTCCAAGTTTTTCCGCCAGACCTTTGTTCTGCCTCTAAATCTGCGATGCTCTTCCTCCAGAATTATCACTTGAGAAATGACTTGAACCAAGAAGTCTTTAAGTATCTCAAAAAGCAGAAAGAGTAGCTCTGTTCTGATAGATGCATCTTTGCTCATCAGCTGTGGTTCGTGACCAGAAATAAAAAGCCTGAGACACATGAGAGATCTTGAATTTCCTCTTAGAGGTTGCGCACCGCAAAAGTTTTCCAATCTTCTCATGATTAAATATGTCAAGTCCAGCAGCTACTATTGATTCCGCGTCAACATGGCAATTGTGCAAGTCTGATCGAGCAATTTGAGGCGGAAGACGTGGAGCAGGCATCGAACATGGCGGATCGCCACCCAAATTGGATTCTGAGATACAACCAACGCCGCCCTCACAATTCTGTGACTTGGACATGATGAAGTTCACAGCTATCGCGGACTCGGTACCAACGATATTCGATTTAGCTAACTTGTTTCGGTCTTGCGTAAATTTTCGCCGTGATCCTGGCCGCAGTTTTTTAGTAGTCTTGTCAGCCTCGCCCCCAATCGTTTTAGCCCGCTTTCGGCGCATGTACATGCGCTTCTGATAAAGGCGTCGTGAGTGAGGACTCATGTCCCGGGAACTGGGCAGATCATCCCCAGATGGATTGTGACCTTGCTCCAGCGAGATAGGCATCGGATTTTTGGGGAAACGCGGAGAACCACTCAAGATTGGAGAGGAATTCGATTGAAGACTTCGTATTGACACGATGGGCTCTATTTCAGCTATAGACCCGGTTGAATCTCTTCTGCACCTAGGGGAAAATCAGTTTGGACTTGACGAAAAACAAAAATACCCATACCCCGACGAGACAGTACCATTATCGACCTTCTTCGTATCGGCTTCAATAATTGAATCAATCACGACTAGATGGTCATATGTGAGATATGGTACATTGCTAAGAGGGCATAGAGACATGTCCATAAGCCTCGATACACTCCCTGAATCGTTCGTGCCACCCTCAGTCCAAATTTCCTCGTGAAGACATAGCCTTTCCGCATTCTCCTCCTCCCACGTAATCCAGGCGTCTGATACTTCATGAGCCAGAGGAAGATTTTTGCGGCACAGATCCTCTTGAGCATTCTTTTGTGAGGCCCTTTCTAAAAGAGCGATATACTCCAAAACCTCCACCTCATTCTTCGTCTCGATTGAAGCGGCAATGAGATCCGGACGAAAGCGGGAGTACACACTCAAAGCATGAAAAAATGCGTCCTTTTCCGATAATTCCCATTCTACACCGTTAATGACCGTTGGAGAGTGATTGTCTGCCTGAGTTGTACCATTTCGACTCAGGTGCCCTCGCAGTTGATTGAGGTGTTGACGAAACAAGGCCAGATACGATGCGAGTTGAGGAGAAGGATTGTTCATTAAACTCGGCCACGTGAGCATTCCCCGTACTGTCAAAATGGTTGGTTCGGGATAAATGGGAAATGAAGCTTGGGGTGAAATTGCCTATGACAGTGTATTTTGTAATTCAATCCAGCGGACCATGTACGAGTTGGAGGCTTGACTCGACTTGACTATTGTCTCCATGGGACATAGATTAATGGTCCTCTACCTGACCACTTGCTCACGTTCGATGATAGAAACGGCTGACACTTTGTAGCGACATAAGAATAACCACACCTCAAGAGGTCCACC
>Ga0157367_1000527_pt1 | contig 18560 bp, 15 predicted proteins | sample AttbisABBM2_FD_113142 | JGI IMG/M metagenome (GOLD analysis project Ga0157367, IMG submission 113142) | Fungus gardens microbial communities from leaf cutter ant in Botucatu, State of São Paulo, Brazil - Atta bisphaerica ABBM2 | ecosystem: Host-associated > Fungi > Mycelium > Unclassified ...
AACTACAGGTCGTGTAATGATTGTTTGAGTCAGAGCTGGGCGCCGGACCTCACTCTCGTCGTCTGAAACGGCAGGTACATGGATGGGTTGAGGTAATAGGCTACACATCTCTTTGAGTCTTAGCGCAATACTTTGGATAGAAGAACCCACGACGCAAGAGTGGCCATGACAGCAAACAGGAAAGGTAGAGCAAGAACGTTGCTCACCGAAATGAATGACAGGATTATATAAAGCAGTGCAAGCACTACAAACCACAGACTCTTTGAACCTTTAGTAATGTTTTAGTATGATTGAGCTCCACTATGTTCTGGACCATGATGAATGATATCTTCTAGGATCTTATAGCAAAAGGCATTATGATAGTGTATCTAAACAATACTATGATCTTCACTCAAACATTAAAGGAGCATCACCAAGCTGTCTGCAAGGTTATAGAGATCTTAGCTAAGTACAAACTATTCTTGTATCCTAAGAAGTGTGAGTTTGACAAGCAGTGGATTGAACACCTAGGTCTGGTAATTTTAGTTGAGATGGACCTCATCAAGATAGCTGAAGTTTGAGATTGGCCCACCCTGCAGAATCAAACCAAACTACAGGCTTTCTTAGGCTTCACCAACTTTTACTGGTGGTTCATCCAAGGGTTTTCATCTGTTGCATAGCCCCTCTTTAACCTTACTGATAGCAACTGTACTTGAATATGGACTATGGACTAGCAGACAGCATTCAACACCCTGAAGACTGCTATTACTTCTATATCCATTCTAGCCTCCCCAGATACTGCTTCTCTCTTCTGCATCAAAGCAGATAGCTCCAATTACACAACAGGAGTAGTCTTCTTTCAAAAGACAGACAGTAAGTGGCATCCAGTGACATCCTTTGGCAAGTCTCTCTCCTCTGTTGAGCACAACTATGAGATCTATAACAAGGAAATATTGGTGGTCATCTAGGCTCTTGAAAAATGACAACACTTCCTGAAAAGTACACCAAACTCCAGAGAGATAGAGACTTGGACAGATTATAAGAATCTACAGTACTTTATAACAGCCAAGAAACTTAATTGTAAACAAGTATAGTAGTTGTTATATCTAGCAAGATTTGATTTTGTCCTGCATTACTACCTTAGTAAGTCTATGGGAAAACTGAATGTGTTGTCTCAAAGACTAGACTATAGTGACAGCTTGTATGACAATGAGAATATAATCTTGATCAAGCTGGAGTATCTAGCAGTATGTGTAATAAAAGGGCTTGTTATAACTTAAAGACCTTAGAGTTGGTCAATTAGAAGAATCTTATATAGGATTTATACAAGAGAACTCAATAGAGTTCCTAGTACAGAACTGTCTATCTTATATATACTAAGTTACTGGTCTATGCTATAGTGCTATTAACCTACCCTAAAGGCCATGTGTTATTTATAAGGTCAATGTATGTCATTTCTTCTAGAACCCTCTACTACTTTCTATTATAACATGTGATTATATAATAGTGTGATAATGACAGCATCATGTAACTGTGACTGATGTGTGTGACACTGAGTCACATCATGTGAAAATTTGTGACTGTGACATATAATGTCAAACTATCCCTAGTTCCAAAGAATAAATAAAATAAAATAAAATAAAAAAATATTAAGTTTATTGTCTTCAATTCTGATATTATTCTTTCTTCAAGGTTTCTCCTCTAGAGAAACTGACTTCCATTTTTGCCAATTTCTTTCCAACATCTTTAGATACTCCTTTTCAAACCTTTCATCATCCCAGCCATATAACATTATCTTACTTCCACATTCAATTTCCCCTCAAACTCTGCTACCACCTCCTTTATATTTTCTAAATCTTTCTCCTTCTTCCAGCTATCATATTCTACTATAAACCTCTTCTATCACACTAAATACTTTACTAATCCTCTTACTTTTCTTTTCTTTAATATTTTTTCTACTTTCCATTCTTCAACTTCTTCAACTCCTATTGGTTTTACCTTTTCAACTTTCTACCCCTCCACCTGCTCTCTATATTATACTATTTAGCTGATGTTCACAACTGGGTGAGTTCTCATTAAAGTGGGCAGTCATAATTTGACTACATTGGTAGAAACTATCTCATTGATAAAGTATGGACCAATGTATCAATCTACCAGTTTCTTTGCTGGTTTTTCTTTGAATACCAAATCTTTTGTACTCAACATTACTTTATCTCTCTTTTTTCACTCTTTAACTTCTTTTCTCTCTCTATTCACCTGTTGCTTCATCTTCTCTTGTGCTTTTCTTAATGCTGCTCCAGCTTTCTCCTATACTTTCTTCATTCTCTCAGCAAACTTCATTGCTTTTTGTACTTTGTCCTTTCTTCTAATGTCTGCTCTCATTCTCAGTTTCCTACTATAGTTTGCCATAAACAGAAATACTTTGGTTGCTGAATGTACTTTATTATTGACTGCAAACTCTGCTGATGCTAGCCATTCTGGCCAGTCCTTTTGTCTATGATCTACAAAGAACCAGAGATATTGTTCTAGCTTGATTATAAAGTCAACCATCAGATAAGTTCATGGTTTTTCTGGTATCTCACTCAACTTCAGCTTCTATCTGATTTTTCATTCTCTGACACATATCACAACTGTCTACATATCTCCCTACATCCCTTGTCACTCTTGGCCACCAATAGTTTCTTGTCACCAACTCTGTCATCTTCCATCTTCCTCTATGTCCTGTTGCTAATATGTCATGGTGTGACTGGATTATTTCCATTTAACTCTTTGTTCTTTAGCACATAAATCTTTCCTTCCTTCAACACCAAATCTCCTTCTACCTACTATTCATCTCCTTATAATACTTTTACTTCTGCCTTCTTCATCTCTTCTACTACTTTAACTACTTCTTCATCTTTACTCCTAGCTTTTTTTATCTTTTCTACTATATCTACTTTGGGTCCTTTTATTACCACTTCAACTAAGTTACTAAGTTACAAACCCACTGTTCTTTAATTAACATCTGATTACTATTATTATTCTCAGTCTCTACTTTCCAATCTAGTCTTCTACTAAATCTATTTGCTTTTCCCATTTTTGTGCCTGGTACATGCTTTAAAGTGAAATCAAATCTTGACAGGTACAACACCAAACACACTTATCTTCTGTTTAATTTTTGTGTCTTCATAAAGTACTCTAAATTCTTGTGGTTCACCTAAACCTCATACTTGAACTTGACATCCTTTAGCAAATGTCTCTAGTTTTCTAATCCTCTTATTTGTCATGATTGGTACCTCATGGTATACAGGTAGTTGCTTCATGGACAACAGGTGTTGGGGTTACTTCTCTATGACTCAATGATCAGCTGTACCATGTGTTAACAATGTATAAGATTAGTTAGTATCTTATGTACTAGTAGAGACATCCTCATGTTTCCTGACTCATTTTCTTATTGCTAACATATGTATTCCTTATGGTCTTTAGGTATATATACTATTCTATATCCTTATGCTTTACCAATTGATCATCTTCGCTTTCTCTACTCAAGTCTTTGCCTGAGTTGCAACCTGAGCCAAGCTTAAGGTTGTAACATTATTACCACCAACATTTCTTTGTCATAAATTTCATAGTTCCTCTCTTTCTTATTTAGAGATTTCAAGAGAAACACCACTGGTCTCCATTTTCTGTCTTCATACTTCATAGATAGTACTCCTTCTATTGTATAATCTAATATGTCTACTTCTATTCTCATTTTTTTTATCTAAGTACAGTGCTACTAACACTAGTTCTTTGGTAAATCTCTCCTTCAACTCCTAAAATACTCTTTCTTGCTTTTCTGTCCAATTCCATTTTTGATCTTTCTTTACTAGGTTATACAATAGTCTAGCTATTGTTGCAAAATCTTTGATAAATCACCAATAGTAATTGGCAAGCCCCAAAAACTTCTGTACATTCTTGATTCCTTTTGGAGTTGGCCAGTTCAGCACTTCTTATATCTTTTCTTTCTCCATTTTGATTCCCTCCAGCCCAATTACTACTCCTAAAAACCCTACTTCTCTGATTTTTCACTTACATTTTTCTAGTTTTATATGCAAGTCACTCTCTGCCAACTTCTTCACTACTTCTTTGACTACTTCATTGTGTTCCTCCTCTCCTTCTGTTCTCACAATTACATCATCAATAAAACTTGCTACTTCTTTAGTATTGATTAAATCTTGAAAGATCTTGTTTATCATGGTCTGAAATGTTGCTGATGAGTTCATAAGTCCAAAGAATATCACTGTCAGTTTGAATAACCCTTCTGGAGTTGTAAACACCACCTTCCACTTGTCTCTCTTCTTTATCTGTACACTATTATATCCCTACTGTAGATCTAATTTAGTAAATATCTTTCTTATACTGTTATGACTTAAGGCTCAAGAGTTAGAACCAAAAGTTAAATCTTGGATTGGGTTAATCACAAGAGAACTTAATGGAGTTCCTAGTACAATGTATCTACCTTATATACTACCACAGGTAGTCTATGCTACTACTGTATCTAGCCTATTCTAAAGACCATATGTAAACTATAAGGTCAACATGTATTAAGCACATTGTGTGACATCATTGTTCTAGAAGCTTCTATCATGTTCTATTAAGCACATTGTGTGACATCATTGTTCTAGAAGCTTCTATCATGTTCTATTATGACCATGTGACTGTGTGACCATGACATTACACTAAACCCTAACCTTGAATAAAAGAAAAGTGAAAATTAAAATAAAATTAAAATAAAATGAAAATATGAAAATGAAAAATGAAATCAAGTCCAACATTTACAATTCTGACACACATATCTATGTTTTCTACAATATCCAAAATTAATGGTAAAAGATAATTATCAATAAAGTTCTTGATATAATATATCTACCTATATATTCTAGGCTAATAGTCTATGTACACCTAAAGACTATGCATTGTCCATTCATTTAAATACTGATAGTTCTGTACCATCCTCTTCTTACCATTCTTCTTTTCTACAAAAAATACTAGTACTATTTGAGACAACTTCAAAGGTCTGAATATATCTCTTTCTCAATTGTTTTTGGATGAACTTGTGCACCTCTTCTCTTTCTTCTCTTGACAATAAGTACACTTTTCCCTTCTTCAGTGCAAATCCTTCCTTTAACTTAATTGTATAGTCCTATAACTTTTTTGTTGGCATTCTCTCACTGGCTTTCTTTTCAAAGATATGTATACATCAATGAAAATGCTTATGTACCAACTTCTTTGTCTCTTCTTCTGACTTTACTGCTTCTGCCTTCTTATCCCAAATTTTCTACTTCTTTATTATTTTCTTCACTTCCATCATTCTCTTCTTTTTTCTTTCTTCCTCTTTCTCTTGTTTTTTCTCTTCTCATTTCCTTCCTACTTCTTTCTTTTTTTGCTTTTGCTACCTGTTATGATATGATAAAGTATGAACAGACTTTGATAAGATATAGATAGAATAGTAGTATATTATTAGTCTACAACAAGAGAAGGCATGTGACTTGGAAGTCACATGACATTACATCATAGGGCCTAGAAGGATCTATGGTCTAGAAGAGTCTAGAGAAGTCAGGAAGAGTCTGGATAATGATGTCAAGGAGCATGTTAACCATATTGCTATCTTATAGATGATACATGGACTTTAGGGTCAGTTGCACAGTAGAAGTACAGTTATAGCATAGACTATATGTAATAGTATAAATAGGGTAGCAATACAGCAGAAACTCCTTGTTGAGTTCTCTTGTGATCCCCACTTGATATTCTACTAAGAGATTTATTGCTTGTGTTACTATTGGTCTTTGTGACTAGTGGTTGCCACAACATTACCCTACCTTCCCCTGCTTTGGCCTCGACTACTTTTTATACTTCTTTGAATACCTTGTCATTTTTACTTCTCTTGTTCTCCAATCAATCTCAAAGTTATGACATGTAAGTCATAGTATTCCTAAAATCACACTCTACTTCTGGTCTCCAATCACATCAATCACTATTCTTTCTCTATATCCCTAGTAATAGATATTCACCTCCACCATATGCTCAATCAGTCCTTCCTTATTAAAAGATTTATCTATATTTGTTATGGCTTAGATCCTTGAGTAAAGATGAAAGATTACTTTTATATTGAGTAATATAAAAAAACTCAATAGAGTCCTAAGTACAAACTAGTCTACCTTATATACCATAGACCATGGTCTGTGCACACACTATAACTAACCTATCCTAAAGTACATGTGTTTTCCATAAGGTCAACATGTTGTTGTTATACTATATGACATTATTTGTTCCAGAATCTTTTGTGACCTTCTCTGTGTCACCTGATATTGTGACTGTGACCATGAGATGTGTGACAACATCTGTGACAGTGTCACATCTCTATCACACTTTGTGGTGTCACACCACTTCTTTCATCTAAGTCCAAAATAAAAAAAGAAAAGAGAAAACTATAGTCAAAATAAAGGAAAAAGAGAGAAAGAAAATAAAATTAAAAGAAAAATGAAATAGAGTCCAGTCCATTGTTCACAACTCTGACAACATTCCTCACATATATAGATCTTTCTATTTTCTTCAACTTAAACATTACTTTCTTACAAACTTTGAACTCATAACCAGTCCTATTGTATTGCTATCTAATAATGCCTCTACTATTACACCTTTCTGAGTATCAATCATTTCTAAACCAATCTTCACTGTAACATCTCTCAGCATGTCCTCATTATCTAGATCACAATAGAATATATCTCCTATTACTCTAGAGAGCATTGTGAATCTATTGTAATTACTAGAACCTAATCAAGGACCATTAAGTTCTCTTCCCTATTTAAATTATGCTGTCTATTGTTTGAATTATCCCCATATTCCATTCTTCTTCCCTGTCCTATGAATCTCCAACTCTTATAATTTCTTGCAATGTATTCAAATCCTTCACAACTATAACAGTTTCTTTCTCTATCTACATTTATTGTATATGTATCACACCTAAGCACAAATCCTGCCTGTTGACTCAGATTTACTACCACTATGTTAGTTCTCTCCACCTCTTCCATTGGTGAAAACTTTGCTAGTGTCTGCTATTAAGAAACCTCTTGTCTTCTTAGTCAAACTTGAGGTCATAGCAATATTTACCAATGTGCCTCATTGTTGTTTTGCCTTGGAGCCTAGGCCCTACTGTTTTCTCTCCCTCTATACCTCTCCTTATCTTGCCTGCTTTCTATCTAATTTCTATTCAAATTGGTTGCTTGTTCATACTATTGTTTAATAGACTTAGATTGATATTCTGACTCTATGAGTCTTTGTCAGATGGTTTCATTCATGCTTCTCTTAAATTTCTCCACTAGTGACCTTTCTTCATAACCACTTTCTCTTGTACAAATTTCTCTATTGTCTTTCCTTCTTATTCCAATCTTTTCAATTTTGCTACTTTAACTATCTTCTCATTTCCTTTTCCAAACTTCTTTTTTAATTCTGCTAAAAATTATTCTGCTATTTTATATTCCAAATTCCCAGATTCTAAATTCTCTAATATATTTTTTCCCATACATCTGCTGATCTCTCCTACACATAAGACAACATTTATTGAATTTGTTCTTTTACTATTGTCTCTTTTATTCTTATCCTCAAAAACAGTTTGTATGCTGTAACAAACTCTAAAACTTTTCCTGAAGTGCTATCAAATACTTGTAGCTTAGCCACTTCTATATTGGACTTAGTGTTAGGTTTAGACATTGCTCTCCTTATTCCTCCTACTGCTAGTAATGCTTGGATATGTGCCTACATTGCTACAAGCTGCTCCTGTTGTTGTTTTATAATTTGATGTAAGTTGTATTAACTCATGTTATTGTATAATAGTAGTAATTTGATTAGAGAAAGTGTTAGGGATAGTAGTAGTAGTATTGAAGGTGATAATGTATATGAAAGAAGAGTAGATCCAGCACTGGACTTCCCTTCTGACTTGTATTCACTACTCAACTCAATCTTAGTAGATATTAGCAGGCTCTCTTCTTGTCCTGCCTTACATTGTCTACTAACTACCTTGACTACTGACTATTGTCTTAATTGAAATGTATACAATTTTGTCTTAAGAAAAACATTCTACTCTAGACAGGGTCTGAAGAACACCTACCATTCTCTTACATATATAGATCACAAGTGGATACTGCAATACAAAGCTCTTATATGAAAGATACAAGTATTCTACTAAACACTATATACTTAAACAATGAGTATGTCTAGAAAGGGGCCTGTGTTTGGTCCCAACTATTCACTTCTGGTGGCTGTGACTAATCCCTTAGACCTAAGATCTAGCCTTGCTTTCTTGACTTTGGATAGTATTACTCTTAGTTAAGAATGGATAGAGAGTAAGAGAGAAAAGGCCCTGAGCTGGGTAGTTTCAAGATGGGAAATTGAGTTCTAATGTTATGACTCAAAGACTTTAGAGTTGGTCAATAAGAGAAACCTTGTATAGAATTTATACAAGAAAACTCAATAGAGTTTCTAGATACAAAACTGTTTATCTTATATATGCTAAGTTACTGGTTCATACTATAGAATAACATTACTACAATGTGTTTGACACATGTTGACCTTGTAAATAATACATGGCCTTTAGAGTAGGTTAATAATTCTTTCTAAAACTCTCTACTACTTTCCATTATAATATATAATTACATGATAGTGTGATAGTAACAGCATTGTGTGACTATGACTGATGTGTGACTGTGACATGTGATGTCACACTATACCTAGTCCCAAGAATAAAAGGAAAGAAATAAAAAAATATTAAGTCTATTGTCTTCAATTCTGATAGGACTAGTCTTTGAAGGAAAGAAATATAGTCTTCTCATGGATATCTGTTAGAGTAAGAAATCAGATTAGTAAGAGGAACCTGTAATCTATATAGCTAGAAAACTTTATCAATTATTCTCTAAGTTGGTACAGTTATCTAAATGATTAGAAGTAGACAAATTGCTTTTTTTGGAGAAAGGTCTATATCTTGGACTTACAACAGCATATTGTGTCTCTTCATCATAATATAAAGATAGCTAAACATACTGAATACTAGAAAATGTTAAAACTGGTATCTTGAAGCTATTGGTGGCCCTAAATATTCAGGTATGTTGGTCAGTATGTCAGCACTTGTGATTTATACTTGTGGACCAAGCCTATTTATTACTTGCCTCTTAAAGAATTACACTTGCTGCCTATGCCAAATACAAGGTGGGAAACTATTAGTATTGACTTTATTGTAAAACCTCTAAAGTCTATAGAATTCAATACAGTAATAACAGTAGTAGACTCAATCTCTAAGAAAGCTCACTTCATTCTCACTTATACTATAATCACTGCAAAGAGTGCTACAAGGCTCTTTTTATACCATATCTAGAAACTCCATGGCTTCTCCACTTAAGTAGTCTTAAACCAAGGACCACAATTTGTTGCACTCTTTACTAAGAAACTCTATTAGTTACTCAGAGTCAAAATCATATCATTTATAGTCTAGCACTCCCAAATGGATGAACAAACAGAGTAGGTAAACTAAGAGCTAGAACAGTACCTATTAACAAAAGATAAAGTAACTGACAAGATTTTTTTCTCTTGTTACATCCTGTTTTAGCTATTTATTTCCAAAACTATGAATAATGCTTTCTTCCTTATCCACAATCTCTAACCTCTTCCAGTACAGATCACCTCTCTCTATTTCCCCTTAGATGTTCTTGCTAGTTTCTTACTAACTCCATGGACTTCTATCTCTAATATCTGAGAATCACCAGTACCCAAGGTAACTTGCTTAGCAGCCTCCATTTCAGATAGCTATCCTAGGTAAAATATCTAGTATATAAACCAGTAGTTTACATTATACTAGCTTTATCTTGAAAATTGACCAAAACTAATACTAACTTCTACTGTTAGCAACAATATGCCTCACCACTTTCTGATGGTCCTAACCCCCTAAAAAACTTCCTAAGTCCTCTTCTAAAATATATAACCAGTACAGCTCATAGAGGCACAGCACATAAGCTGAAGTCAAACATTGTTCCAACCTTGTCTTGTATACTCTCAGATAATACATAATCTAACTTATTAGACTTCTGAGATATCTCATCAGATCTTGGATAACAAGGTGTGAACCACATCTAACACCTCTTGGTGGAGTTTTAGTACAACAACCATATACATTCCTCTACACAGCAACTACTGTTTCTTCTTAACACAGAACTGTTATAGATGGGATTTGAATCTTACTAAAGATAATCTAGATTGGAGAGTATCTCAAAGTTTACTGACTATATAAAGTCCACATCAAAAGAGGCTAGGTCTGTTATTCACAAATTTCAAGAGAACATAACCAGGTGCTATAATCAGAAATGTATTTCTAGACTTCTCAGACATTCACACAATATACTCTTCTACCAAGTTGTCTCACCACTACCTCAAACCTTATATGGTGGAAAAACAAGTTGAACCTATATCATATTATCTCAAGCTTCTCTCTATCTTGTATAGGTTATATCTGGTATTCTCTGTAATCAAGTTTATTACCATCTCTACTAACCCCATTTCTGAAAGACATACTAGTTTTCCTCTAAACCTGGTCATTATTAACAGAGAAGAAAAATAAGAGGTAGAGAAGATTTTGGATAACTGCTGACATTGCAAAATATACTAGTACTTGATCAAATGAAAGAGTTTTGGCTTAGAGATAAACTTATAGGAAAATGCTACAGATGTTTTCACATCTGATCAAGTGACTGAATTTTACTGTCTTAACCCTGCAGCTCCATAGTTCATTCATTTTTGACCAATGTCCCTTGCTTCAAGTTACAGTAATTTGAAAGAGGGATAGATATTAGAAAACCTGCTATCTTACCAAAATTCAAATTTACAACATTGTCAAAGTCCTCTGTCAATCTCATAGACCTCTCATCCCTCAAGTTTACTTTAGCTATAACCCTGCTATAATACTATTAGACTCCTACTTACTTCCTCATAACTGTTGACCTACTTCTGCTAGTCACTGACTAATGAGTCTCTACTGTCCATCAATGTTTGAAATTGCTATATCAAGATCTTTGACTACCCAGCTTCATTATTCTGTAGTTAGGTTACATAATGTTCCATCTAATTAGAATAGACATCAACATTTGAGATTGCTATATCAAGGTCTCTAGCTATTTAGCTTTATTATTTTGTAGTTAGATTACCTGATGTTCTGTCTGATTAGAATGAACTTTATAAGTATTTAGAGTAGTGTTTACCTCCAGAAAACTCTATTCTGTTATCTTAGAATTCTCTGGAAATCACAAGCTCTACTAAACTCTGTAAACTTTGTCCAGCTATTCTAACAGCAAGTCTACTGTAAAAGATAAGCTACTTATAAAATTTGGAATGAGAGTAAGTCTGCCATAAAAGATGTTAATACTCAAGGTTGAACTTTGACATATGACAGATATAATTCATTTGGCAGTTATAGAAGGACTGCTAACTTGTTATGACTTAAGTCTTGGAATAAAGATAAAAAACAACTTTTGTATTAAGTAACACAAGAAAACTCAATAGAGTTCTAAGTACAAGCTAGTTTATCTTATATACTACAGACCATGGTCTGTGCACACACTATAACTAACCTATCCTAAAGTCTATATATTTTCTATAAGACTAACATGTTGTTGCCATACTATATGATATTACCTATTCTAGAACCTTTTATGACTTTCTCTATATCATATGATTGTGTGACATATGTGACCATCATACATAGCATGATATCATACTTCTTTACTTAAGTCCAAGATAAAGAAAATAAATGGAAATAAAAAATGAAAATAAGAAAGAAAAATAAAATAAGCTAAGTCCTTTATCTTTAATTCTAACATAACTTCAATATCTATTACCAAGTCTATGGAGTTCAATACTTCTATTATGTTATTAACTTCATTATCTAATATTGAGTCCATAAAAATTGTTACACTAATTTTGTTATTTATATACTCTAACTCTTATTAGAAGTAAATTTCTCAAGCTTATAATAGTTAGTGTAAACTTTTATTAGGATTGTATTTTACTTAGTTAGTATATCATATAACTATATATACTACTTTCTATGAATGTGTTTTTGACTCTTAATCATTGACAGTTATTCATGTTAGAATTAAAGATAGCAAACTTTATTTATTTTTCATTTATTTTTCCTTATTTTTATTTCCATTTATTTTTCTTATTTTAAACTTAGTATTAGGGATTAGCATGAAATCACATATAACTGTCACATAACTATATATTATATAAAAGAATATAAAAGATTCTAGAACAATGATATCATAGTATGTTCACTACATGTTGACTTTATAAATAACATATACTCTTTAGAGTAGGCTAGGTTTGGTATAGCAAAGACCATCAGCCTAGTATATATATAACAATTCATAGATGAGCTATTATTATACTTCTTTTCAATCTAGTCATTTACCATTTACAATTATCCACAGTTCACTAGGTAATTTTAGAGTTATCTAATTAATTTCTAATACTACTAGGACTTTTTATTTATTATCTGTGCTCTATTCTAATAACTTTAATATTATGAACTTAAGACCTTAGAGTAGATCAAAAGAAAGAATCTTGTATAGAGATTACATAAGAGAGCTCAATAGAGTTCCTAGTACAGGATTGTTTATATTATATATACTAGATTACTGGTTCATGCTACACTACCATTAGCCTATTCTAATGTTGTGGCAACCACTAGTCATATTATAGTATACTTGGACATTTTTCTTTTCTTTTATCTATTTTTCTTGATTTATTATTTCTTAGATGATGAAGAGACATGTGACCATAGTCACATGACACATCACATCACATGATATCATAGGCCTAAACTCTAGGAGAAGAGGCTAAAAGGAGAATGTCAAAAAGCATGTCAATAGTATGTTAACCTCATAGTATATATATGATATACTTATAGATAATATATAGACTTTAGGGCAAGATTATTTATTGTTAGCACAGACCATATATGTATTAATATAAATAGAGTAGCAATTCATTAGAGACTTCTTGTTGAATTCTCTTATAATCTTTATGAGATACTCTACTTTTAAGTTTACTTAGAGTGTCATAACACTGTTAGTCATCTTGACTAGTGGTTGTCATAACAATTCAAGACAACCAATAAACCACTAAGTAAACTTATAAGCTGAGTATCTTGTGGAAATTACAAGAGAACTTAACAAGGAGTTCTCGATATATTCTTATACTATATAATGTGTACATTATAAGGTGAACATGTTTTAATATATATCTTGACATCATCCTTCTAATCTCTTCTCCCAGAATCTAGGCTTATGACATCATGTCATGTGACCACAATCATATATCTTTTCATCATTCAAGAAAAACAAAAACAAAACCAAAATAAAAGAAATATTAAATCAAGAAAAATAGATAAAAAAGTTTAAGTTTAAGTGCACTATAACATCTAAAGAGCCATGTATTTTCCTTAAGGTCAACATGTATGATATATACTATATAATATCATTTTATTCCAGAACCTTCTTTAATATTCTCTATGATATGTGACTAATGTGTGACATCAAGTCACTTCATATAACAGTTTGTAACAGTCATGTATGATGTTATACTAACCTCTAATTCTAAGTCTTAGAATAAGAAATAAATGGAAAATAAAATGAAAATGAAAAAAGAAATGAAAATAAATAGAGTCTATTATTTTCAACTCTGACATTTAACTACTACCAATATTCTAATAACGATTATTTCATGCTCTCAGTTATTATCAGATAAATATATACTATTTCTAGATAATATTCTAGAAAAAACTGTTTTTATTAGAATATCTGATCATCTAGACACTATTATTCTCTGTTTGGTCAGCACTGTTCTGCTAGATTGAAATTTATTCTAAAGATACTACTTATCTCTGGAAAAATCTAAAAGAACAGATTGAAGTCTTCTAAAGATGGTTACTATTTTAAATACTTTAGTATATTTTATCAATAAAACTTAGGTTTCTCTAAAGCTTAAAGTACAAGCTCTGTATCTCTACTACAATTGTTCTAACAATAGTCACCAACAAAGTCCATAAGAGAGATATATTAGATCTAGAACAGTATAAAGTAGTCTTGGATACTAGGAGATTAATAGGGAAGTAAGATCTAAAAGCTGGTAAATGAGAGGATAAGCTTGGATATTAAAGTTCACAGGTCCCAGAGTTGACTAACAAAACTAGTGAAAATATTGTTAGTTAAGACTTTCAAAATATGTTGGTACTTAGTTACTTTCTATAAATAGTACTGTAAAAAGCCTAGAGCCTCATCTATGCTAATGTAGTTTTTAATTGTTCTATAAGAGGAGACATTATATGAAAAGCAAGATAAGATAAGATAAGGGAGGTTAGAACATAAGAATAGATAATCTGAGATTGTTAAACCAAAATGCTTTAAAGTCCTAAAGAAGAAGGATTTTGTTCTACTATTAGAGTAACTGGTGTAAAAACACAAAGTTAGTATTTCAAGCTCTAGAAAAACCTAAGTTTTATTGAAAGAGTATATCAAAGATATAACTTATTTTTAGAGAAATCTGTTACAAACTTTATTCAACTTGTATCTCTACAACTAGTAAACTGATTCTTATAAACCAAGTTGCACTAGAAAGCCCCAAATGAGAGCTATTCATACATATATAGGATGTACAAAAGTAACAACAGATTACTGAGATATTAGACTATCAGTAACTACAAGTTTCATTGGTTATTGTTTCAGGAATAACTGAATAGATTCCCATGATCAAACTTACATTGGAAGGTGCTTATCAAATGGTTTCTAATAATATATTATACATTATATGGAGATCAGTATTCATAGAAATATAAGCATATCAATATATATAGTAACATAATTAGTTATCTTCTAAAATTAGCCTGATATCTGTTATAACAGATAAAAGCCCCACTAGATATAAGTTTTGATCATGTAATAAAAATAGCTTATATATAGACCATCACTATTTTGTATAAATATCTTTATATCTGAGGATTAAATCTCAGACTTAACAACATTAATTTTCATCTTTTTATTATTGACATCTGTATTAATCTTTATCATCATTGACATCATTATTGAACTTCTGAATCACTCCTAAACCTCTGAGAGTGCACCCAAGATTCAGATATTGCAATTAAGTGAGTAGTTTATTTTGTAATAGAAATCTAAGAGAACAAAATGAAGTTCCTAGAAATAATAGCTAATCTATATATCTAGGCTTTGTATTTCAACCTCTTAGATTAGCTTATACAAGAGAAATAATGATAACAGTATGACTGTTATAACTACTACTTTTTAAGTTATAATGACTAGTGAATAGGAATAACAAGAGAACTTGACAAGATGTTCTGTTCAATTGGACTACTGCTTATACAAATTGTATTTGGTCTGTATACTATAAACTAAGTTTTACCCTAATATATATAATATAATCTATTTCTAGAATATTCTACCAAGTTTTATATTGCATGATTATAATATATGACTTATTAGGTGATTTACTGATGTTATATGATGTTATGTTATGTCATGTGACTCTTTCCATAGATACTTTAGTAAAATAAGTAAATAAAGAAAAAAATAATAAAAGGCAGTTTTTAGAGTTTAGAATAACTAAAAGAAATCTGGTATCTGATATTATAGAGTTTTGGATATAGAATAAGTTAAGAGTAGATTGAGTTGGAGGCTATAAATGTGAAATAGTAGATCTCCTTACATAGATGAGCAAATAGAGAGAATGAATCAAGATTAGGAACTTATAGATTATAAATAGAAGAATTGACTAGTATTACAAACTCAAGATCTTAGAGTGGATCAAGAATAAGAACATTGTATTAGAGTTAACATAAGAAAACTTAATAGAGAACTCTGTACAGGATTGACTACCTTATATACCTAAAACTAATGGTCTGTACTCTACTATATTAGCTTATTTTAAATGACTATATGTTTACCTTGATCAATATGTATATAACATGCTATATGATATCATCCTTTCAAAATCTTCTACTATCCTCTATCATGACACATGATTGTGTGACAGTGTGACAGTGACCAAATTTGTGACAGTAACATGTAACATCACACTAAACCCTAACTCTAGTTCCCAAAATAAGAATAGAAAATAGAAGAAAACTGAAAATAAATTGAAAATAAATAGAGTCTACCATCTTCAATTCTGATAGCCAAAGTGATTGGCAATAGCAGAGTTTGCAGCCAATAGCAAAACATATACTGTAACTAACACTTTGTTATTTATAGTGAAATATGAAAGAAAGTTATAAATAGAAGCAGATATTAGACAAAAGAGAAAGATGGGAAAAACAGTAGAGTTTGTGAAAAGAACAAGAAAGAAGTAGAAAAATAAAAGAAGAGAGAAAAAGTAATGTTGAGTACAAAAGATCTGATGTTTCAGGAATAACTAGCTAAGAAAATAACAGAGAGATATGTGAAATCTTATGTAATAAAAGAAATTATAATAGCTAACATGATTAAGTTGAAATTAAGTTAATGAGAATTCATCTAGTAGTAAATACAAACAAAGTGGTAAAGTATAGAAAACTAGTAAAAAGACAAAAGGTAGAAGAACTAAAACTAGTAAAAGTAAATGGAGTAGAAGAGTGAGAAGTAGAGAAAATTCTCAATAAGAGATTGATACAAAAATGTGTAAAATATCTTGTTAGAAAGAATTCACAGCAGAGTATAACACTTGGAAAAAGGAAGTGGATTTGGAGAATGTAAAATAAGTAGTAGTAAAGTTTGAAGAAAGGATGAGCATGAAAATAAGAAGATAGAAAAAGTTAGAAGCAGCAAAATAAAAAGATTTCAGAAGGGGAGAATTGTAAGAAAATAAATAGTAAAAATATTATACAGATAGAATGATAGTGAATTTAAAGAAAAATACTTAAGAAGGTTGAAAAAATTGGCAGAAGTGAAAGTCTATTTCTTCAGAAAAGAAATCTTAAAAGAGAGGTAATATTAAAGTTTAAACATTGGGCTTGGTTTTTATTTGCTTTCTTTTATTTTCTAGTTTTTTAATAAAAACTTTGCTAAAAGCTATAATATAAAGTTACTATTACTGTTACTGTCATATCACAAATAAGCTACTAACTGGTTGTGATACTTGAACTTAGTGGTGTTTCAGAGATTCAGTATAAGGAGATAATGATAATAGATGATAAGTAGTATCAACAGGAATAATTGATGTAAAATGATATTATTAAGTCTGAGGTCTAATTCTCAGACACAGAAGTATATATACAAAAGAGTGATGGTCTGTGTGTAAGTTGTTGCCATCACATGATCAAAACTCGTACCTGATAGAAGCTGTCATCTGTCATAGCAGATGTCAGGCTAATTTTAAAAGATAACTAATTATGTCACTATATTGATATGCTTGTATCTCTACCAATACTTATTGCTTTGAGATGCATCATATATCATTGTAAATGAATTGATGAGCACTTTCCAACACAAGTTCAATCATGTGAATCTGTTCAGCTGTTCATGAGATATTAGCAGACAAAGCTTTTACAGCTACTGATGGCCTGATATCTCAGTCATTTGTTGTCACTTTTGTACATCCCACATATGTGCAGATAGCCCTCATTTGGGGCTTTCCAGTGCAACTTAGTTTGTGAAAATCAGTCTACTGGTTGTGGAGATACAAGCTGAATAAAGTTTGTGACATATCATATGATAAGAAAAATATTATAAAAGTTACTAAGATATCTTAGTTATAAGCTCTCATAGTCAACACATATACTTTAGAATAGAGTAGATTTATATGTGCATGAACCACAGTTCTTAGTATATAAAGTAGACTAGTTTGTACTAGAACTACATTGAGTTCTCTTATGTTAATCTTAATACAAGATTCTTTTTTTGTCTTAAACACTTTGAGATTATAACAACTATACACTAAGTCAACCTATTAAAAGTATGATATTGAGCTCACTTCAGCCACATAGATTCTATATAGCTAAAGTTTGCTTACATCAAAATATCTCTTTTATAAGTGAGAAAAATTGAATAAAAACTGCATAGTTCAAGTAATAGAATTGGCTGGCATGAATCAACAAATGATTCATCTGGCAGTATAGATTGATCTGTGTTTGGAACAAAAGTGAAAAGGTGCAACTTTCCAAAATAGGAAAGTGAATGTAAAAATAGAAAATACCTCTTTTGAGATCCTGAACCTCACCAACAAGAATAGACCTGCTCAATCATATTTGGTTAACAGTCTGATGGACTGCCGGATACACAACTATATAATTTTTACCAATGCTTGGACCACTAATCATATACTTAAGTGTTAGACTGAAGTGAGCTTGTGAAAACTTCATAGTGCATATTCCAATAGGTACAAAATACAGCCATTTACACACTTGGGTATCAGACTGAGTGGATATTTTCTGTATCTTTATGCTTTGCCAATTGATCATTCCTCTACTCTTGCTCAAGTCTTCACCTTAGTTGCAGGCTGAGCCAAGTCTAAAATGTGGGAAAAACTGG
>Ga0157367_1000528_pt1 | contig 18554 bp, 24 predicted proteins | sample AttbisABBM2_FD_113142 | JGI IMG/M metagenome (GOLD analysis project Ga0157367, IMG submission 113142) | Fungus gardens microbial communities from leaf cutter ant in Botucatu, State of São Paulo, Brazil - Atta bisphaerica ABBM2 | ecosystem: Host-associated > Fungi > Mycelium > Unclassified ...
CCACGCTTCCTCCCCACACTCGGTCACCCTCGTGCAGTTGCGCTTCGCTTCATTTGCCGTGATCAGCTTATGGCGGGACTTGCACCCGCAGGAGTGCGCCCATGCTGGGCGCACAACAAAAAGGGCCACACCGAAAGGTGTAGCCCTTGATAGGAAGGCGGCCGCCCAGAGGGTCGGCCGTCAGTTCGATTTAATGGGTGTGGTGACGCAGAGAACGACGTTGGTCGCGCTCCGCCTTGCGACCGCGTTCGCATGCGACGATGCCGTAGCCGCAGAACACCAGCGTCAGAAGCAGTGCAACAGGACCGAAGTACATATTCATTCTCCGTTCATGGAATCCATGCCTATAACGTACGTTACCACACCAATCACAACCAGGGCAGCAACGTTCATTGCGGCCCAGATGGAGAACTCAGAGATGGCGTGCACGTAGCCGACGGCACCCACGATCGACGACACCGTGAGCGTATGGCAAAACCGCCCGAACTGCTGGCGCTGGTCCTTCGACCAGGACGCGCGAACGAGCCGCGCCCCCAATCGGGACCGCGACGCGGCGGCCGCCGGCACCACCGAGACGACGGCGAAGCTCTCGTCGGTCGACTGAATCAGCTTCGCTTCGTTCCCATCCCACGATGCAGTGATCGACGGCGGAGACTCGTCGTTATGCACGACGGCCAGGACAGCGCGGACGCGCGCCGAGACATAGACCATCCCAAGCTCCGGGTCGTAGGACCCGCGATCGATAATCGAGATGCCCGAAGGGTACTCGATGCAGACATCGACGAATTGCATCTCCCCTCCTATCGTCGGTCGCTATCGAGACCATCCACGAGCCGCAGGCCGCCAAGCAACGCTTGGTAGCCCTCGTCCGTGTCGAATTGAGCGAGCGGCACGACGTTGTCGCCGCCGCCCGAAAGGTCACGGTGGCCCCTTCGCGTGCGGAACGACACCGCGACTTGCTGACGCAACGACGAATCCGCAACCTCGAGCATCATCCGGCTGGTGCGCAACGTGACGCGGCAGCCGCGGCCGGCCTTCGCCGGCTCAGCCCCCACCTCGTGCTCGCCCGCGCGCAACCGCAGATCGCGCGCGACACGGTGGAGCATTCGCGTCGCGTGGTGGGTCAATGCGGCATCGGACACGACACCACCCGCGCGCCGGTCCGCATACAGAACTTTCGGTACCTTGAACATCTTGCCCTCGGAATGAAAAAAGCGAGGCCCCGGACGGGAACCTCGCTATGCAGGAAGAAGCCGGCGGCTGCCGGCGATTGAACGGCTCAGCGCGTAATGCGCATGCCGGAAGAACTGCTGACGAGCATCACGCGATCGCCGGGGGCGAAGCGCTGCTCGTTGGATTGAACGATCACTAGCGTCCGGCCGGACGCCGCACGGACTACGACCTCGATGCCTGCGTGACGCTGCAGGACCGCCGATACCTTCTGGGTAATGAACCCGGCACCCGCGCCGGCAATTGCACCGGCGATATAGCGGCCATTACCGCCGCCGATCGTGCGGGTGCCGAGGAAAGCGCTAAGCCTGCACTGAGCAGCGACGACAGGCCTGAGTTATCGGAGCCGCTGTCGATCGTGATGGTGCGAACGCTGACGACCGTGGCCGCCTCGATCGTTCCTGCGTGCTGTACGTCGTAGCGCTGGTAGATGTCCGGCGAACCGAAGTCCACCGCCGCGCACGCGCTCAGGCAGGACAGAACCACGATGGAGATGAAGATCTTGAACATACTGGTTGCCTCTTCAGTGAAATGGCAACCGGCCCGCCAGGGCAGTTGCCCTGGCGGGAGAAATGGGTAGGCGACAGCGCCTACCCGTCTACCTACGTGCGTTGGTCCGCACGCTCACGGATTGCAGATCGGCAGGAGCCGATCAGTGGAAGCGCCGACGGTATTCGTCGAGCAACGGGGCGAGGCGCTGGTAGCGCACATTGGCTTCGTCATCCGGGTCGTTACGCCCCACTTCTGCGAAGAAGCGGGGCCGTGCACCGATCGGATCAAATGCCGGGTCGTTCATGATCGCGCGAAACTCGTCAACGTCACCCGCCTGTGCCGCGACTTCGATCGGGAGCATCTGGAAGGCGTTACGCGTGTTCACGTCGTTGCACGCGGGGTTCCAGCCAGTCGTTCGGCCGCGTGTGGAAAGTTGGTAGGTGTTCATGAAAAGGCTCCAAGTTGAATTGAGGGAGCCTGATCCCGACGGGATGGACTCCCGAACGGGTTGAAACGAGGAACGTGCCGACGGAGTCGGTACGGTTAGGTCGATGCGCAAATGCGCGAGAAGTGAATCCAGTTTAGGGGCGCGGCCGCGCGCCGGTAGCCGGAATCGTCGGGAAAACCGCCCCGCTTTCCTCCGGACGAAAAAAAAGCGCCCGCCCGATTATTCGGGAGGCGCTCATTCCAGAAAAAGGCCGTCGGCCTAGATGTACCCTGCGGCGCGGCTGAAATCGAGGTTGCCAGGCCCTTCGTAGACGATCTCGACGTCGATCGCAAGACACTGGCCGCCGGCGAAATCGAACCTATCTCCCGCCTTGATCGCAGCAATTCGGTCCGCCGTCTTACCGTAGACGACGAACCCCCATCGCTCGCCTTCGGCCATGCTGAATCGTGGAAACTGAATCGCACGTTTGAAACGGATCACTGCATGCGGCAAATCAACGTCCCGCACGGTCTCGGTACCCGAGCGTCCCATGAGTAATGCTCCTCGAACTGGGGTAGCGCCCGACGGGCTACCACCCGTTGGATGAAAAAAAGCCGCCTCGAAACGAGGCGGCCACGTCAAATCGCTGTCGTCGGCTTCCGGCTCTTGCGAGCCTTCGGCTTTTTCGGCGCAGGCGCGTCGTACCCGAAGCGCGCCCACGCGGCGGGATCGATCGGTATTGGGCTTGTGCGTCCCGTCTCCAGGTTCACGAAGCTGCCCGAATACTTGAGCGATCCCGTCCGATACAGCGTCCAGAGCAGGTTGTAGGCTTGCACCGAGATCGCCTGATTGATGACCAGAGACTGCTTGCGCAGCGCATCGGCCATCGAGCAGGACGGTGTGTCGTCGCCCTTGTCATTCTTGGCGTTCAGCAGTTCCGGGAACAGATCGCCCACGTGGGGCAACCGGTCGTGCCGGGCCTTGCCGAACTCGCCGAGAATGACCTGACCGCGATCCGTCTCGTTGCCGCAGTCGAGGTAGTAACGACAACTCCCCCGCTTCGCGGCCTGCACGATGGCGTGTCGCGCGCGACGTGAGTCGACGCAACCCACCACGATGTCGGCGATGATCTGCACCGACGAATCGACACGCCGCGGCTCCGCAACCCAGTTGGTGCCCATCAGGTTGTTGAGTCGATTCACGAGCAGCAACGCCTTGTAATGCCCGACGTCATTGGGATAGAACCCTTGCCGCCCGACATTCGTCTCGCTGACGGTATCGTCGTCGTACACAGTGCACTCGATCCCGCCAGGGTGGTCGAGCTCGATCATGGCGTGATGCAGCCGCGCGAGACTGGGAAGTAATGCGCTCCCGGTCCCGCCGGCTCCAACCACTACGACGCGCCACGGCCGCCGGATCATGTCGGCCGGAATACTGTGTGTGATCACCTCGCTCATCACACCACCTCCATCGTCAGCGCGGCCACCCACGAATCCGGCACGCGTTCGAACTTCTCGAAGATCCCCTTCGCGCAAAGCCGCAACGCGACGGACGGCGTACCATCGCAATGGCCCAGCACGAGCGCAGACTTCACGTCATGCTGGTCATCCTTGTTGTCCGTGCGCGAGAAGAACGCCGGGCCCGTGCCATGGGAATGGCAATCGACCACCAGCCATTCGCCGTCTGCCAGCCGCGGCCGCTCATAGACCAGATGCCCCGGCCCGTGCGACAGCGAAGACAACGCAACGATGCGGAAGGTATCGGTCACACTGTTCCAGACGATCCACGCGCCGACCTCGTTTGGCAACGCCGCCCGGGCCATCGCATGGAACTCCGCGACGAGCGCGGCCGGAATCTGCCCGCACAAGAGCGCCGTCGTCTCGTCGACCTTCCCGTACGGGACAGCTGTCGAGACTGCGTACTGCGCGATGCGACGCACCACGCGCACCCAGGGACGCAGGACTTCGAGATAGACGCCGTCCGAAGCGATAAGCAGACGCTCACCCGAACGCGTCATCGGGACAACGGCCTCCCGCGACGGAACCATCACCGACGGGAACGACTGCTGGAGAACGGTATCGAGCGGATTCATGCGTCCCTCCCGACTTGGCCGTTCACCAGCTGCTCGAGCGTCCGTTTCATCGGCACCAGCGCGTCGAGCGGAAACCTCTCGCCGAACTTGCCGTCCAGCATGTCGCGCCAGAACGCGTACTCGCCGTCCTGGTACTCGATCCGTTTGCCGCCGGCGTTCGGATGCGTGAAGGCCGAATTGAAAAACCCAGCTTCCCACCCATCGATTGACGCCACATCCACCCGTTTCGGAACCTGGGCACTGCCGATGCAGATCCGGCCCATGTCCCATGTGTTGAAGTACGGCGGTTCGAACAGCGGCGTCTCGCGAACAGGGCGACCGGTGCATGCCACCGCGAACACGCGGAAGCCCTGATTCGAGGCCTGGAACACCAGCCCCGGATGCGGCACCACGGCGCTTCGCTTACCCAGGTTCTCGCATTCGAAGAACACCCGGCGCATCGCTGGCGCACACCACCACGTGACTGCATCAGGCGAGACGCCGAGCACCGTCGGGGGCAAAAACTCCGCCCGCGGTGCGACCTGCTCCGCAAGCTGCTGTAGTGTTTGAACAAGTACCTTTCGGTCAAGCGGCCGACCGGCGCCAATAATGGGCCGACCGCTTTGGCGGTCAGCGATGACAGCGTGGGCTGTCGCAAAATGCGCGCCGTCCTTGCCCGTATAGAGCAACAACGCTTGTGACAACGCGACATCAGAACCGGTTCGACCGGCCGCGATACCAGACATAACAATCTCCTTTAAGTGGGATGACTCACCAGCGCTAGAAGGCGGTCAAGGTGAGTGAGAATGCGAAACGCCAGTGCCAGGTCGGTGTACTGGCGGCGGATAGCCTTCGGAGTCGACGCCAGACGGGAAAATCCGCTGTAGGTGGTCGCATCGCCGGATTGGCTTTCATTGTCGAAATGACAATCCAGAAGGTCGCCGACAAACTGGTTGTCCTCGACGATCACCGAGCAAAGCGCGTAAACCGGATTTGCGGTGTAGCTCACATGAAACAGATCCCGCGTTCGGCTACGGCGCATCAGCGCGCGGAGCTTCAGCACCTCGGTGCAGACACGCCGAGGCATGCCCTTGCTGCGATCGCGAAGCCAAAGCAGCTCCGGGTCCGTCAAGGTGCGTCGCTCACGCCATTTGCCGCCGCTAAACGCACACGGATCAGCGTCGTCCGGACAAAGCTGTGGCCGCACGACCGACGGCAGATACGCCGTGCGCGTTTCAGTGTCGTCGGGGAAACGCTCCTTCAGCATTTCGTCCGCGTCTTCGTCCGAAATGTCCGGATCGCCGTCCCAGTACCAGCACGAAAATTCGTACATGAACCAGTCTGGCAAACGGATGAACATAGTCCGAGCCGATGCGCGATACAACGCGGACATCACCGTCCGGAAGAGCAACGGGTGGACCGAACACAGTGTCTCGATCGCCCCTTCAAGCGAGTACACCCACTCGTCTTCAAGGCCGAACCCGAAGAACAGCGGCGTCGGGTCGTCCACGTTGTTCCCGTTACTGAGGCCATCGAGAACATCACGAACCGCATGCGCATCGAACAGATGCGGTGCGAATCGGAGCCGGGAAAGACGCCCGTACTGGCGTTGCGTCCACGCATGAAACGCCTGCTGAAACGCGTCGCCGGCGTCGGCCGGATCATGAACGTCACCTGCGCGCAACGGCCCGTACTGGAAATGCTTCAGGACCAGATCCGACAGGTGCACGTCTTCTCGCCACTTCAACCGCACCGCCCCCGGTACCTCCGCCGAGAAGGACGGCAGCGTCAGAAGATCAGCGGCAGGTCGACGTCGGGCAGCGGCAACGCGTGGCGGTTGCCAGGGCGCGGCCGAGCCAGCTGCGATGCTTGAATCAGGGAGTGCAGGATCGAAGAACATTTCCGCATTTCCTCGTCATATAAAAAAACCGGCCTTTCGGCCGGTTCCTGTTGGTTGAAGCTACCGTCCGGATCGGACAGGGCCTTGAGCAGAGCGTCCCTACGCATGGGCGCCTTTGGCGCCTGCCGCGCGAACGAACGTGTAGGACATGACCTCGCCCTTGATTTGCGGGCCGTCGACAGCGGCCGTCGTCAGCTCCGGATACTGGGCGGTGTACAGATCCCGGACCTGATCGGGCGAGAACGCCGCGCCGGGATCCATCAAGGCCATGCCGTTGTAGAGGAATTCGCGAACAACCGCTGCGATACTGATCGACATGAGATATCTCCTTAATCGAGCAGCGACGCGAGATCGGTGCCGGCCGGCTTCGACTCGGCAACGCAGGCTTGCGGCGCGGACGGTGTCGGCTGAGTGCCGTCGTCGTTGTCGTCGTCCTCATCTTGGGCGCCGCTTGCTGCGCCGGCCGTCGGCACCTTCGAACCCTTGATCAGGGCCTTCTGCGCCTTCGTCACCTGCGTAGCCTTCTGCTCGTCCAGGATCGCGTTCGTTGCCGCCACCTGCTCCTCGAGCGACTTGTGCGCCGTCGAGTAAGAGGTGACCGCCGCGGCGAACCCTTCGTCCAACTCCGCAGCCGTCGCATTCAGGATGAGCGGTTGGCGCAGCGTGGCGTCCTTGCCGCCTTGCGGCGTCAGGAACACCACTACGTTGTCGCCGTCCATCGCGAGTGACAGCGTCAACTTCCCAGCCGAACGAATCAGCGGTTCAAGTGCTTGAAACATGAAAATCTCCGGAAAATGAAAAAGCGCCGCACGATGGCGGCGCAAATGTAGGACGGGAATGGCGCATGGCCGTCCCGAATGTCAGAACTTGAGGACCTTCGGGATCTTGCCGGCGTAGTCGAAACCGCTGACGTTGAGCAGCGCCTCGACCACTTCCGACTTCGACTTCGAGAACACCTTCTTGAAGTCGTCGCCCATCGCAATGCGCAGCCCGATTTCGTCAGCCACGACCATCATCTCGGCCTTGGTCAACAGTTCAAGAAAGGTCTTGTCGAGCTTCCAGTGCTTCGCCAGATCCAGCTTGTGTTGCTTGCAAAGCTGCGTCAGGTACGACACGTCGAGCCCTTCGATCGCGGAAAGCAGCATGCCGGTCACGAGATCCGCCTGTTGCTGCTCGCTCGTCGCTTGCACCAGACCGATCGCCTTCGCGAGATCGCCAGACGGCACCTTCTCCTCGGTCATCTTCTCGAAGACGAGGCGGAAGGTGTCATCCTTGATCTGCCGGGCGTATCCGGCCAGAACGATCGCGATCAGGTACTGACGTGCGAGCACGCCGTTCGTCCCGATATCGCGGCGAAGTGCCTTGCGCCAGACGGCGACACGGTATTGCTTCACCTTGTCGGATTCCGCGACGACCGTGACGGCCGCCGGCTCGGACTTCGAGCCGCTCGCCTTCGCGGCGCCCTTCTCGGGCGCGGCTCCCGCTGTCGCGGTTGCCGCTGATTGTTTCGCAGCCTTCGCCGCTTGAATCCGTGCCGCAACCTTCTGCATGTTGCACACGGTATCGAAGCATTGACCGCGAAACACCCTGCCGATCGAATCAGGCAATGCGCTCACCGCGGCGCCATAGTTCTGGCACGAGTGACAGGCCTTCGCCTGGTCTTCGCCCACACCGTTGGGACCGTCGACCGCAATTTGCACGCGGGTGTGGTTGTCGCCGGGGCGCACAATCCGAACGAGGGGAAACTCGTCGCGCAGGCCGTTGGCCGTCGCTTCGAGTTGCGTCTCGGTCTTCTCGTTGTAGCAGGTGCGGTTGGTGCAGTTGCCGTCCGCAATCGACTCGCCAAACAATGCAGACTGCGTCGACGAGTTGTGCGGGCAGCTGGTGCACTGCCCCTTGTCGAAGATCGCTGCGTTCAGCGAGCACGACACGGACTCGACCAGCTTCTTCACATCGGCGACCGCCCGCTTCTCATCAACGATGACGGGCAACACCTTGTCCTGATTTTCTTTCGAAATGGCAGCGAGCAACTCGGCGTGCCCCAGAGAGATCTGTCGCGTGTTCAGCGCATTGAGGACCGCGCTGCTGCAATTGAGCAGGGCCAGGCGACTGTTGAGGGTGGCAACGCTCCAGCCAATCCGCTTGGCCGCCTCCTCCCGATCACCCTTACACCGACCGAGCAGTCTGGCAGCGTCAACGGCTTCTTCGCCGGGGGAGAGATTCGACCGCTGAATGTTCTCGATGAGGGCGATTTCGTCCGCTTCGGCTTCGTCCACGATCTTCACCGTGACAGGCATGTCGTAATCTTCGCCACGCGTTTCCATTGCGGCTTTGTACCGACGCCCGCCGGCGATCAGCTCGAAGTACTCATCGTCGAGCGGCCGAACGATGACGGGGGTGTCGACACCGCGTTCACGGACCGTCGCCCTCATCTCCTCCATCTCAGCGTCGTCGAAGTAGACTCGGGGATTTCGGCGGAGTTTGATCCGACGCAGCTTAACGGTGGGTTGCTGCAGGTGTGCGTGTTGCATGACAGGTTCTCCAGAGTGGGAACCTGCCCCCTGTCGGGAGTGGTTCCCGATGGGGTTGATAAGCAATGAATTGCCAGCGAAGCCGGCGGGGTCGATGCGTCAGAGACGCGATAGATAGGACAACAATACCGCTCGAATAACGGACGAGTGTCAGGAAAGCGCTGAATTTCAGCCTAGCTTTCAAAAAAAGCCCGATCACGAGGATCGGGCTGGGTTCAAGAGATTGTCGCTAAAACAAGGTCATCTGGTCGATCGCCTCAAAGATCGCGGCGGGACTGGTCTGCACGACAGCGTCCTCGAACAGGTCGGAGATCGTCCCTCGGTCAGATGTGCGTGCTGCGATCACTTCCGGCTCCGCGAAGGCAACATCGACGTCGTCACCAACTAGTTGCCGCGACGCGGCGGAGTCGAGTGCCTCAATATCCGCCGCCTCAGGCTCGAGCACGTCTTCGGCCGGCGAGGTGTCCGCCGTCAACATCTCACTATTGAGCGGCGCGTTGGCGAGCTCGCGCTCGCGTCGATGCAGCTTCCAGCGCCAACCGCCCATGATGTGAGCCGGCGTATACCAAACGCCCCATACCTCGCCGGTAATCGTGTTGCCGTGCACGACGAGCGCGGGAATATGCAGCAACGACAGCTGCAGATAGGTCATGTGTACGCAGACCGGGTCGATGTCGACGTAGGTCGCATGCATCGTCTGCTGATAGTTGTGACCCGCGGCCGCGAGCGACTCGGCCGTCGCGATGACCATGCCGCCGGCACCGCACGCCGGTTCCTGCATCCGCAGGAATCCGTGCTGCTGGATGTGCTGCTGACCGTCGCCGGTCGTCAGCATGGCCATCAGGCGCGACACGTGGTACGGGGTGAAGAACTGCCCGGACCGGGCGTTCCCGAGCTCCAGCATCATGTAGGTCTCGCCGAGAACGTCGGTCATGCCGTCAAAGACGGGTACTGCGCGCGACCCGGCTTGCTCCGACACCTGCATCCGATGCTCGAAGGACAGCGTCAGTGCGCCAAGCATGCGGGGAAACCGCTCGACGTCTTCGCGCTCGTACTTCCCGACGATTTCCAGGTAACGCTTCTCGCGCACCTCGAACTGCGTACGATCGACGCTGTTGCTGATCGACAGCGCGGCCAACTCGACGAAGTCGGCAAACACAGTGTGCGTGTGCTGGCCGTACGAGAATGCCTTGATCATTTGCACAAACTCGCGTTGATACGGATCCGCGGTCTGGTCGTGCTTGCGTTCTGCGCTCTTGCGGCTCATGCACGCACCTCGCAGGCGCAGATATACAGATGGGACATGATGCTCTCCAGGATGAACGGGAGAGCACGCCCGACGGGAGTGGTCCCGTCTGGGTGATATGGAAGGCCGCCGGCGGCGGACTTGTTCGATGCGTCAATGACGCGGTAGGTGGAAAGATCGTATCGCGTAGTCGCCGATCACTGGCCGGGCAATGGGCGGGATATCACACGGGCTTTTGCCAGCCGCGCGTAGGGCAACGCGAGCAAGATACTCACAATTTCCCTGAACAACACTGTGGAAAAATCCCGGACGACCGCACCGGGCATGGCGGAGAGCCCCCTGCACTTTTTTTAGGCAAGCCGCCATCCAGCTCGACCGGTTGAGGGGGCAAACCCAGAAATCTCGAGAAAGACGTATAGCTTTTCCTGCTTCGACGAACGATTGACGGATCCCATGACGGTAGCGAGAAAGCTAACCGAATTGGCGCGGCTTTCCGACTGAGCACGTGGTGGCCACTGATCACAATCGAACTGGCGGGCCGTCGCCCCAGTGCTTCGTTCCAATCCGAGCCCCAAACCATCATGCAACGTCTTGTTCCAATCACAATCATCGTCATGCTTATCGTTGACCTTGTCATGGTCTTCACTCGGCTCAGCCCCCACACCAGGATGATCTGCGGATGCGCATTGGCAGGGGTGTTCGCCTGCGGGTGGGCAATCGGGGAAATTCTTCGACTCATTGGGCATTGGCGCGACCAACGCGACGCTAACGAGAAAATGCTGATGGAGCAACGCTTCCCTTTTTGCCACGTCACCCGCCTGTCGAGCGGCCAATGGTTTCTTACCGAGAAGGCGACCGGTCGCGAATACAACCCGTCCGAGCCCGCCAAGCCCAATGCGCGATGACCGATTGAACTGGAGCTCAACATGACCGATGTTTCCTTCGCCGGCGTGACCGTGCCGCTCGCGGATGTGCAGGAACAGCCCGCGAGTTTCGTGCGTCGCCTCGAGCAAGCCAAGATCAATCCCGGGCACGCGCACTGCCTTTGTCGGGGCCTCGGCTCCCCCCTCCGACTCCAGATCCGCCGGTATGGCAACTTGCTGCATCTCGCCGGCTGGCCCGACGAAGGGCCGTTGCACGACCGATCGTCGTGCCCATTCCACAAGGATCCGTCCGCCGGCGGCGCTGATGGCGGCCAAACCCTGCCCGGTATTGTCGCCACATCGATGGGGTTGCGCGCGAAGCTCGACGTCGCATTGACACAGCGCTCGGTCAGCTCGGGATCTAAAGGAACGCGAAGCGGAAGCTCGACCGGCACTTCGCGGCGCGCCGCGCCCCTCCTCGGCTTCCTCCAAACGCTATGGCAAGTCGCGGGCCTCAATCGTTGGTCGGGCAGCGAGCGCGCACGCAACTGGGGCGTGTGCAATGCACGCATCCTCTCCGGAGTGGGAGACGCGGTTGTGAACGGCGAGCCGGCCGATCAGGTGCTCCACGTGATGCGGCGGTTTCAAGAGGCGGACCGCGACGCGATCAATGCCGAGCTCGACGCCTTCCTCTCGCGCGTGGGTCACCGAGACGGCGCGAACCATCGCGGCATCGTCGTCGGGGAGATCGCGGAGATCGGCACGACCCCGTACGGGCGCTCGATCACGTTGCGCCAGAGCGCGAAACGCTATTACGCGAGCAGCTCGCTGGTCGCCCTCGCAGAAACGAGATTTGCGCACGCGTGGCGCGCGTTGGGCGACCACAACGCCAGAGTCGTCACGATCCTTGTCATCGAGCGAACCCCGAAGGGCCATCACGTGCTGGTGAACCTTGCCGCGATGCTCTGCTCGGCGAACTACATCGCCTGCGACTCCATCCACGAAGTGGCGATGGCGAATCGTCTGGTCGCTGAACACCGCGCCTTCGACAAGCCCATCCGGCTGGAAGATGGCGCCGCGATGCTGCCCGACTTCGTGCTCACGGACTCCCCGACGCCGACCCACGTTGAGGTCTACGGCATGAACGGACAGCCCGACTACGAAGCGAGGAAGGCAGCCAAGCGCGCGCGGCGACTGCACGACGGGATCCCGGCCGTCGAATGGAACATCGAGGACCCGCTCTCGTCGGTAACACTCCCGCCGATCGCGCACCGCTGCCCGGCCGCCTGAGCACGGCCCATACGAAAAAAGTACCCCGCCTTGGATGCCAAGAGCGGGGTGAGGTGGAGTACAACGAGGTGGAAGAGGTCCCTATTCCACCCGGCTAGGCCGCAAGCCGCTCCTGCTCGCTCGGCGCCCCGGACGATCCGCTCCAAAATGCATTCGCTTGCGCGACGATCCTGGCCACCGTCGCGCGCGGCGCGCGTCCCAGTTGCCGATCGTAGAGCGCCAGCAACCCGCCGATCGCGGCTGCCGAGGATTCCGTTGTCACCGCACATCGTCCAGCGATCACCGCACCCGAGTCGATTTCGTTGATCGCATCCTGCGCTGCCGCAAACGTCGCCCGACTCTCGCTTCCGCCGCCCACCCCCGCCTCCAACAGAAAGTGCGTCGCGACAAGCGCATGGGTCAGCACAGCCAGCGTATGGCGATCGCCCTGACCGGCCTGCAGCGTGCTCAGCGCGAGATAGCACTCGAGCACGATCCCGTCACGATCCGCGGCAGGGATTGGCAACAGATCCGACTTGGATCGAATCGCGGACTTCGGCGGCTTCATGTAGTGGCTCAAGCGGTTGTGATGCCCAGTGATTACGGCATCGCGGGGCACACGCTTTAGCCTAACGGCGGCGACGAACCTTGACATTTGCTCGCGACCGGCAAGATGGATGCATGCTCAATGCCCGTGGAGGCCGAAATGCAAGGCAAATCACTCTTTCTCGACCGCGCGGTCTCCCGTTCACACGACTGGGCGCCGCGCTTTCCCGCGCTGTCGATGGCATGCCGCGAAGCCGGCTCGATCTCGCGCGGCCGCCAGGTGGTAGTCGCGGCCGCTGACGATACCGGCATTCGATGCACGTTCTTCACGAACCTCGGTGCAGTGTTGGAATTCAGTGCGACGTGGGCCGAGTTGGAGCAGGCACGCACCTGGTGGCACTTTGTCCGCCAGTGGAATTCTGGATCGTCAATCAGCCCGAGTCGATGCTCAGGATTTTTACTCGCGCGTCAAGCGATGAGCCCACCGTGACCGTCATTCCCACAACCGTCACCCGACACGACACCGCCGATTATCTTCGGTATCTGGAGCGCGTCGAGGCTGCTGCGCGCAGCATGGCCGACTGGTCGTCTGCAACCGCCTGAGAACGCACGGTTACCGAGTCGTTAATCCAATTGGGGACAATCTCCGTTTAATTCCTCTTTGTCTGTCACGCAAAAGCGGCAATAATGCGCCGGTCACGACCTTATTTTCATATTACAAATGTTGGAGCAGCTTTATCCCTGCGACCACTGCGGAGGGCGGCCCACGATCGGGCGATCGCAACGGCTGATCGATTGCCCCGAGAACCGCGCGTTTGATTTCAGCCAGTTCGGACGCTTTGGTGGGCCGCCATGCCTGGGAGACGTGCTGCCGCGCCCACCAGAAGCACCGCTTACCGAAAAGCTCGTCTGCATCCATTGCACGGGATGCGGCTTGTCGACGCAGTGGGAACCGATCGGCAATGACGAGATCGCGGCCAAGACGCGCTGCGCGCAGACGTGGAACCGGCGCCTGAGCCGCCCGAAGGCGGACGAGAACGATCTGCAAACGCTTGTCGAACGCGAGCTCGGCGCCTGCGATGCGCAGTTGGTCCTCGATCTGCTGTCTCGTGCCGAGGGAGACTGGGCCACGCTCGGCCCCGTCTTCAAGATGCTCGCGCAACGCGTCGTCGACGCTGCCGTCGTGACCCTCGACACGTGGCCGATATCCCCGGTGCTCGAAGACGCCGCGCGATACCGGAAGCTCGTCCAGCTCGCGAAGTGGGTGGAGATCGACGGCCACGACTACGTGCAGTTCCCGAAAATTCCGTCGCCGTCCGAACACATGGACTTCCTGTTCGAAGACCGGATCGCGATGGCCGTCGACGCGATGCCCGATCGGGATCGCTGGTGAAAAAAAAGCCGGCTTGCGCCGGCTTCAAAAGAGTTCTAGCCATATCCGAGGGCCGAGCTAGAACCTGAGAGACAAGTTCATCTTACCGAACGTGTCATCGGCCAAGCAGGCATAACACGCGCTATTTCACCCTCCATTTCTCGGGCAGCGCCCGATGTCTCGTCGGCCGTCAGAGGCGACGAGCATGCGATCCTCCCCAACGGTGCCCTCTTCGACGCTCACTTCCGATCCTGAGTCGACGCAAGCAACCGATAGAGCGCTTGCCTCGAAATCCCGAGCGCTGCCGCTGCATGACTTTTGTTGCCGGCGGCGGCCCGCAACGCGGCCTCGACCGCATCAATGGTCGGCAGTTGCTTGCGCATTGCCTCTTGCCGCGCAAACGTCGACAGATAGGCATTCGCCTTCGATTCGCGGCTATGCCCGGCGGCGGCCACGACGCGGCGCTTTGCCTCTTCATGCGCCTCGCGATCGGGCCGCACCGACTCTCCCTTGATCGGTGCCGGGACCTCGGCGACCTGCCCGTATAGCGTCTGCAGGTATTCGTGGCGCAAGCCGTGGCTCGTAATCCCTAGCCCGCTCTTCGTCACCCCATGCTTACTCAGCACGTAGTAGTACCAGTCTCGCCATTGCTTAAGCGTGCGGCCGGCCGGAATCGTCGACCCCGATGAACCGTTACTGAGCCGAGCCGCCTCTTCCAGAATCGCGATCTTCCGCTCGATCGGCACTTCACGCGGGCGGCCACCCTTCGTGCCACGCGTCACGGCCAGCGTCTGCGGATTGCGCACAGCCTCGAGCGGTCTCAGCATGAAACTCTCCTCAACCCGCAACCCGAATGCCGCCTGCAGCTTGAGTTGCACCGCCGTGTACGGACAGGTCGACGCGATTTCGTCGATTTTCGCTGAAGCGTCCACATCATGCGCCACCCACGACTTGTCCTCCGTCGCCACATAGCTGCGCACCAGCCCCGCGGCTTGCCGGTCCACGTAGTCACCGAGCGTGCCGACCAGATTGGTCTTGCCCATCCACAGTGCGATTGCGCGCAGGTAGGTGAGCTTGTTCTCGATCCGACCACCCGACTGCCCTGCGTCAACCCACCGCGTGACGAGATACTTCACGTGTTTTTCCTTCAGCGACCACGGGCTCTGCAATGCGAAGCCGCCTTCGCGCAGCTCTACGAACGCCTTGCAGAGCGCAGCCGCGCGGTTTTCCTGCGTCCTGATCGAGAGCGCCCGGGCGCTGATGCGTGTGCTGCTATGGATCTCCGCGACGTGCTGATCGAAAAGCACCAGCAATGCATCGCGAAACTCCGGCGGCAGTCGATAGCGGCCCACAACTGCTCGAACGTTGAGGATCGCAGCCATACATTTGCTCCTTGCGGCCCCCGGCCGCACCTTCGTTGAATTGTGGCCGCAGCGCGTTCGCGGCGCCCCTACCTGGCGCCGTGCCCGAACACGTTGCAGCTCATCCCGCTTCGCGCAATGCGCGGTTGCCGGATTCCGCCGGCTCGGTCTTGCGCCTTCCTGTCCTTTAGCGATTTCCATCCGATCAGCCCGGTGCATGGGAAGTGCATGCACGCCGACTGTCCAACCTGCTGCCTGAACAACGCGCCCCGCGCTTCGCGCAAGACGTTGTCATTCGTGCGCCACCTCTTCGGTTGCGCTGCGCGGAGAAGCTCCGCGCTGGTACAGCTTCGTGGCTACCCTGCAAGCCGACGCGCTCGCGTCGCGACACCCGCCGCTTTCGCGAATGCGCACGCCGGGCTGAATGCCGGGTAATTCCTGTTGAGACCTTTCGGGTACGGCGGCTCAGACCGTTTTTTCTTCCTGTCAGGGAATCGCGATACCGGGCCTCTGCCGGTCGCATGATTTCCCCCGCCCCCAAGCACACTCATGTCGGCCGCGGTGTATCGGGCTTCCTGAGTGCACCCAGCATTGGTCGCTGAAAGGGCGTGTACAGACGTGCATGAGAGCTCGTAAAGCGTCCGGTGTCCGGGGCTCCACTTGTTCTCGTGCTGTCCTGTGGCGACAAACCGTCGCCGATCGTATGGATATCGCACTGTCCAGCGGTCCTCACTGTGGGCCGCTGTGTACTTGATCTGATTCAGAAAAAGGCCGCTTCGTTGTGCGGCACGAACACTTGACTGCTTTTTGGGGCCCGTTGCGGGCCAATAGGACGAGCGAGTGCCTTGCACTCGGTTTCGATGCGTCGGTGACGCGGTAGGTGAGAAGAAGAATAGTGCGGTTTGCGCCGGCTCGCCGGCCGAAAGCTGACGCGAACCGGCGCGCTTTCCGAAACTTGACTTCACGCATCGCTCGATAGACTGGGTTCAGCAATCTCGGATTTCAACTCGGAGTTGTGCGGGACTCACCGCGCAAACTCCCAGTTCAAGTCGGACTTTGGTGACGCTCATTCGACAAAGTCCGACTTTATGTCCGACTTCGCTTTCTCGCTGCGCTCAATGTCCGACTTCAAGTCCGACTTTGATTTGTGGCACCGTCCCATCCAATCCCATAGGAGTCGCCTTTGAAAACCGCAGTCTTCGCCATCGATGTCGGCTATGGCAACACGAAATACGCTCACCGCGCCGCAAGCGGAACGATCGCAACCGGCATGTTCCCGTCGCTAACTCCCCTCGCCGCAAGCCGCACGCTATCCGGATACGGGGACAGCGTACTGACGGCGCGGAAGGTCTCGACGATTGTCATTGACCAGGTCGAATACGAAGTCCGGCCGGATTTACCGCTCACCGCAGCCTATGGCAATACCGGCCGAGCACTGGCAGACGACTACGTGCTGTCCGACAACTATGCTGCCCTCTTGTTTGGCGCGATCCACTTTTCTGGCGTCACGCACATTGAACGGTTGGTGCTCGGCCTGCCTGTCCACAACATGAAAAAGTACTCGGCCGATCTGAAGGAACGTTTCGCTGGGGAACTGGATTTCGGGGTTGGCCGCGTGACGGTCGACAAGGTCGTGGTGATCCCACAGCCGCTCGGCTCGCTGGTACTCGCGTCGAGCAACCGGCAGCACGAGTTCGGGCGAGACGTCGCTCACCTCGTCGTCGACGTCGGCTACTTTACGACCGACTGGGTGTATGCGAATGGCTTCACGATGGATGACAACCGCAGCGGCGGCATGCCGGGTGGCGCATCGCAGATTTACCAGCGAATCGCCAGCCTGGTCGCGCGCGACCAGGGCGATGAAGTCGAAGACATCGAGCGTATCGATAAGGCGCTGCGGGAGCAGACGCCATTTTTCTTCTACGGAACCAACATTGATCTTGCGCCGTACCTCGAGCAGGCCCAACCGCTCATTTCGGGCGTCGTCAAGGAAATGCAGAACAACGTAGGCCGCTTGCCGAACGTGCGGTCGATCATTCTTTCCGGCGGCGGTGCAGCGCTCTACGCGGCGGTCATCCGACGCGCGTTTCCGCGCGTTCTCATTGAGGTGATCGACGCGCCGTGCCTCGCCAACGTGCGCGGCTTCCTGATGGTCGGGGAAGCGGGCCTTGCCCGCGAACGTCGCTAAGGAGACGGCATGAGCGACAAGATCGAGATGACTGTCACGATCAATCCGCTCGTGTCGCCGCTGCTCTTCGAGCGACTGAGCGCGTGTACATCAGCCCGCCAACGCGCCGCGATTCTGAAGTCGTTGGCGGAGGCCACGCTACGTCAGGAGCTGACCGGATACGCTCGCGCTCCTGCTCAAGCGACGCCTCCCGCATATTCGCCCCCAGCGCCGGCATCGGCGCGCGCGCCGGCGACCATCGACAACGAGGGATTCCAGCTTCTTCAGGTGGATGACTCGGGTCATGAAAATGGCGGCTTCGGTGACGAGCTACGCGGACAACTGGCGGGCCACTTCGAATGACCGGGTCGCCGCAGCACGCCACCGCGGCTTGACTTTGGATTGAAACTGCGAAGATGGATACATAACTCCGGTGTTCATGGCGCACATCGCGCTATGCACCGGTGCCTATAGGACGCACACCATGCTGGAACTCATCGAATGGATTCGCAACGGCGAGCTGATCCACAAGCTGTCATCGCCGTACCTTTGGCTCAGCTTTGTTGCCATGCGCATCGCGATCGAATACTTCTTCGCGGGACTCGCCAAGCTGGAACATGTTTCTGGAGACCACGAATGAACAAGGTACCTGCGATCGCATCGGCGGCGTATCAGTTGTACAAGCGCCTGCCGTTCCTGGTCCGACGCTTCATCCTGGCATACGCCTTCGCCTTCATCTGGCTCTTCGGCATCGTTCTGCATGCGCACCACTATGGGAGTCTGGCCGAGCCGTTTCTCATTGCCGGAGCGATTGGCGCGTTGTGGGCTTCGGACGCCTATAAGCTTTTCCTGCTGATCCTGCGGATCGTGATGTAGGCTCCGGGAGGCCGTTGCCAATGCACAATCCATGGACGAAAAAAAAGCGGCTCACCAAATGGTGAGCCGCTTCGCTTCAAGTTCAATGTCTGCGACTGGCCGCCTTTTGCGCGAGCCATGCCATACAGAAGTCCACGGCCGGTTCGAACGGCTCGTCCCGCAATACATAGCGGGCCTCGCCCTCGCACTTCCGGTCGATGACG
>Ga0157367_1000530_pt1 | contig 18478 bp, 13 predicted proteins | sample AttbisABBM2_FD_113142 | JGI IMG/M metagenome (GOLD analysis project Ga0157367, IMG submission 113142) | Fungus gardens microbial communities from leaf cutter ant in Botucatu, State of São Paulo, Brazil - Atta bisphaerica ABBM2 | ecosystem: Host-associated > Fungi > Mycelium > Unclassified ...
ACGGGCACGAAATCGCCGTTGTGGTATGCGGTTGCCTTGAACGGCTTGATTTGGGTGTTGATGATCGGCATCTTGTGATTTCCTTTGCGTCGGGAGTGAATGGAGTGACGCCAGTATCCGGGTTCACCCTGAGTTTGTGAAATTGCTTGTTTCAATCCGCGGCATCGGGAATTTCTATGCGCGCCGGCGGGGGTGCGTCATTCCGCCGCCATCCTCCGCAACCACGCCGCCAGCCGCTGCGCGCCATCCGGCAAGTCCGCATCGTCGCGCGTGCACAGGTAGTAGTCGCGCCCGTCGTCGAGCGCGTGCTCGAACAGCCGCACGAGCGCGCCGCTCGCGAGTTCGCGTTCGACGAGCGGCGGCCGCAGCAGCGCGACGCCGAGATCCGCGCGCGCCGCGCTCAGCGTCAGCTGCCCGTCCTCGAACATCGGCCCGACCGCGTGCGACACGTGCGACACGCCCGCGCCCTGCAGCCAGTTGACCCACGTGCTGCGATCCTCGTCGTGCACGAGCGGCGCGTGCGCGAGATCGGCCGGCGTGCGGAACGGCCCGTGGCGCTGCAGGAACGACGGGCTGCACATCGGCGCCATCGCGCCCGGCAGCAGCCGCTCGCAGCGGTAGCCGGGCCAGTCGCCGGTGCCGAAGCGGATCGAGAGATCCGATGCGTCGCTGCGATAGTAGCGATGGTTCGCGTACAGCACCGTCACGTCGACGTCGGCGTTGTCCGCGAGAAACCCGTGCAGGCGCGGGATGAACCAGCCGATGCCGAACAGCGGTATCAGGCTGATCGTGATTTGCCGCAGCGACGAGCGGTCGCGCACGAAGCGCGTCGCGCTGCGCAGCACCGAGAACGCGGCGCTGATCGAGCGGTAATAGTCGCGCCCTTCGTCGGTGAGCGCGAGCAAGCGCCCCTCGCGCACCGTCAGCGGCGTCTGGATGAACGCCTCCAGCAATTGCAGCTGGTGGCTGACCGCCGACGGCGTAATGTCGAGTTCGGCCGCCGCCGCGGTGACCGACCCGAGGCGCGCGAACGCCTCGAACGCGCGGACCGCGCGCAGCGGCGGATCATGTGGTAATTGTTCGATATTTTTCATGTATGGAATTTTATCGTAAAGTCGAGGCGGGCGGCAAACATAAAATATCTTGTGTTTACAGGCGTTTGAGCTATTGTGTCGGGAATGGCATAAGCATCCAACAATTGGATATTTGGGGTGCAGGCATCAATTCTTTAATATTTTTCATGTTTTGATTCGATTCCCCCGATCCTCCACATGAAAATCTCCTTCGTTCCCGCCAGCCTCGCGCTGTCCGCCGCCGCGCTGATCGCTTCCGCGCCCGCCCTCGCGCAAGCCGCGCCGCAGACGATCCTGATCGGCCTTGCCGCGCCGCTGACCGGCCCGTCCGCGCGGATCGGCCAGGATCTGCGCAACGGCGCGCAGCTCGCCATCGACGACGCGAACGCGAAGCACCCGAGCGTCGGCGGCAAGCCGGTCGTCTACAAGCTGGTCGCGGCCGACGATCAATCCGATCCGCGCACGGCCGTCACGGTCGCGCAGCAGCTCGTCGACCAGCACGTGGCCGGCGTCGTCGGCCACTGGAACACGGGCTGCAGCGTGCCGGCGTCGCGCGTCTATCGCGACGCGGGCATTCCGCAGATCGCGCCCGCGTCCACCGGCCACCAGTACACGCAGCAAGGCTACACGACGGCGTTCCGCATCATGGGCCACGACGACGCGGGCGGCACGTACACGGGCGCCTATGCGGTGAAGACGCTGAAGGCGAAGCGCATCGCGGTGATCGACGATCGCACGTCGTTCGGCTCGGGCCTCGCCACGCAGTTCATCAAGGGCGTCGAGGTGAACGGCGGCACGATCGTCGATCGCCAGTACGTGAACGACAAGACCACCGATTTCAGCGGCGTGCTGACCGCGATCAAGGGCAAGCGCGCGGATCTGGTGTTCTTCGGCGGGCTCGACGCGCAGGCCGCGCCGATCGCGCGCCGCATGCGCCAGCTCGGCGTGAACGCGCCGCTGCTCGGCGCGGGCGGCTTCGTGAGCCAGACCTTCCTGTCGCTCGCGGGCAAGGACGGCGACGGCGTGACCGCGCTCGAACCGGGCCTGCCGCTCGCGCGGATGCCGGGCGGCGGCGCGTTCGACGCGCAGTACCGGGCGCGCTACCGCCAGCCGATCGAGCTGCACGCGCCGTTCGCCTACGACGCGGCGGCGACGCTGATCGCGGCCACGCAACAGGCCGGCACGACGCAGCCCGCGAAGCTGGTCGCGGCGGTGCATGCGATCAATCGATCCGGCGTGACCGGCGCGATCGCGTTCGACGAAGCGGGCAACCTGAAGAATCCGGCCTTCACGATCTACCAGGTGCGCGGCGGCAAGTGGACCGTCGTCGACGTGCTCGGCGGCACGCGCACCGCGACGAAGTAAACGAAACGACTGCCTTGCAGGAGACGATCCCCATGACCGAACCGACCCAGGCCCAGGCCGCCACCACGGAGGACGCGCGCCTCGGCATCCTCGCGCGGCGCCGCATCGAAGCGGAAATCATCAAGCCGATCTACGAGATCATGAAGCGCGAATTCGGCGCCGAGCGCGCGCAGGCCGTGATCGCGGAAGCGGTGCGCGGCGCGGCCGTCGACGCCGGCCGCACGTTCGCCGCGCAGGAACCCGACGGCACGAGCGTGAAGTCGTTCGTCGCGCTGCAGGTGCTGTGGGAGAAGGACGATGCGCTCGACGTCGAGGTGCAGCGCGTGGACGACGCGCACTACGACTACGACGTGCACCGCTGCAGCTACGCGGAGATGTATCACGCGATGGGGCTCGGCGAGATCGGCCACCTGCTGAGCTGCGCGCGCGACAGCTATTTCATCCAGGGCTACGACCCGCGCATCGCGCTCACGCGCACCAGCACGATCATGCAGGGCGGCCAGCGCTGCGATTTCCGCTATCGGCTGCAGGAAACCGCGCAGGCCGGCACGCAAGGAGCGGGCGATGCGGCGTGACGACACCATGAGCGTGCCGCGCGTCGACGGCGAACGTCTGTGGGCTTCGCTCGAGCGGATGGCGCAGATCGGCGCGACGCCGAAGGGCGGCGTGTGCCGGCTCGCGCTGACCGACCTCGACCGCGAATCGCGCGACCTGTTCGTGCAATGGGCGCGCGACGCCGGCTGCACGGTGCGGGTGGACCGGATGGGCAACGTGTTCGCGCGCCGCGCGGGCCGCAACCCCGGCGCCGCGCCGGTGATGACCGGCTCGCACGCCGATTCGCAACCCACCGGCGGCCGCTACGACGGCATCTACGGCGTGCTCGGCGGGCTCGAAGTGGTGCGCGCGCTGAACGACGCGGGCGTCGAGACCGAGCGGCCGATCGACGTCGTGATCTGGACCAACGAGGAAGGCTCGCGCTTCGCGCCGGCGATGGTCTCGGCCGGCGTGTTCGCGGGCGTCTATACGCTCGACTACGGGCTGTCGCGCACCGACACCGCGGGCAGGACGATCGGCGCGGAACTGGCGCGGATCGGCTATGCGGGCAGCGAGCCCGTCGGCGGCTATCCGGTGCACGCGGTGTACGAGCTGCACATCGAGCAGGGTGCGATTCTCGAGCGCGCCGGGAAAACGATCGGCGTCGTCACGGGCGGGCAGGGGCAGCGCTGGTACGAGGTGACGCTGAGCGGCGTCGACGCGCACGCCGGCACGACGCCGATGGCATTCCGCCGCGACGCGCTGGTCGGCGCGGCGCGGATGATCGAGTTCGTCGATGCGCTCGGGCGCCGCCACGCGCCGGATGCGCGCGCGACGGTCGGGATGATCGAGGCGCGGCCGAACTCGCGCAACACGGTGCCGGGCGGCTGCTTCTTCACGGTCGAATTCCGGCATCCGGACGACGCGGTGCTCGATGCGCTGGATGCGGCGCTGCGCGCGGAACTCGCGCGCGTGGCGGCCGACGCGGGCCTCGGCGCGCAGATCGAGCAGATCTTCACGTATCCGCCGATACCGTTCGCGCCGCGCTGCATCGACGCGGTGCGCGACGCGGCCGACGCGCTCGGGCTGCCGCACATGGACATCGTGTCCGGCGCGGGCCACGATACGTGCTATCTCGCGCGCGTGGCGCCGGCCGGGATGATCTTCGTGCCGTGCGTCGACGGGCTGAGCCACAACGAAGCCGAGGCGATCACGCCCGAATGGGCGACGGCGGGGGCGGACGTGCTGCTGCGCGCGGTGCTGCGCAGCGCGCAGGAGCCGGGCGCCTGACGGGGGCCCGGCGACGCGCCGTCATTGACGGGCGGCGCACGGTTCGTCGGACTTTTCGAGCGCGGTTTCCCGCGCCGGTTCGACATCGGCTTCCCGCACGCCCGACGGCGTCAGCGACACGAAGTGCAGCGCCGTGTCGCTGGCCGGAAAGCCGACGATGCCGGTGGTGCCCCACGGAATCGGCGCGCGCTGCGCGCCACGCGCGGTGATTTTCTCGGGCGCAAGTGCGAGCGCCAGCAGCCGCCCGTCCTGCGTCGGCACATACGCGCTGGCGCCGGCGACGGCCACGTCCGATTCGCGCACCGTGGCCGGCAGGCAATCCCGGCTCGCCGTGCGGCGGCCGTCCGGATCGATCAGCATCGCGACGCCGCGGTCGTTCGCCGTCGTGGCGACGACGATGAAGCGGTCGATCGCGGGCACATAGGCCGCGGCGTACACGTAGTACCGAATCGCGTCGCTCAATTCGCCAAGTTTCTCCAGCCTGGCCGTTTCGGGATCGAACAGCGCGTATTCGAGCTTCGCGTTCGTGCTGCCCTCGATGTATTTCTGCCAGACCAGCAACGCGCGGTGCGGCGAGCCGGCAATCACGGGCCACCACTCGCGGCTGTGCGGCGCGACGGCGACGCGGTTCAGCAGCCGCCCGGCGGCATCGTAGGTCTTCAGATAGACGCCGCCGCCGGTGCCGAGGTTGTCGACGCCGCCGCCGTCGACCCAGTCGGCGGAATAGAACACCACGAAGCGCTCGCCGGCCGTGGCCGCGTGCCCCGAATGGCCGCCCGATTCGACGTCGTTCGGGTAGGGCTTGACCGGCGTCAGGTCGCGCCGATACACGCCGTACCGCTGGCTCACTTCCTGCGGCGCGTTCCAGCCGTCCTCGAACGTGACGAAGATGTCGCCGCGCGCGTTCTGCGCGATCGATACGGGCTCCTGCGCCTCGGGCCGCCGGATGAAGACGCGCACATGCGCGAGATGCGCGCTGCCGGGCGACCACTCGCCGACATACACGTCGTGCGGCCAGTTGCCGTTCGGCAGCGCGCCATGCGGCGGGAGGCCGGAGCTGCTGAAGAAGACCCAGCGCTTGCCGTTGCCGGCGTCGGCCATGCCGATGCCGTGCATGAAGCGCCGCGGATCGCCGCTGTCCTTCTGCTGGGGCGCTGGGCGGGGCGCCGCCTTGTGCGGCGTGGCCGCGCCGGCGAGCGCGTGTTGCGGCGCGAGGCCCGACGCCGCGGCGAGACAGCCGCCGACGCAGGCCGCAGCAGCAGCGATCCGCACTGCCCGCCGCATCATTCGACGGTCACCGATTTGGCGAGGTTGCGCGGCTTGTCGACGTCGGCGCCGCGTGCGCAGCCGACGTGATAGGCGAGCAGCTGCAACGGCACCACGTGCATGATCGGCGACAGCGCGTCGCCGGGTTCGCGCAGGCGGATCACGCGCGTGTCGTCGGCGTCGTCGATTTCGAGCTGGCTGCCCGCCAGCACGTAGAGCCGCCCGCCGCGCGCGCGCACTTCGGCCATGTTGGATTTCAGCTTCTGGAACAGGCCGTCGTCCGGCGCGATCGTGACGACCGGCATCGTGCTGGTCACGAGCGCGAGCGGGCCGTGCTTCAGCTCGCCGGCCGGGTAGCCCTCGGCGTGGATGTACGACACCTCCTTGAGCTTCAGCGCGCCTTCCATCGCGATCGGAAAATGAATGCCGCGGCCCAGGAACAGCGCGTTCTCCATCTGCATGAAATCGGCGGCCCAGCCCATGACCTGCGTCTCGAGCGCCAGCGCGTGGCCGATGCGCGCGGGCAGCGCATGCAACTGCCGCAGGTAGACCGCCGCGCGCGCCGCGTCGAGCCGGCCGCGCAATTGTGCGAGCGTCAGCGTCAGCAGGAACAGCGCGACCAGCTGCGTCGTGAACGCCTTGGTCGATGCCACGCCCAGCTCGGTGCCGGCCTGCGTCAGGAAGCGCAGCGACGCGCCGCGCGCGATCGAGCTCGTCGCGACGTTGCAGATCGCCAGCGACAGATCCTGGCCGAGGCCGCGCGCGTGCTCGATCGCGCCGATCGTGTCGGCGGTCTCGCCCGATTGCGAAATGCCGACCACCAGCGTGCGCGGATCCGCGACGGATTCCCGGTAACGGTATTCGCTCGCGATCTCGACCTGCGCGGGGATGCCCGCGATGCCCTCGAGCCAGTATTTCGCGGTGAGCCCCGCGTAATAGCTGGTGCCGCAGCCGAGCAGCAGCACGCTTCGCACGCGCGACAGCAGCGCGTGCGCGTCCCGCGCGGGGCCGAACAACGCGGGGGAGATCGCGTCGATGCCGGCCAGCGTGTTGTCGATCGCCGTCGGCTGTTCGAAGATCTCCTTCTGCATGAAGTGCTGGTACGGGCCGAGGCCGGCCTCGGCGTCGCGCGCCTTGATCTGGCACAGCGGGCGTTTCGCTTCGCGCCCCATCGCGTCGACCATCTGAATGCGCTCCGGCGTGATCAGCGCGATATCGCCGTCCTCCAGGTAGATGAAGCGGTCGGTCAGGTCGCCGAGCGCCGCGCAGTCGGACGCGAGGTAGTTCTGTTGCGCGCCGATGCCGATCACGAGCGGCGAGCCGGCGCGCGCGGCCACCAGGCGCTGCGGTTCGCGCGCGCTCAGCACCGCGACCGCATAGGCGCCGCGCAGGCGCTTGACCGCGCGCGTCACGGCGTCGAACAGGTCGTCGCGGTACTCGCTGTGAATCAGGTGGGCGATCACCTCGGTGTCGGTTTCGCCGCGGAACGTGTAGCCGCGCTGCTTCAGCTCGGCCCTGAGCGCGTCGTGGTTCTCGATGATGCCGTTGTGCACGACCGCGATCGTGTCGCCCGACATGATCGGGTGGGCGTTGGTCTCGGACGGCGCGCCGTGGGTGGCCCAGCGCGTGTGCGCGATGCAGGTTCCCGCTTCGAGGCCGAGCGTCGTCACGCGTTCCTGCAGGTCCGTCACACGGCGCAGCGTGCGCTCGCTGCGGATGTGTCCGCCGCTTTGCAGCGCGATCCCGCATGAATCGTAGCCGCGATATTCGAGCCGGCTCAACGCCTTGACCAGTTGCGGCACCTGGTTGTTCTGGCCGCTTGCTCCGACGATTCCGCACATGGTTCACCTCGCCCAGAAGAAGTAATCGGAATGCCCGGCGGCGCGGCAGCGCAATCGAATGCAGGCGCTGTCGCCCGCGCGGCATCGGTGGAGGATTCGCGAATCCCGTTCAGCGCCGGTCGCGGCATGCGCGGTGCCGCGCGGGGCGGCCGAGCCAGACCGCGATCGCGGACGGCCCCGCGCGATGCGCGACACGCCGGGGCGCCCGGCGGCTGCGCCGGCGCGATTGCCGCACGCGCGCCGCGCGTACGGTGGATATCGGCATCAGGTGCCGTGGCGCGTCGGGCCGACGCCACGCCAGACGGGCCCGCCGGTTTTCCTGGCGGGCCGTTCGCGTGCCGGCGGCGCGGCGTGGGTCGTCCACTCGATCGCGGATATCGATCCGTTCGCGTCGTGCGATGCGATGAGAATGCGCGCGGCCTGTTCGTCGTCGGGCTGCGCGGTCTCGGCCAGCGCCGTCGTCGGCTCCGATTTCGACCGGAGGCTGGCCGAGCGCCGCAGCATCTTCGTCACGTGCCATCGATTGGTGAGCGGGTGCACGACGCGCGCGGCGATCAGCCACGCGAGGAGCGAGCCGCCCATCACCGCGATGCAGGTCACATAGAAGAACAGTTGTTCGATCGGCATCTCGGCATCGTTGATCGGCAGCAGGTAGCGGTACGTATAGATGCAGATCGACGCCCACACCGCGCCGACCAGCGCTGGCCGGATGAAGCGAAACCACGCGATGTGCGTGCATCCGACGATGACGCCGCGATCGGCGATCATCCGGTTCGGGGAGCGCAGGGAGAGGTCAATAATCGGCGCGTTCTTCATGTTGAATTCCTCGGTCGGGACTGATCCAGATGGCGCGTTTGCCCCGGCCGCGCAACACGACGGCGGGCAGGGCGACCACGGTGGTGATCATGCTGATCAACCAGAATGCGACCGGATACCAAACGGTATCCAGGAAATACATCAGCAGCCGCTCGTCGTAGCGGCGGTCGATCATGCAGCCGACGATCAGCTGCAGCACGCAGGTGGCGACCAGCAGCATGCCGTGCCAGTGCGGGACGAGCGAGACCTGCCAGTCCGCCGGCAGCGGATGGAACAGGCCGAAGATCGACAGCAGCAGGATGAACGCCATCGAATACGCCCACGCGATGCCGATCAGGTACTCGACGTACAGCGGCCACATCATCATCATCGCGGGCCGCGCGACCGTGCCGGCGTACTTGAGCAGCACCTGGATGCCGCCCTTGGCCCAGCGCAGCCGCTGGTGGTAGAGCCCCTTGACCGTCTCCGGCATCAGGATCCAGCTCAGCGCATGCGGCTCGAACACGACGCGCCAGTCGCGGCACTGCAGCTTCCAGGTCACGTCGATGTCCTCGGTCAGCATGTCCGTGCTCCAGAAGCCGACATCGGCGAGCGCGGTCTTGCGGAACATCGTGATGACGCCGGACACCGTGAAGATGCGGCCATACACCTGTTGCGTGCGCTTGATCAGGCCGACGATCGACGAGAATTCGCCCACCTGCATCCGGCCGAGCAGCGACGTGCGCGTGCGGATGCGCGGGTTGCCGGTCACCGCGCCGACGCCGGGGTCGGTGACGAAGTGCTCGAGCATCCAGCCGATCGCGTCGTGCGCGAGCAGCGAATCGCCGTCGATGCACAGCAGGTATTCCGCATTCGCGACGGCCGCCGCGGTGGTGAGCCCCACCGCCTTGCCTTCGTTGCGCGCGTGATGGATGACGAGCAGCCGCGGCATCGTGGCGGCCAGCGCGTTGAGGATTTCGCCGGTGCGATCCTTGCTGCCGTCGTTGACCGCGATGATGTCGTAGTTCGGATACTCCATCGCGTTCAGGTGCTCGATCACGCTGCGCACGTTCGCTTCCTCGTTGAAGCAGGGCACCACGATCGACACCTTCGGCATGCCGCTCGCCGCGAGCACGCGCCGGGACAGCACGCGCCCTTCCTCCAGCAGCAGGAAATGCACGACGCCGCCGATCATCCACAGATACGACATGAAGAACGGATAGTAGAAGACGAAATCCTGCAGCCGTCGAATGATGTCGTGTGTCGTCATTTTGCTGGCGCCCCTTTGTTCGGTTGCCCCTGCATCAGCGCATTGATCGAAGTCGGGTCGAGACGCGCCTTGAGCGACATCGCGCTGCGAATGGTCGCGAGCGACGGCTGGTCGTGCAGGAAATTGTCCGGGTAATAGCCGAAGCTCAGCGCGCCGCGGCTGCGCAGCCGCCCCATCTGCGCCCGCAGCGTGCTGCTCGGAATGTCCTTGTGCGCGTGCCAGTCGTAGGCCTGCAGCTCGAACACGGTCTTCGCGAACCCGTGCGGCTTGGTGGCGACGACGTCGGCGAGCTTGTCCAGCCAGCGGTCCGGATCCGACGCCTGCTCCATGTAAGGCATCGCCATCAGCGCGACGAAATCGTAGGCCTTGAGGAAATCGTCGTAGTTTTGCGCGTACCACGCTTCGGACGCGGGGTTCAGCACCGGCTGCGCGAAGATGTTGCGCGCGGTGAGCACGTCGCCGGCGTTCTGGTTCGCGAGGACGATCTGCTCGAGCTGGCGCGTCAGGTCCAGCAGGTAGCGGGTCTTCTGCCGGGTCCATCGATCCATCAGCTCGGGTTTCGCGCGAATCTGCCCGACGTCGCGCGGCAGCCCCCATTGCGCATAGGTTTGCAGCGCGCGCCGGCCCGCATCCTCGTAGTCGTCGAGCACCGCATCGTCGCCGAACAGGATGCCGCCGAACGACGCGTACTTGCTGAGATCCTCGTAGATCTGCTCGATCAGCAACCGTGCGTTCGGATCGAACGGGCTCAGGCGGAACATGCGCGTGCCGTTCTCGCGCGCCGGCGCGCCGCTGTACGCGCTGATCGCCTCGAGGCCGCGCAGCTTGTCCGGCGGCGGACGGAACGCCAGCACCGGCATCCATGCATACACCTGCACGTTGGCGCGGGTATTGAGCTGCCACGCGGCGCGCGAGAACAGGTCGGCCCGCATCGGCAGGTGCCGGTTCGGAAAATAGACGGCTTCCGCGACGCCCGTGCCCTTCGGGTCGGCGTATGCCTGCAGGTAGACCGACTTCGGCTGCATCCGGTAGATGCGCTCGACGAGCACGCCGAGGTTCTTTTCCTGCTGCGCCGGGTCGGGGTCGTACACCTGGTCGAGATCGACCTGCACGATCCGCTCGGCGCCTTCGACCTCGCCGCGATTGGTCGCAGGCTCGCGCATCGAGCGCTCGAACCCGCCGACATCGACGTCGTACATCATCAGGATCCGGCGCAGCCGATCGAGCGGCACGTCGGGCGTATTCGGCCCCGCGTCGAGGCTGAACTGGATATCCATGCCGAGCGACGTCGAGATCTTGCGCACCGGCTGGTTCTCCGCGCCGTACGGCCACACCATCGAGCGCGCGACGAGCCCCGTGCGCTGGCGAATCTGCCGGATGCAGGTCTGCAGGTCGCTGCGCACCCGCGCATCGAATTCCGCATCGGTTTCGTAGCGCTTTTCCGCGTTGAGGTAGAGGTGCGACGTGGTCGCCGGCAACTCGTTGCCCTGCGGATTGGCCACCGCGCCGTGATGCAGGTTGTGCGTGTGGCACGCGAGCTCGATCAGGTCCGACGAGCCGATCTGCTGCACCTCGTCCCACGACATGAAGTATTCGCGCGGCATCTGGACCCGGTCGCTGATGCGGATCGGCGTGTCGATCGGGGCGTCGATCCATGCGGTGACGATGCCCATCACCGCCGGATACTTGAACCGCTTCAGCAGCGGCAGCACCTTCGTGAAGTGGCTGCGGTAGCCGTCGTCGAACGTGAGGAGCACGGAGCGGGGCGGCAGCGGCTTGCCGCCGTGCCGGGACGCCTCGATCTGCTTGACGGTGATCGTGTGGTAGTTGTTGGTCTGCAACCAGGAAAAAATGGCGGTCAGCGTGCCGGTGTCGATCGCATACGGGTCGACCATCGTGGCCGACGCGAACGTCGACAGCAGGTTGTCGCGCACGTCGTGCATGCAGATCACGCGGAAGGTCTTGCCGTCGGCGGGGTCCGACGGCGGAAGCAGGTCGATCATCCTCGCCTGCGTCACGCCCGGAAACAGCGAACACGCGGTGAAGGTGCCGAGGCAGCCACACATGAAGGTCCGTCTGGATTGCATTCGGTGAGCTCCTGGTTCTAGAACGGCACGTTGAGCGCCAGGAAGCCGGTTTCCGAGCGCTCCCGCTGGCCGTCGTATGCATGGCTGCTGACCTCGATGCCGTAGGTCAGCGTGATGTCGTGCTTGAAGGTCCACGCGTGCTCGAGGCGCGCGCTCCACAGCGCGCTGGTGCCGAAGCCGCGCTGGTTGTATGCGCCGCCGGACGCGGAGATGCGCTGCCGCATCGACATGTCGCTCTTCTTCCAGATCATCCATTGATGCATGACCGTTGCCGCGACCGCGTAGTCGCGCGACGGGCTGAAGTAGGCGACGTCCTGCCGCGTGTTGCTGTCGGTGCCGAGATTCAGCGACACGTTGACGAGCTGGTTGGCGCCCGTGAACACGCGCTGCGTGCCGGTGGCCGAGATCTCCTGGTGGAAGTTCGAATCGCTGTAGCGGCTCACGCCGTAGTTCAGCCTGACTTCGCGACGATCGTTCTGGCGGTATTTCACCTCGGCATTCGCGGAGCGGCCCCACACGTGCGCGGCATAGGCCTTCCACGGCAGCGAGTTGTCGTTGCTGTCGACCCCGCCCGAGACCGACACGTAATCGTTGAAGTCGTAGCTGACGGTGCCGCGGCCGCCGGTGCGCCCGTCCGTGCCAAACGAGCGCGTGACTTCGCCCAGCACGGTCAGCGGCCCGTGCCGGTAGTCGCCGCCGACCCCCGTGCGCGTGCGGCTGATGCTGCCGGCATCGGTTTGCGCGTGCCCGAAGAACGTATGGGAAAACACGCGCCAGTTGTTGCCGAACGGTTGCGAATACAGATACGTATCCGACGTGAAGCTGTTGTCCGCCAGTGCGCTGTTGCCGTGTTCGAAGCTCATTTCCGTGGTCAGCACCGGGCTGCGGTACGCGTTGTAGTCGCGCTTGAACTGGCGCACCGCGCCGTTGTCCGGAAACGTGTTGTTGACGGTCTGGTCGACCTTCTGCGCGGTTTCGTAGTCGTCGGCGGCAAGCGCCGCACGGCCGAGCCCCGCGAGATTTTCGACGCTGTCGGGGTGGTCGGTGAGCGTCCCGCGATACATCGCAATGGCCTGGCGCGGGTGCGCCTGGTTCGAGATCGCGTCGGCATGGGCGGCGCTGACCTCGGAGTTGAACGGCACTTCCTTCTCGATCTTTTCCAGCTCGGCGATCCCTTCCTCGGTCCGGCCGGTGTTGAGCAGGAGCTGCGCGCGCAGCCGGTAGTAGCGCAGGTAATCGTCGTTGGCCGGGTCCAATGGGCGAATCTGCGCTGCCGGCGGCAGCGACTGGCCGATGTCGTTGACCACGCGCGTCGCATCGTTCGTGCGCCCCTGGTCGATATACGACCAGAACAGGCCTTCGCGCAGCTCGATCGGGCGCGTGCGCGCGCCGTACTGATAGCCGCGCGTCGCGCGGTCGGGCGTCGACGCGCTCGCCTGCTTCAGCGCGCGCTGGTACACGGCCTCGGCCTTGCCCGGCTCGCCGAGGTACAGGTAGGCGTCGCCGACGCCTGCCAGCGCATCGATCGACACCTCGGCATCGGGCGGGATCGTTTCGAACGATGCCACCGCCTGCTTCATGTCGCCGCGGGCCGCGTGGGCCACCGTGCGGTCGCCGGCGAGCGCTGTCCTGACCGGCGAATACTCGGGCGTGATCGGCAATCTCGCATTGAGTTCGTCGGCGGCGCGCAGCGCGGCGTCGAGCCCGTCGAAGCGGTCGGCGCTGGTCATCGCGCGCGCCTTGTCGCGCCCGCCGCGCACTTGCTGGCGGATCGACAACTCCTCCAGCTGCGCGAGGTCGAATGCCGAGAAGATGTCGGGCCGGGCTTTCGCCTCGTCGAGCGCCTTGACGGCGCCGCCGCTGGTGGCGAGACCGAACACCTCGTTGCGCACGGCGGTGGCGTCGGTCGGCTTGCCGGCCGCCGGCGCCTGCGTCGCGGCGACCTCGGCCGGCTGGGTCGAATCGGCATCGCCTTCGGCGGCGACGCATGTCCCGGATGCCATCAGCAGCAGCATCAGCGGGGCGTGAAGAAGAATCCGCCGGTTGCGCGGAAGGGCAGTGAGTCTGCGATTATTGATGTTGGCCACGGGGTCCTCACTTCGAACGGTTATGTCGGTTGTGTGCCGATCGTTGTGCTCGATCTGACGTCGAGCTCCTACGTGATGCTGTTTCCCCGAATGCGAATGCACCTCTCAGGAACGGTTCCGAACGGCTCGCTGCAGCAGTGCGCGCGATTCGCTGTTCTGCGGATCGATCGCGAGCGCCCGGCTTGCGTTTTGTTCCACACATCCCCAGTCGTCGAGCTGCGCACACAGGCGCGCCCGTGCGAGTGCCCGCGCGCCGTCCAGCTCCCGGTGCGTGACGCTGGCCGTCTGCATGCGCGCGGCGCCGGCGCCGGATGCATGCGGCTTCGATGCCACGGTCACGTGTTTTCTTGCGTTCGCCACCTCGTGCGCCCGCGGATGCGGATGGGCGCGGTGCGCATCGGCCATTCTTCCCTTGACGGGGCCGGCGGCCGGCGCGGCATGCGCGGCGGGCGCGCGGTTGGCCGCGACCACGGGCGGCGCGGGCAGCGGTGGCGCAGCAGGTGCGGCATGCACGGCGGGTGTAGCAGGCGCGGCAGGTGCGGCAGGTGCGGCAGGTGCGGCAGGTGCGGCCGACGCCCGGCTCTCGCTGCGCGGCGCGGCCTCCGGTTCGATCTGGACCGTCACCGGCGATCTCATGGCGGGCGTCGATGCTGCAAGGGCCGCGGTTCCGGTTGAAACGAGATCCGGCCGGATGCTTGCGGCGGCCGCGTATTTTTCGGCTTTACCGATCGATCGGGCAACGACACCGGACGCTTCGTGCGTCGCGCTTCCGCGCTCGTCCCGCGCATCGCGCTCGAGGTACGCGAATAGTCCGAAGATCACGGCGAACGCGACGAGGCTGAGCGCCGCATTCTTTCCCGGGCCCCAGGTCGGCTTCGGCTGGCTGGTGGCGTGGGTACTCGGTCGATTCACACTGGTCATGCATTGCTCCTCGATTCCGTGCCGTTGCCGTGAATGATCCGGACGCATGCATCCGCGACAGGCCGCCAGGCGGAACGCTCACCACCGTAGCTCGGTATTCAGCGAACCTGTCTCGACGATTCCGTATTTCATCTCGCCCTGATAGGTGCCTTCGATCCGGTAGCTCGCATCCGGGACGCTGAACAGGCACCGCGGCCCCGTGGCGTTGAACTCGACGAGGACGCGGCCGTGGCGTCTCAGCCGTACCTGGACATTCGCGAGCGGGCTCCCGGTTTGAGTAGCAAACGACACGCCCAGGTTATAGGGGCGCCCGTCGGGTGGAAGCGGCGCCGTCCCGTCGATCCGGGCGTCGCCGCAAATGTATGACACCACGTAGCGCGGTGCGGCCGGATCGGACGCAGGGGTTTGGGCGATTGCCGCCGGATTCGTCCAAAGTATCGACGCGGCAATGGCCGTAATGGGGAGAGCATGACTTCGACGTGAAGAATGCATCATGCCCTCCGTTCGTGATTGATAGCAAGCATACATTCAGAATAAAAAAACGCAACGGCTATTCGTAATTTCGCAACACGCTATTCATCCGCAGAGAGTGATTAATAAAAAGCCGCGCATGCGGCGGGAGTGGGCGAGGTTATGAAAAATACTATTTAAGTAGGATTGAAGCGGGTTTGTGAGCAGGGTGATCGGCGGGAAAGCGCGGAATTTCCGCCGAGATGCGGTGCCGCGGGGAAATCGGGATACCCGGGAACATATTATCTAATGAAGGTTGCAGGCCGCAAAATACCGATGGAAATGGCTGATAAAAGCAATTTTTTCCTGCATTCGTGCAGGGCCTTGCATCGAACGACAGGGCGGCAGCGCGGGGTGCGATATTGGGGTTGCAGTTGATTTGCGTAATTCTAAACGGCTGATGAATCGAAAATTTTCCGTCACGTGACAAACGGATTTTCAAATGATTGGGCCGATTGTATTTTGTGCGGCCGGGGTGCCGGATTGAGTGGAGGTGCGTGGTTTCAAAAGGGAAACGTTTTTACAGGCCGGGTGTTTCATGTCTGATATTCGTGGCGTCGGTTATTTATATTTGTGAAGGCGTCGTGAAATGCAGGGCTGAATAAAATGCGCTGTCATTTTTATGAAAATGGAATATTCGCGCCTGAGTCATATTTTCATCGAGCGGAGAATATCGGTGATAACGCCACCCCGGGTATTTACTCACGGGGTGTGAATATCGACTGAATAATGGTCGGGAGCGGCGCCGCGCGCTCCCGTTCCGGACTTATCGCCCGCTGCCGCCCGCCGTCCGTCTCGCGATCCGCATCGCCGGCGCGGCTTGCTCGGCCGTTCCCGCGGCCGCGTTGCGCGGACGGTTCATCAGGTAGGCCCACAGCTGCTCGGCCGCCAGCCCGCGCTTGCGGGCGGACCGATACAGCCGGATCTCCAGCTCGGTGATCCAGTCCGCCGACCCGGCGCACACGAGCGCGCCGTCCGCCAGCTCCTTCGCGATGCAGCTTTCCGGCAGCCAGCCGATGCCGTGCCCGGCCACCACCATTCCCTTGAGCGCTTCGGACATGTGCGTCTCGAAGCAGCGATGCAGCGCATACGGCTCGGCGGCATTCAGCAGCAGCATCTCGACGACGTTGCCGAGGAATGCGCCCGACGAATACGCGAGCAGCGGCAGCGGCGCGCCCTGCGCGCCCGGCAGCCTGAACAGAGGCTTGCCGTTCGCGTCGGGAATCGACACGGGGAGGATCCGTTCGACGCCGAGGCCCACGAACGGGAAGTGGTTCGGATCGAGCACGATCGGCAACTGCGGATGGTGATAGCCGAGCAGCAGGTCGCATTCGCCTTCGACGAGCTGCTGCACGCCTTCCGGCACGTTCACGGCGTTGACGCGGGCGGTCACGTGGCCGACTTCGCCGTTGAGCTGCTTCAGCCATTCCGGGAACAGGGTAAACACGAGCGTATGCGCGACCGCGAAGCGCACGACCTGATCGCTCGCCGCGAACTGGTCGTAGCCGTTCACCAGGTTGCGCGCCGCATACATGCTGCGCAGGATGTCCGCGGCCAGCCCGCGAAACATCTGTCCGGCCGGGGTGAGCACGATCGGGGTGATGCTGCGATCGACCAGCTTCGCGTCCATCCAGGTTTCGAGCGCGGCGATCCGCCTGCTGAATGCCGATTGCGTCAGATGCCGGTTACGCGCCGCCCGGGAAAAGCTCCTGGTATCCGCAAGGCTCAGGAAATCTTCCAGCCACTTTGCTTCCATATCGATCGTCTTCTTTATAGTCGGGCGCCTGGCCGTTGCCGGCGCCGTTTCGTTGCACGAACCTTTTAGCGTACCGCGCCTGGCTTCGAGCATACCGATGTTTTTTTTCGATGGGTATCAGTCGAAATATGCATGAGCGTTGTCGCGAGAAATTCGGCTGCTTAACGTTGTCATGCCGGACAAGGCTAACCGGTTAGTTCACTTCGCGTCTGAACTTTCCCGCCGCCGTGGACGGTACTTCCCCCCGGGCTCGGCCGCGCGCTGCGCGTGTCGGGCCCGCTTCTCCCGCCGGAGGCGGGCGGCCGGCGCGCGCCCGTTCGTTGACGCGCCGCAGCAATCCCGTGTGCGGCGCATCGCGCCGGTGCCGCGGCGCGGGGGACGAGGGCGGCTTGCCGGCCGGTCACGCATGTTGCGGTGCAGCTTGCGCATTCGTGACACGCGGGAGAAGTATGTTCGACAGGTGCGGCACAACATCGGTGCGTGGCGCTGGCGCGCCGATGACGCGAATCGCGCCGCGCAGTGCACCGCCGTGGTGCGGCATGTGGCGCGAGCATGCCGGGGCCGCGTCGGAACGGGGAAAGCGCAAGGCACGTTCCTTGCTCAGCAGTGATTACGCCGGTCCGGCATGCGCAATGCCGGAAAAACGATGGAGAAAAAATCGATGAAGCCATTCGATGAGATGCTGCAATCCGGCGACATGGTTAGGGCGCCTTACGCGCGCCTGAAGCAGTGGCTCGACACGCAGAACCCCGCGAGCCTCGCCCAGAAGGCCTACGACGCGGAGGGCGTATTCCGCAAGACGGGCATCACGTTCGCCGTGTACGGCGACGCGGAGGCCGCCGAGCGGCTCATTCCGTTCGACATCGTGCCGCGCATCCTCTCCGGCCAGGAGTGGAGCCGGCTGTCGCTCGGCATCGAGCAGCGCGTGATGGCGCTCAACGCGTTCCTCGACGACATCTATCACCGCCAGGAAATCGTGCGCGCCGGGATCGTGCCGAAGCACCTGATCGCGCACAACGAAGCGTTCCTGCCGGAGATGATCGACTTCCGGCCGCCCGGGAACGTTTACACGCACATCATCGGCGTCGACATCGTGCGCACCGCCGAGAACCAGTTCTACGTGCTTGAGGACAACGCGCGCACGCCGTCGGGCGTGTCGTACATGCTGGAAAACCGCGAGACGATGATGCAGCTCTTTCCCGAGCTGTTCCAGCAGGTCAAGGTGCGGCCGGTCGAGACCTATCCGCAGATGCTGCGCCAGTCGCTCGCGGCGGTGTGCCCGCCGGGCGGCAATGCCGACAACCCGACCATCGCCGTGCTCACGCCCGGCATCCACAATTCCGCGTACTACGAACATTCGTTCCTCGCCGACCAGATGGGCGTGCACCTCGTCGAGGGCAGCGACCTGCAGGTGCTCGACGATCGCGTCGCGATGCGCACGACCGAAGGCTTCCGGCCGATCGACGTGCTGTACCGCCGCGTCGACGACGCGTTCCTCGACCCGCTCACGTTCCGGCCCGACTCGGTGCTCGGCGTCGCGGGGATCATGGACGTCTACCGCGCGGGCAACATCACGATCGCCAACGCGCCCGGCACCGGCATCGCCGACGACAAGGCGATCTACTCGTACATGCCGGAGATCGTCGAGTTCTACACCGGCCGCAAGGCGTTGCTGGAGAACGT
>Ga0157367_1000533_pt1 | contig 18406 bp, 20 predicted proteins | sample AttbisABBM2_FD_113142 | JGI IMG/M metagenome (GOLD analysis project Ga0157367, IMG submission 113142) | Fungus gardens microbial communities from leaf cutter ant in Botucatu, State of São Paulo, Brazil - Atta bisphaerica ABBM2 | ecosystem: Host-associated > Fungi > Mycelium > Unclassified ...
CGCAGTCGAGCGAAGCCGCGATGAAGTACTACGTGCTGGGCGCGCTCGCGTCGGGCTTCGTGCTGTACGGCATCTCGATGCTCTACGGCGCGACCGGCTCGCTCGAGCTGGCCGAGGTGTACAAGGCGGTCGGCGGCAACACCGACGCGGCCGTGCTGATGTTCGGCGTGATCTTCATCGTCGCCGGCATCGCATTCAAGCTCGGCGCCGTGCCGTTCCACATGTGGGTGCCGGACGTCTACCAGGGCGCACCGACCGCGATGACGCTGTTCGTCGGCGGCGGCCCGAAGGTGGCGGCATTCGGCTGGGGCCTGCGCTTCCTGGTGATGGGCCTGCTGCCGCTCGCGCAGAACTGGCAGACGGCGCTCGTGATCCTCGCCGCGCTGTCGCTGATCGTCGGCAACATCACCGGTATCGTCCAGCGCAACATCAAGCGGATGCTCGCGTATTCGGCGATCTCGAACATGGGCTTCGTGCTGCTCGGCCTGCTCGCGGGCATCGTGAAGGGCGACGCGACGGCGCCGGCCAGCGCGTACAGCTCGGCGATGTTCTACGCGATCGTCTACCTGATCACGACGCTCGGTTCGTTCGGCGTGGTGATGCTGCTCGCGCGCCGCGATTTCGAAGCGGAAACGATCGACGACTTCAAGGGCCTCAACAAGCGCAGCCCGGTGTTCGCATTCGTGATGATGGTGATGATGTTCTCGCTCGCCGGCATCCCGCCGACCGTCGGCTTCTACGCGAAGCTCGCGGTGCTCGAGGCGACCGTCAACGCCGGCCTCACGTGGCTGGCCGTGCTGGCCGTGATCACGTCGCTGTTCGGCGCGTTCTACTACCTGCGCATCGTCAAGCTGATGTACTTCGACGCACCGCAGGACACGACCCCGATCACCGGCGATTTCTGCAAGCGCACGATCCTGGCGCTGAACGGCGTCGCGGTGGTCGTGCTCGGCCTGATCCCGAGCCCGCTGCTGACGGCCTGCCTGCAGGCAATTCGTCACACGCTGCCGTTGTAATGTCGGCAGCAGGCTGGTTCATCGTGCTGTTGGCGCTCGCGGGCGCCAACCTGCCGTTCCTCAACCAGCGGCTCTTCGCCGTCGTGCCGCTCGGTGCGGCGAAGAAGAGCGGCTGGGTGCGGATCGGCGAATTGATCGTGCTGTACTTCATCGTCGGCGCGCTCGGTTTCTGGCTCGAATCGCGCGCCGGCAACCGCTTCGAACAGGGCTGGCAGTTCTACGCGATCACGTTCAGTTTGTTCGTGGTGTTCGCGTTTCCCGGCTTCACGTTCCAGTATCTCGTCAAACGACGCTGACGGCTCGGGGCCCACCCCCGTGGCCGTCGCGCTCAACCTGGGAGCCGCCGATGGCCGAATTGCCCAATCACGACGCCGCACTGACCGAAACCTGCCTCGAAAGCGAGGCGATCTACGACGGCGCATTCCTCAAGCTCAAGCGCGACACCGTGCGTCTGCCCGACGGCAAGCACGCGACGCGCGAATACGTGAAGCATCCGGGCGCGGTGATGGTGATCCCGCTGTTCGACGACGGCCGCGTGCTGATGGAAAGCCAGTTCCGCTACCCGATCGGCAAGGTGATGGCCGAATACCCGGCCGGCAAGCTCGATCCGCAAGAGGGCGCACTCGCTTGCGCGGTGCGCGAACTGCGCGAGGAAACGGGCTATACCGCGCGCGAATACGTGTTCCTCACGCGCATCCATCCGATCATTTCCTATTCGACCGAATTCATCGACCTGTATCTCGCGCGCGGCCTGACGGCCGGCGAGCGCAAGCTCGACGACGGCGAATTCCTCGAGACCTTCACAGCGACGCTGCCCGACGTGCTCGAATGGGTGCGCACCGGCCAGATCACCGACGTGAAGACGATCATCGGCACGATGTGGCTCGAAAAGGCGCTGTCCGGCGCGTGGCCGCTCGGCCCGGTCGTGACGCCCTGAGGGCAGGGCGTCAGCGGTAGCGGGAACGCCGCGCTACAATTCGATGACACGGCAGCGACGCTGCCGGCGTTCGTTTTAGCACGACCGTTCACAAAATCGCTTTTTGCGCTACACTCGCCAAACGCCCTGATTCAGCATGAAGGTTCTCGACTTACAGTGCCCGCACGGTCATCGGTTCGAAGGCTGGTTCGCTTCCGCCGATGAATTCGAAGCGCAGTTGTCCCGCAAGCTGGTCGAATGCCCGGTGTGCGGGACCACCGAGATCAGCCGCATGCCGTCCGCGCCACGCCTGAACCTGTCGGGTGCGACGCAGGCGAAGCCGGCCGATCCGCGCGCGCTGCAGGCGCAGGTGATGCGCGCGTTGCGCGAGGTGCTGGAGAAGACCGAGAACGTGGGCGAGCGCTTCGCCGAGGAAGCGCGGCGCATCCACTACAACGAAGCGCCGGCGCGCAGCATTCGGGGCGTCACGACCCCGGAGGATGCGCAAGCCTTGGTCGAAGAAGGCATCGAGGTGATGCCGCTGCCGATTCCTGCCGCGCTGAAAGAACCGCTGCAATAACCTTGCGCAGTGTGTTCCTCGCCCGCCCGGCCGGTCGGCCGCGGCGAGCCCTGCATGGGACCAAAAGAAGTGCTGAAGCACTGACTCTGGTCGACAGGAGACACTGCGCATGGATCTGGATTATTCCCCCGCCGACGACGCATTCCGCGCCGACATTCGCGCCTGGCTCGAGGCCAACCTGCCTCACGCGCTGCGCGCCAAGGTTCTCGATCACAAACGACTGAATCGCGAAGACTACGCGAGCTGGCACCGGATTCTCGGCCAGCGCGGGTGGTCCGCGCCTGCCTGGCCGGTCGAATACGGCGGCCCGGGCTGGGACGCGACGCAGCGGCACATCTGGGACGAGGAATGCGCACGGATCGGCGCGCCGACCGTGCTGCCGTTCGGCGTGTCGATGGTCGCGCCGGTGCTGATGAAATTCGGCAGCGACGCGCAAAAGCGCCGCTACCTGCCGCGCATCCTCGACGGTTCCGACTGGTGGTGCCAGGGCTACTCGGAACCGGGCTCGGGCTCCGACCTCGCGTCGCTGCGCACGCGGGCCGAGCGCCACGGCGACCACTACGTCGTCAACGGGCAGAAGACCTGGACCACACTCGGCCAGCACGCCGACATGATGTTCTGCCTCGTGCGCACCGATCCCGCCGCGAAGAAGCAGGAGGGCATCTCGTTCCTGCTGATCGACATGAAGACGTCCGGCATCACCGTGCGGCCGATCATCACGCTCGACGAGGATCACGAAGTCAACGAGGTGTTCTTCGAGGATGTGAAGGTGCCGGTCGAGAACCTCGTCGGCGACGAGAACCGCGGCTGGACCTACGCGAAATATCTGCTCGGCCATGAACGCACGGGCATTGCGCGCGTCGGCAACTCGAAACGCGAGCTCGCGTTCCTGAAGCGCGTCGCGCTCGACCAGCGGAAGAACGGCAAGCCGCTGCTCGCCGATCCGGTGTTCGCCGCGAAGGTCGCGGCGCTCGAGGTCGAGCTGATGGCGCTCGAGGTGACGGTGCTGCGCGTCGTCAGCCGCGAGACGAGCGGCAAGGGGCCGGGCCCGGAAGCGTCGATGCTGAAGATCAAGGGGACGGAGGTGCAGCAGATGCTGACCGAGCTGATGTTCGAGGCGATCGGCCCGCTCGCGGCGCCGTTCGACGTGCCGTTCCTCGAAGGTGCGCGCGAGCACAGCGTGGCCGGCGACGACGATGCCGCGCCGCTCGCCGCGTACTACTTCAACTTCCGCAAGACGTCGATCTACGGCGGCTCGAACGAGATCCAGAAGAACATCATCGCGCAGATGATTCTCGGACTGTGAGCGTGGCGCGGGATCCGAACGCGAAGCATGGGACAGGAGACAACGATGGATTTCACCTTTACCGATGAGCAGCAGCAGTTCGCCGACGCGCTGGGTCGCTATCTCGGCGAGCAGTACGGCTTCGAAATACGCCAGGCGATCGTGCGCAGCGATGCCGGCGTGTCGGACGCGCAATGGCAGGCATTCACGGAGCTCGGGCTGACCGCGCTGCCGGTGCCGGAAGCGCAGGGCGGTTTCGGCGCAGGCGCGGTCGACCTGCTGGTCGCGCTGCAGGCGCTCGGCCGCGCGCTCGTCGTCGAGCCGTACTGGGCGACGGCAGTCGGTGTCGAAGCGCTGCGCGTGGCCGGTTCCGGCACGGGCGACGACGCGGCGCTGCTGGAAGGCGTCGCGCAGGGGCGCACGTGCCTGGCGGTCGCGTTCCACGAGCCGCACGCGCGCTACGACCTGTTCGCGCTCGACACACGCGCCGTCGCGCGGGATGGCGCGTATCGCCTGAGCGGCGTCAAGTCGATCGTGCAGCACGGCGCGCAGGCGCAGGTGTGGATCGTGCCCGCGCGGCTCGACGACGGCGCGGTGGGGCTGTTCGCGGTCGAACGCGGCGCGGCGGGCGCGACGGTTGCCGACTACCGGACGATCGACGGGCAGCGCGCCGCGACGATCCGGCTCGACGACACGCCCGCGCGCCTGCTGACGGGCGGCGAGCGCGACGCGGCGGCGCTCGAGCGGATCGCCGATTACGCGACCGTGCTGCTGTGCGCGGAAGCGGTCGGCGCGCTCGACGAACTGAACCGCGCGACCGTCGAATACACGAAGACGCGCGAACAGTTCGGCGTGCCGATTGCGCGCTTCCAGGCGCTGCAGCACCGGATGGTCGACATGCTGATCCACGCGGAGCAGGCGCGTTCGCTCACCTATCTCGCGGCGGTGCGTTACGCGAGCCCCGATGCCGACGCGCGGCGCAAGGCCGTGTCGGCGGCGAAGGCGCGCGTCGGGCAGGCCGCGCGCTTCGTCGGCCAGCAGGCGGTACAGTTGCACGGCGGCATGGGCGTGACCAACGAGGTCGCGGCCGCGCATCTGTTCAAGCGCCTGTCGATCATCGAGACGACGCTCGGCGACACCGATCACCATCTCGCCCGCATCGCCGCGCTGCCTGACTTCATGCAGGCCGACGCGGCGTAGCGGCGACTCGCGCACACACGCGCATACCAAGGAGAGACAGAGTGGGCATCAGTTACGAGGATCTGGAAGTCGGCAGTACCACCGAAGTCGGCCGCTACACGTTCGAGGCGGACGACATCAAGACGTTTGCGGAGCGCTACGACCCGCAGCCGTTCCATCTGGACGAGGCGGCGGGGCAAGCGTCGCCGTTCGGCGGGCTCGTCGCGAGCGGCTGGCATACCTGTTCGGTGTTCATGGGCATGCTGGTGCGCAACGTGCTGCCGGGCTCGACCAGCATGGGCTCGCCGGGCATCGACGAAATCCGCTGGCTGAAGCCGGTGCGCGTCGGCGACACGATCACGATGTACCAGAAGATCCACGACAAGCGCGTGTCGGCGAGCAAGCCCGATCGCGGCATCGTGACGACCGAGTGGATCGGCGTGAACGGCGGCGGCGAGACGGTGATCACGGTGCGTTCGAAGGTGATCTTCGGGTTGCGCGATCCGGCCGGAGGCAACGCGTGAGCGAGACGACACTGCCGGTGATCGCGTCGGCCGAGGCGCTGACGGCGCGCGTCGGCGACGCGCCGCTCGCGAGCGGGTGGATCGACGTCGATCAGACGCGCGTCGACAGGTTCGCCGACGCGACCGGCGATGACCAGTGGATTCATGTCGATCCGGAACGCGCACGCCGCGAATCGCCGTTCGGCGGCCCGATCGCGCACGGCTTCCTGACGCTGTCGCTGATTCCCGTGCTGATGGGCGATGCGTTGCGCTTCGAGCAGAAGATGGGGGTGAATTACGGGCTGAACCGCGTGCGTTTCCTGAAGCCGGTGCCGGTCGGCGCGCGCGTGCGCGCGCTGTTCGCCGTGAAGGAAACCGCGGCGGCGGGGCAGGGCGGCGTGCAGGCGACGTGGTCGGTGACGCTGCAGGTCGAACGTCCCGGCGAGCCGCTGCCGGTCTGCGCAGCGGAATTCATTACGCGACACTACTTCTGACGTTCGTTGCAGGCTGGCGCGCGGGGCGTTACGTGACGTAGCGCCCCACGCGCGGGGCGCTCAATGTTTCGCGTACTGCGTCGCGCCGAACAGCACCTCGCGCGCGCGGTCGTCCTGCAGCGCCTTGCGCAGCGACGCCAGCACCTCGACGCCGCGCTGCACCGCCGGCCGCGCGGCGATCGCCTCGTGCCAGCGTTTCACGTTCGGGAATTCGTCGAGCACGATCCCCTGGTTCTGCCACGAGCGCGTCCACGGGAACGTCGCAATGTCCGCGATCGTGTACTCGTCGCCGGCCAGATACGCGGTTTCGCCAAGCCGCTTGTCCATCACGTTGTACAGGCGATGCGCCTCGTTCGTGTAGCGGTTGACCGCATAGTCGATCTTCTCCGGCGCATAGAGGCGGAAGTGATGCGCCTGCCCGAGCATCGGGCCGATGCCGCCCATCTGGAACATCAGCCATTGCAGCGTCGCATAGCGTGCGGCCGGATCTTCCGGCAGGAACCGGCCGGCTTTCTCCGCGAGATAGATCAGGATCGCGCCCGATTCGAACAGCGCGATCGGCTTGCCGCCGGGGCCGTCCGGATCGACGATCGCGGGGATCTTGTTGTTCGGGCTGATCTTCAGGAAGTCCGGCTCGAACTGGTCGCCCGCGCCGATATCGATCGGATGCACGCGATAGTCGAGGCCGGTTTCCTCGAGCAGGATATGCACCTTGTGACCGTTCGGGGTCGCCCAGCTGTAGACGTCGATCATCGTCAACTCCTTCAATGCGTCCGCGATAGCGGCGCCGCCGGGGCGCCGCGACAGGCGGTCATTAGAGCATGGATCGACGCAGGCTGCCGGCGGCCGCCGTCGGGTGGCATGGGCGCGCGTCAGCGCACCTTCTGCGCATACTGCCAGGCCAGCTCCGCCATCGGCCGGGCGCGCCGGCCCGCATCCAGTGCCTGCGCGCTCGAGGCCGTGCCCTCGACGACGCGCTTCATGATGCCCTGCAGGATCGCCGCGATGCGGAACATGTTGTAGGCCAGGTAGACATTCCAGTCGGCGCGGATCGACAGGCCCGTGCGCTCGCAGTAGCGCGCGACGTAGCGCGTTTCGTCGGGGATGCCGAGCGCGCGCCAGTCGAGGCCGGCGATGCCGCGGAACTGGCGCGGGTCGACGTGCCACGTCATGCAGTGGTACGCGAAGTCCGCGAGCGGATCGCCGAGCGTCGACAGTTCCCAGTCGAGCACCGCGAGCACGCGCGGCTCGTCCGGATGGAAGATCAGGTTGTCGAGGCGGAAGTCGCCATGCACGATCGATGCAGGACGGCCGTCGCCGGCGCTATCGGGCGGCACGTGCTGCGGAAGCCAGTCGATCAGCCGATGCATCGCGTCGATCGGCTCGGTTTCCGACGCGAGATACTGCTTGCTCCAGCGGCCGATCTGCCGTGCGAAGTAATTGCCGGGCTTGCCGTAGTCCGCGAGGCCGATCGCCGCCGGATCGAGCGCGTGCAGCGCCGCGATCACGCGGTTCATCTCGTCGTAGTGCGCGGCGCGCGCGTCGGGCGACATGCCGGGCAGCGACGGATCCCACAGCACGCGCCCGTCGACGAACGCCATCACGTAGAACGCGCGGCCGATCACGCTTTCGTCGTCGCACAGCGCATGCATTCGCGCGACCGGGACGTCGGTGCCGGCCAGCGCGTCCATCACGCGGTATTCGCGTTCGATCGCATGCGCGGACGGCAGCAGCTTCGCGGCGGGCGCGGGCTTCGCGCGCATCACGTAGCTGTGCGACGGCGTGACGAGCTTGAAGGTCGGATTCGACTGGCCGCCCTTGAACTGCTCGACGGTGAGTGGGCCCGCGAAGCCGTCGACGTGCGCCGCGAGCCAGCGCGACAGCACATCGACATCGAAGCGCTGCCGCTCGCCGACCGGCGCGGTGCCTTCGAACGCGGCGTAGTCGGTGCGGGGTGCCGCGGGATCGTTCGGTTGCGCCATCGTGTCTGCTCCGCGCCGTTGCGGCGATCAGGGTTGCGCGAACTGCAGGTATTGCTGGTACAGCACTTCCATCGTCGTGTTGCGCGTGTCCCGGTGCAGCGCTTCGGGCGGCGAATAGTTGAGCAGGCGGATCACCCAGTCGTGCGGATCGTCGCCGACGTCGAGCGCGTTGATGCAGCCGGTCGATTGCGACAGATGGCCGATGAAGATTCGCTGGCCGGGCACCGTCGCATGCGACAGCAGCGCGCAGTTCACGCCGCCGTGCAGCACGAGCAGCGCGGTGTCCCACGAGCGGTCGGCGCGCAGCGCGTCGAGCGGCGGCAGCACGCGGTCGATCAGTTCGCCGATCGTCTCGCCGCCGAGAAAGCGCGTGTCTTCGGGCACGATGCCGTCGAGCACGCGCAGGAACGCGTCGCGATGCTGCTCGGGCGGAATGTCCGACAGATGCCCGCCGCGGATTTCGCGCCACGCGGGTTCGACTTCGATGTCGATGCGCTGGCCGGTTTCCGCGAGCACGCGTTGCGCCGTCTCGAGCGTGCGAGGCAGGCCGCTCGCGATCACGCGGTCGAAGCGGATGCGCTGCTCGGCGAACACGCGCCCGGCGGCGCTCGCCTGGTCGCGGCCGCGGGCATTGAGCGGCACGCGGTCGGGATCGATCGCGTGTCCCGAATCGTCGAAATAGGTGACGTCGCCGTGCCGCATCAGGTAGATGCGGCGGCGTCGAGGCAGTTCGAAACGTGACATGGCGGGGTTAGCGTTTGTAATGGGCCGGGCGCTTCTCGAGAAACGCGGTGATCCCTTCGAGCGCATCCGGATGATGCAGCGAGGCGACGAAGTGATTGCGTTCGGTGACGAGATGCGCGTCGAGCGGTTGCGCGACGGCGTCGTCGAGCAGCGACTTGATGCGCGTCAGCGCATTCGGCGAGATGCCGGCGAGCGCATCCGCCCACGCGAGCGCATCGCCGAGCGCGCTGCCGGGCGCGGCGAGCCGGTTGACGACGCCGAGCGCATGCAGGCGCTCGGCCGTCACGGGCTTGCCGTCGAACAGCAGCTCGGCGGCCAGCGCGCGCGGCAGCGCGCGGGCGAGGAACCACGATGCGCCGCCGTCCGGCGTCAGGCCGACGCGCGCGTACGACATCACGAACTTCGCGTCGTGCGCGGCGACGATCAGGTCGCATGCGAGCGCGAGCGAGAAGCCGGCGCCGGCCGCGGCGCCTTCGACCGCCGCGATGACCGGCTTCGTCGACGCGCGGATCGCGGTGATCCACGCGCCGAGCAGGTCGACGCTGTCGGCCTGGTAGGACGGATCCTTCGCGCGGTTCTCGAGCAGCCGGTTCAGGTTGCCGCCCGCGCAGAAGAAGCGGTCCGCACCGGCCAGCACCACGGCGCGAATCGCGGGGTCGCGATCGGCGGTGGCGAGCGCCTCGATGCCGGCTGCATACATGTCGGGGTGCAGCGCGTTGCGCGCGCCGGGGTTGGATAGCGTGAGGACGAGCGTCGATTCGCTCTCGGACGGGCGGGATGCCAGCAGTTCGGCACTCATGCGAGCGTGTCTCCATTGGATGGCGCGGCCGCGATCCCGCATCCGTTGCAGCGACGGCGGACTATGCTGTCATTGCGGATGCATGGATGTCGTGACGGACGCGAAACTGTTTTAGACTAGCACGAACGTGCTTTTCAGCGCGACGCATCCCCGCGAGCCGGGCGTAGTTCCGGCCGCGTCCAAGCGAGGAAGGAGACTCCGATGCTACAGCTGTGCGGTATTCCGTTGTCCAACTATTACAACAAGGTCAAGTTCGTCCTGCTCGAGCACGGCATTCCTTTCGAGGAATCGACGTGCGACCTGCCGGTCACCGATCCGGCCGTGCTCGCCGATACGCCGCTCGGCAAGATTCCGTTTCTGAAGACCGAGCAGGGTGCGCTGTTCGAGTCGCAGGTGATCATCGAATATCTGGCGGCGCGCTATCCCGAGAAACCGATCTTCCCGTCCGACCCGTTCGCGGCCGCGAAGGTGCGCGAACTCGTCGAGACGCTCGAGCTGTATCTCGAATGGACCGCGCGCGAGATCTACACCGAGGCGTTCTTCGGCGGGAAAGTCAGCGACGGGATGAAGGCGCACGTCGAGAAGCGCCTGCCGCGCGCGATCGGCGCATTCAAGCGGATGACGCGCTTCTCGCCGTACGTGCTCGGCGATTCGTTCGGTCTCGCGGACATCGCCGCATCGATCCACCTGCCGATCATCGGCTCGGCAACGAAGAGGATTTTCGGCCACGATTTCCTGCTCGACGCGGGCATCGACTGGAAGGCGCATGCGCAGCTGGTCGGGGAGCGTCCGGCCGCGAAGCGCGTCACGGAGGACTGCAAGGCATATATGGCTGCGGCGAACGGCAAGCGAGCATAAGCGCCGTCGCGCGTGCGCGTTGCCGGCCCCGCGGTGCGCGGGGCGCGAGCGGCGGCGTGCTTGATGTGCCACGCCGCCCGCTGTGGCCTTTACAGCTTCGCGAGCCGTTCGAGCGCGGTGGCGAGCGTGCTTTCCTGCTTCGCAAAGCAGAAGCGCACGACGCCCGATTCCTGCGGCTCGTGATAGAACGCCGATACCGGAATCGCCGCGACGCCGATTTCCGCCGTCAGCCACTTCGAGAATTCCGCCTCCGGCAGGTCGCTGATCGCCGAATAGTCGACGCACTGGAAATACGTGCCCGAGCACGGCAGCAGCTTGAAGCGCGTGCGTTCGAGGCCGGCGCGGAAGAAGTCGCGCTTCTGCTGGTAGAAGCCCGCGAGCGTCAGGTACGGCGCCGGGTCGCGCAGGTAGTCGGCAAGCCCGAACTGCATCGGCGTGTTCACCGTGAACACGTTGAACTGGTGAACCTTGCGGAACTCGGCGCTGAGCGCGGCCGGCGCGGCGACGTAGCCGACTTTCCAGCCCGTCACGTGATAGGTCTTGCCGAAGCTCGACACGATGAAGCTGCGCGCGGCCAGCTCCGGATAGCGGGCGACGCTCTCGTGGCGCGCGCCGTCGTACACCATGTGCTCGTACACCTCGTCCGACAGGATCAGCAGGTTGGTGCCGCGCACGATCTCCTCGAGCTTGCGCATGTCCGCCTCGCGCCACACGGTACCGGTCGGGTTGTGCGGCGTGTTGATCAGGATCATGCGCGTCTTCGGCGTGATCGCGGCCGCGAGGCGATCGAACGGGATTGCATAGTCGGGCGCTTCCAGCGTGACGAACACCGGCTTGCCGCCGGCGAGTTCGATCGACGGCAGGTAGCTGTCGTAGGTCGGCTCGACGACGATCACCTCGTCGCCCGGGTGCACCGCGCACAGGATCGCGGTCAGCAGCGCCTGCGTCGCGCCGGCCGTCACCGTGATTTCGGTCGACGGATCGTAGCGGCGCCCGTACACCTGCGCGATCTTGTCGGCGATCGCATCGCGCAGCGGCGCGACGCCCGCCATCGGCGGATACTGGTTGTGGCCGTCGCGCATCGCGGCGGCCACCGCGTCGACGATGCGCGGATCGCAATCGAAATCCGGAAAGCCCTGGCCGAGGTTGACCGCGCCTTTCTCGGCGGCGAGCGCGCTCATGACCGTGAAGATCGTCGTGCCGACGTTCGGCAGACGCGAGGGGAAAGCGGGAGTCGTAGGCATGTCGAAGGGAGCGTTCATCGGTGTGGCTGTCGAGAGTGAAGGGCGCGGCGCGCGTCAGGCCGGCGTGGCGTCGAGCGCGCAGGCTTCGGTGAACGGCGCGGGCTGGGCGATCCGGAAGCCGAAGTCGCGTGCGGTGCGTTTGGCGAGCTTCAGCAGCGCCCGGTCCTTCGACACGAGCCATTCGGCCTGCGCGGCGCGCGCCAGTTCGAGAAATTTCTGGTCGTCGCGATCCTTGCATTTCGGCAGCGGCGGCGCGTCGGCCATGACAGGCGGTGGTTCGACCCGTTGCGCGAGGCGCGCGACGATTTCGAGTGCGGCGGCCTTGTCGACCGCGCGCGCCTGGAATTGCGGATAGTCGAGCACGTGTTCGAGCTCGGTCAGGCAGCGCCCGTCGATCAGCGCGACGAGGGCGCCGCGTTCCAGTGCGGCGCGGATCGGGCGTGTGGCGGGATCGTCGAAGACGAGAATGTCGATCCAGACATTCGAATCGAGCACGACGCGGCATTCTGCACGCGGGGCGAGGGAGCTGGGCATTCGTTACAATCGGTGGTTTTCGTCTGACCGCACGGCACGGCGTGCCAGCGAGCCTCTATGATAATCGTTCTCTCCCCCGCGAAATCCCTCGACTACGATACCCCCGCTCATGTCCAGGCCTATACCGAGCCGGCGTTCGTCGACGATGCGTCGGAATTGATCGACGGCCTGCGCAGGTTGTCGCCGCAGGACATCGCGACGCTGATGGACATTTCCGATCCGCTCGCGCGCCTGAACTTCCAGCGTTACGCCGACTGGTCGCGCACCTTTTCGCCGGCGAACGCGAAGCAGGCGGTGCTCGCATTCAACGGCGACGTCTACGAGGGATTCGACGCGAAGTCGCTGTCGGCGGCGGATCTCGATTACGCGCAGCAGCATGTGCGCGTGCTGTCGGGCCTGTACGGGCTGCTGCGTCCGCTCGACCTGCTGCAGCCGTACCGGCTCGAGATGGGCACGCGTTTCGCGAACGCCCGCGGCAAGGATCTGTATGCGTTCTGGGGCGACCGGATCACCCGCGCGCTGAACGAACAGCTGGAAGCGCGCAGCGGCGCGTCGCGCGTGCTGATCAATTGCGCGTCGACCGAGTATTTCAAGTCGGTCAGGCCGAAGCAACTGGCTGCCCCGGTCGTCACGCCGGTGTTCGAGGACTGGAAGGGCGGCCGCTACAAGATCATCAGCTTCCACGCGAAGCGCGCACGCGGCCTGATGGCGCGCTATATCGTGGAGCACCGCGTCGCCGAGCCGCTGGCGCTGAAGGCGTTTGCGGTGGAAGGCTATGCGTTCGACGAAGCAGCGTCGAACGATTCGACCTACGTATATCGCCGGCGAATCGGCGAGTGACCGGCCTGCGGTTCACGAGACCGACGGCGTGGCTTTGCATGGGACAGGAGAAACGATGACCCTTTCGATCACCAGTAATTTCGACGCCGGCGCGATCGACGTCGTGTCGTGCGAGCAGCCGGACGCGATCCGTCTGCGCGTGCGCGGCGATAACCAGGCCGAATTCGCTCAGTGGTTCTACTACCGCGTGACGGGCGCGCGCGGCGAGCGGTGCGTGATGACGTTCGAGAACGCGGCCGAGTGTGCATACCCGTCGGGCTGGCGCAACTACCATGCGGTCGCGAGCTACGACCGGGTCGACTGGTTCCGCGTGCCGACGACTTTCGACGGCAAGACGATGACGATCGACCATACGCCCGAGTTCGACAGCATCTACTACGCGTATTTCGAGCCGTATTCGGAGGAGCGTCATGCGGCGTTCCTTGGTGCGGTTCAGCAATTGCCGCAGGCGAGCGTGACCGAGCTCGGCCGGACCGTCGAAGGGCGGCCGATGTCGCTGCTGACGCTCGGTGCGCCCGACACGGACGATGCGCCGAAGAAGAAGGTGTGGATCATCGCGCGCCAGCATCCGGGCGAGACGATGGCCGAGTGGTTCGTCGAAGGGCTCGTCAAGCGCCTTGCCGGATGGGGCGACTGGGCCGGCGATCCGGTCGCGCGCAAGCTCTACGACCACGCAACGTTCTACATCGTGCCGAACATGAATCCGGACGGCAGCGTGCACGGCAACCTTCGGACCAATGCTGCCGGCGCGAACCTGAATCGCGAATGGATGGAGCCGGATGCCGCGCGCAGCCCCGAGGTGCTGGTCGTGCGTGACGCGATCCATGCGATCGGCTGCGACCTGTTCTTCGACATCCACGGCGACGAGGATTTGCCGTACGTATTCGTCGCGGGCTCGGAAATGCTGCCGAGCTTCACCGAGCAGCAGGGCAAGGAGCAGGCGGCGTTCATCGACGCGTTCAAGGTGGCGAGCCCCGACTTCCAGGACGAGCACGGCTACGCGGCGAGCAAGTACAAGGAGGACGCGCTCAAGCTTGCGTCCAAGTACATCGGGCATCGGTTCGGCTGCCTGTCGCTGACGCTCGAGATGCCGTTCAAGGACAACGCGAACCTGCCCGACGAGCGCGTCGGCTGGAGCGGCGAACGCAGTGCTGCGCTCGGCGCGGCGATGCTGGCGGCGATCCTGCGGCACGTCGAGACGTTCGCGTAAGCACGGATTTGCGGGGAAAGAAAAAGCCGGGCCATCGCTGGATGCCCCGGCTTTTTTGCGTCTGGCGCCGTCGCGCGGCGCGTCAGGACTTCTTCGCCGTCGATTTCTTCTTCACGGCCTTCTTCTGGGTCGTGGATTTCTTCGTTGCGACGACTTTCTTGCCGGTGCGGCTCGAAGATTTCGCCTTGGCCTTGCCTTTCGCGGACGTCTTGCCCTTGAATTTCTTCGTCGTCGGCGCGGGCCGCTCGACACGCGGCTTCAGCGGCGGGACCGGATCGTTCCAGCTGAACGCGAGCATCTGCTGGCCGACGTAGCCGCAGCGGAATTTCAGCGGCGCCGGTTCGCCGCCGCCGTTGCGGATGCCGAGCCCTTCGACGGTGACGATGTTGTCGACCTTGACGCGCTGCTTGCCCTGGTCGAACGCGTCGTTCCACGGCGTGACCGCTGCATTGCCGCTTTCGAACGCGTTGGGCGGGAAGTCGACGCGATCGAACGCGCTCGATGTGCTGGCGATGAAACTGCCGTGCGCCGCGCAGTCCGCGACAAGCGGGTCGGCGTGCATGTCGTTGACGAATTTGCTGATCAGTTCGGAGCGCTGGTCGAGGAGGTCCGCGAGAACCGGCGCCGGAAGCGCAAGCGACAGACCCGTGACACAGGCTGCCAGCTTGCCGAACGCTCTGAGAATCCGGAGCGAGGCGGGTGAGCTGTCCATCTGGTTATTGGTGAGGAGCGAATGAGACATCGGGCACGTATAGATGCCCGATGAAGATCAGGAGTTCAATCTTAGCGCAAAAAAGTTGCGCGACAGTAGACGGCGCCCTCTCCTGCGTCGCAGATGCGAAGTGGCGACGCACGCGCGGGGCAGTGCAACCGGCGCACTCACGCGCGCGGGCCGCCGAGGCGGTAACGGCGGACGTCGAAGGTCGTGACCCAGGCCGGGCGATAGACGGCGATCAACGCCGTCGCCATGCCGGTAAACCACGCTTCGCCGAGCGCGAGCAGGGCCGTGTTCCACAGATAGCCGGACGGGATGACGACGGGCATGCCGTCCGCAAGCGCGAGCTGCACGCCGGCCGCGGCCGCGGCGACCGTGACGATCGCGATCGCCGGCGAAATGAAGCCCTGGCCGATGATGAACGACGACAGATTGTGCGGCAGCCACGCGATCGCGGCGCGCTGCAGCAGCGACGACACGGCGACGGGCAACGCGCCGTAGACCAGATAGGTCAGGCCGATGCCGTGCCACGGCGCGTCGAAGATGATCGCGGCCACCACCGTCACGGCGCCCATCGCGATCAGCGCGAGAGTCCAGTCGAATAATGTGACGAGCAAGGTCGCGCCGAGCAGGTGCATGACGAGCCCGTCTTCGAGCCACGCGTTCGATGCCCACAGCACCGTGATCGCCGTGACGAGCGCGAGCCAGACGTGCTGGAGTGTCGCGTCCTGAAGCCGGACGAACGGCCGCTTCCAGATCGCCAGCGCGAGCAGGATCGCGGCGGCGATCCAGCCACCGACGCCAACCCATAGCGGAAGCGGTGTGAAGAGAAAACCCATGCGTTCATATTACTCGTTGAACATCAAAGGTGGGAATCCGTACGCGCCGATCGTCGCGATTGCGAGACTGTCCGGCTAGCGATCGCGCCGGTAGCGGGCAGGCGGTTCGGCGGCGTGCAGTGTGTTGCGTAAGCCGTCGTTGGCGGCCGGCGGCGGGTATTTGCGGTCGTCGCGCACGGCGCGTAGCGGGAGCGGCCCGCGCTCGCCCAGCGCCGGCTTGCGCGCGCTGTCGCGCGGCGCCAGCAGGACTTCGAGGTGTGGCGACAGCCAGCCGTTGTAGATCGCGACCGCGGCGGCGCGATTGGCTGCCCCGAGTTGCTGGAAGATGCTGGCGAGATGGATCTTCACCGTGCCTTCGCTGATGCCGAGCGTGCGCGCGATCATCTTGTTGGTGCTGCCCATGTGAACGAAGCGCATGATCTGCGCCTGTCGCGGTGACAGGAGTCGGGCTGCCGGGCGGCGGGGGATCTTGCCGGCGAGCGCCTGGAAGTGAGCGTCTTGCCGAGCCGTGACCGGCGCCGGCTGCAGGTTGAGGGCGATCGGAGGGACGTAGTGCCCGCCGAGCAGCACCAGTTCGAGCGCGCGGACGATCAAATGTGGCCGCGTGGCGCGGGGGATTACGCCAGCGACGCCGTAATTGAAGAGCCGACGGACCACCTCCGGCGTGGCCTCGTCGATCAGGACCGCGGCCGGTGACGGCGCACAGGCGCTGCAAAGCGCCTGGAGCTCGCTGAGCCGACCGACGTCCTGCCAGTCGATCGCGATCAGGTCGAAATGCTCGCTGCGCAGCAACTGGCGGGCCTGGAAGCTGTCGGGCGCGTCGTTGTACCCGGCGTGGCGATCGATCTGTCGCAACAAAGCCTTCAGCCCGTCACGCCGCTCCGCGTCTGAACTTAACACCAGGAACCGCATAATCTTCCTCCGTAAGGGGGTTGCACAATGAGCTACCGGCGTTATGCCTTGAGCCAGATCATGACAAATACCTTACACGATGTCTGCTTGGCCGAAAGGCTTAGGAAAAGTCAGAAAGTTTTTGGGACGTAAAAAAAGCCGCCCCGGCGGCAACCGGGAGCGGCTTTCGACGAACGGTTATTCGGCCGATATTCGTCAGTGGAAGTGCGGTTGTGAGGGCGACGCATCCTCCGGCATTTCGGCGTGGACGATCTCGCCGAGCGGGTCTGCATACAGCGGTACACCGCAGTCGTCGCAGTATTCCGGTTCGAAGCGGCCCGCATGCCGGCGGATGTCCGTCACGCCGCATTCCTTGAGCAGACTGACGATTTCCTCGAGCGGCCCCTCGATCGGCAAGTCGCCTTCGAGCGCTGCATTGTCGATTGCCACGTCGCCGTTTTCGCGGCCGTAGAGCGGCCAGACGACGCCGTAAATCACGTCGTTGTTGCCGCGCCGCGTGAAGCCGACGCGGTACTCGTCGATGCGGCGTTCGCCGAAGCCCGCGACCACGGCGCGCAGTTCCTGCGGCGCTGCACCAAGTGTGTCGAATAGATAACGGATGGCCGTTCGGACGGTGTGCGGGCGAATGCGTTCGTCGGCATCGCGGCATGCGGAATAGTACGCGTCCGGAAGCAGGCACTCGAATTCGCAGCCTGGCAGCGCGATGGCGAGGTTCGGGCCGCCTTGCGCAGTCCATTGTTCGAGGCACTGGCCGCGCTCGATCCGGGATCCGTGTTCTTCTTCCTGCCAGCGGAACAGCGGGGCGCCTGCCGGTGCGGCCACGACGGCCAGCAGGAAGCGCGGATCGGCCAGGATCGGCGAAGTCTCGGGCAGGTCGCCGAAGCTGAGCTTGGCGGCATGCTGGCCGAGCGCGGCGTGCGCGAGCTGCTGGGCGAGCCGATAGGTTTCGACGTGATGCCGCGGCAACTGGTCGATGCTATAGAGGAACGGCGCCAGCCCGACGAGCGTGTCGTTCGCGAGCACGTGCGCCTGCAGATGCGCGCGCAGCGCGTCGGCGGTGTCGGTCTTCAGCGGGCCCGACGGGATCATGTAGCGCGTCCAGGCCAGCACGGGCACGGCGATCAGCAGCGCGTCATAGGGCTTGCCGTCGTGTTCGATCACCATCGACTCGCTGTGGGTCTCGGCCATGTCGGCGAGCGCACCGTACGCGTCGGGATGGTTTTGCTGAAGATGATCGAGTGCCGCGTCGAGCGTGGTCTGGTTGCCATTGCGAACGATCTTGGCGAGCAGCGCGTCGAGCTTCGCTTCCCAGAAGCGATCCTCGATGCGGCTGCCGGAGGCGAAGAGCGCAAGCGACAGGCCGACCAGTTTGTCGGCATCAGGGGGGAGACGTTTGGCGATTCGCTGGCGCATATTAAATTCGTATAGAAAGGGGCGAAGAACCTCACATTCTAGTCCGTTCTTTGCGCCATAAGCGGCCTCGCTGCGCGGTAGGGTTGTAGGGTGGAATCGATGGGCAGGAAAAAAAGTGCGTCAAACCCCTTGCGCATCTCGTGGGAGGTGCCTAGAATCACGCCTCTTTCGCGCTAACGGCAACGCAGCGCGGAAGGGGGAAGCGGAGTTGGTCGGATGTCCTGTAGGGCGGCCGGCCGGCGCAGGAAGATGAACCCCGCAGTCGCAACGAAGTAGTTAAAAAAGTTGTTGACGAACTGCGAAACAGTGTTCATAATCTCGTTTCTCTGCTGCTGACAACGCA
>Ga0157367_1000534_pt1 | contig 18394 bp, 8 predicted proteins | sample AttbisABBM2_FD_113142 | JGI IMG/M metagenome (GOLD analysis project Ga0157367, IMG submission 113142) | Fungus gardens microbial communities from leaf cutter ant in Botucatu, State of São Paulo, Brazil - Atta bisphaerica ABBM2 | ecosystem: Host-associated > Fungi > Mycelium > Unclassified ...
ATGGCCAAAATGCCGAGTCTGATCAAGCGCGATCAAGTACTTCAGTTGTTTAATGTCCATCTTAGTTTCCAGAAAAAGACGCCCGCTGGTGACTCGTGGACGAGATGCAGAACCCAGCTGCAAGAGCAAATGTTACTTAAATGTTACTTGTGTAGCGTGATTATTTCAAGTTGCTCGCTTTGCACGCAGGAAACCAAAATCTATCCTCACGGAAAGGGCATCAGGCGTAGCCTGAAGACAAATAACTGAGATAAAGATGCGGGGTGGCTCATTCCGAATTTCTTTCGCTTAAAAGGCTGTTCAGGATGCATATCCTATGGGCTTTTTTGTGCCCCATTCTCACTGTTCTCCCTTCCCCTTTGACCAACATCAACAACACCTCCCCTCCTCCTATGGAGAATAAAAAAACACCCCACCCAGCGCTACGGATTAGCCGCCCCAACCCGGAAGGAACCCCAACATGTACAAACCCATAACCGTCATAATCTTCGTTCTCCTGGCCCTCGCCGCCCTTGTTGAAATAGGCTTTTTATCCTTTGGATAATCCTCAGGCGAAATCCCCCTCATCAGGGCACATTGATCTCATTACAGTTTTTTCCTAAAGCCATCCCGCTTCGCCTGTGCCATGCTGAATCACGCTCATAACCGATAACGTTAAATGAGGATATTATGAAAAAAACAATTATCGCATTATCTGCCGTTCTGCTGGCTTCCCCAGTATTTGCTGCGACCACACATGCAACTGACGATACCGTCGCGGCGGCGAACGCAAACGCCAACGAGGCGAAGCAAAAACTGCACGAAGAGCAGAATAAAGGTGAAGAGCTGAAGCTGAAACAGAAGCACGCTGCGGAAGGTAAAAGCGAAAGCTTTGGCAGCAAGGTCAGCGAAGATTCCCAGAAAGCCTGGCATAAAACCAAAGAAGGCACCGAGAAAGGGTGGGATGCCACCAAAGAAGGCGCTGAGAAAGGCTGGAACAAAACCAAAGAAGGTGCCAGCGAGCTGGAAAAGAAAGTCACTGAGTAATCCCTTCGAAAGGCCGCATACGCGGCCTTTTTTATTCCCTCCCACCCTGCTTCCTGAAGGCTAAACTTGTTTCAGGAGGGCACCGTCATGAGCCACAAAGAAACCGCACCAGAAACCCAGGGCGTTACCGTTGAACTGCTTTCCATCGTCGATCTGGGCCCGGAGATCGCAGGCATGGACGGTCGACAGCTTCGCATGCGCAGGGTGACGCTCGCCCCCGGCGCGGTCTTTGGTCCAGTGCACGATCATATCGATCGCCCCGGTACCGTTTTTATCCTTGAAGGGACCATCACCGATCATCGTAACGGTATCGCCACCGATTACGGTCCCGGCGTCGGGTGGCCGGAAGACCATAATACGGTCCACTGGCTGGAAAATCGGGGCCCGATCGCCGCCGTCGAAATCTCGGTGGATATCGTTAAAACACCCTGACGCACAAAAGTCGAATAGATCCCGGGGGTGACGCGTTTACTCCCTGCCCCCCTAAAAGAGATCCTGAGATGCTGCGACGCCTGGTGATAGTGCTGATTTTGTTTTGTCCGTGGGCGTTAGCTGCCCCAAAAAGCTACATTATCGACACCGATAACACCGCCATTCGGCTATCTTGGCATGCCTTCGGCGGCATCCTCTCCTGGGCGACGTTCAGCGGCGTGACGGGCGCCGTGACGCTCAACCCGGAAAACGACGTCGACGACCATATTCACGTCACCATTCCCGTAGCAACTCTGGTGGCATCAAACAAGCTGCTTACCTGGCAGCTGAAAAGCGATATGTTTTTTGATTCTGAGCACTACCCGACTATCGAGTTCATCAGCTCTCGCGTGGTCGCCTTGGGTGACGGACGGTTCAGGGTGTTCGGCACGCTGACCGTGCGTAACATTGCCCGCCCGGTGCTCCTGGAGGCCGTGGTGAAAGACCCGCATGCGCAAGTCCTCACCCTGGATGCCACCACGGCGATCTCGCGCGCGTCCTACGGGATGGATAAGTTTGCGCTGGTCGTGGACGATCGTATTGCCATCGCCATTGCGATTAAGACAAACGACGTGCCGTCATCCTGAAATGAGCCGCTGTAGCTGCTCCGCGTTTCCCCGCAGGTGAGACGGCGGATTGCGACCAATCAGGACAAACTGGTAGCCCGCCTCCTGCCACCACGCCAGGTTCATGCTGTGCCGCTGCTCCTGGCGCAGAGAGGCCCTGGTCTTCTCGTCAACAGGAGAAATACAGAGCGCCATCGGGCCGTAGTCGGCGTTGATCCAGGCAATCTGCGCGATAGAGGTGGTTTCATAGCGCAGCATTCGCACCATTTTCAACTCTGCCCCCTGCAGGACTAGCTGCGACATGTGCAGCTTTATGCCGATATCCTGCGCGGCCCGTTCCAGCCCGCGCTGCAGGACCGGCGTTGCGCTGTCCATATCCAGCAGCGTCTCGACGCTGTACAGGGACATATATTGCGCTTCGAGGTCGCGAATATGGGCGTTCTCATCCGCTGGCGCGGAAGCGGGCCGCAGCAGATAGCCCAGCCCTGAGCCGATCATCAAAAAGCTGATCGATGCGGCAATTAGCGCCCGCCTGCTAACGCCAGGCGCCGTGGAGGACTGTGGTTCGGGAATAGCAGCCAGACGCGCCTGCATTGTCTCCAGAGGCGCGTCATCCAGCAGGGAGGCAAACGCCCCGGCGTAATCCTGGCTGCTTTTCATCAGTTCGTTGGTTCGCCCGGCGAGGCGTTCATCACGTTTCAACTGTTCTTCAAAATGCTGCGCGTCGGCGCGGCACATCTCGCCATCTATCCATGCCACGATAGCGTCGTCGTTATAGGGCGGTGCAAAACGGTGCGCGTTCAATAGCGTTTCTCCTTTACCGGAGGCAGTGCGTCAGCGGACCTGGCAAGCGCCGCCCGTGCCGTTGCCAGCCGGCTCATCACGGTACCGATCGGCACCGCCAGGGTGTCCGCCGCCTCCTGGTAGGTAAATCCTTCGACATAAACCAAAAATACCGCGTTGCGCTGGGCTTCAGGCAGCGTGTTGACGCGCTGCATCACCTTAAGGTAATGCAGACGCGTCTCATCCTGTTCGCGGGTGTCCGGTGCCAGAAGCTCGTCGCTGGCCACAAATCCCTGCCCCTGACGCACGTGTCGAGCCCGAAGCTCAGAGATCCAGATGGAGTGCAGTATCGCGAACAGCCACCTGTCGATGCGTGTGCCCGGCATATACTGGCTACTCCTTTCAAGCGCACGCACGCAGGTGGACTGAACCAGCTCTTCGGCGATATCCCTGTTTCGCGACAGCACCAGCCCATAGCGCCAGAGACGCGACAGATGTGCGGCTAACTGTTGACGAACCTCACTGGTAGCGATGGGCTTTCCCTCCACGAGAAAATCAGGATTCCGGATGTCCGTTAATGGCGGCCTGCAGGTCACGGTACTCCTCACAGGACTGGCCACAAATACCGGCAATGACCTTCAGCTGTTCTTTCGCGAGGTCAGGACGTCCTTTTACCATCCACGCTTCACCGAGATATTCCCGGGCTTTGGCATAATCCGGGGCGATAGCCAGCGCACGCTGATAGTAACCAATGCCTTCGTCCGTACGACCAAGTTTGCGCGTGGCGAACCCGCGATAGTTCCACGCTTCAGCCGTATTGCCATTTTTCAGCGAATCAAGCAGATTCAGCGCCGCCTGGTACTCTCCTTTCTTCGCGAGATGGTACGCATAGTTGGTTTTGTCCTGGTCGCTGAGGCTGCTGCTCTTGTCCGGCACGCATTTCTGAGTAGCGCTGTCATACACCTGTCCGGAAGGACAATCAGGCGTTTTGCTCTCGGTACTATTATTGCCCATCGCCAGCGCCAGTGGGGACACCAGGGAAAAAATCAGCACCGGGATCAAACGAAACGAGGTCGTGTTCATATAAAGCTCCAGGGTGAGTTGGGAGTGACGTCAGTAAACGTCCGACTGATGAGTTTTATTCATTCTCCGCGTCATTTTTTTGCTGCCGCGAAATCATGCTGACGTTGTAGCCCAATGAAAATAAATCAGGTTATCTCATCCTCTCCTTAACGTTATTATTTCGCGTGATAGCAGAGTTTTAACTTCACATAAGAATATATTTTATAGTGCAAGTGACATAATATATTTTATATCAAAAACGTTACCTTAACTTAAATGAACATTAAGCAAACCTAAAGAATATCGTTTTACATTATATTCAAAACATTCCCTACCAATTATCGCAGTGCGTAAACCACGCTAAGAAAAAACATTACATACTAAAATTAAAGCCATATAAAACAACTGATTGCATCATCCTAATTATTGACAACATCAATATACCAATGCCTTCCACCTTGTTTTCGCACTTATTTGCGAAAGCTTAATTTGCACAACCCATGTTTTCTGTCTATATCAATTTTATATCCTCAAAAATAATTCCTCTATTAATTACAGGGTTTTACAAAACATAAAACACGAATAAAACGGTTCTCTTTCATAAAAAATTAGATTCGCTCTGATGTTGCCACTCTGAATCCTGGCGGGCATCGTGCGCGCTAAAAAAACGGTCAGTGCTGCGTTATAACAGCGACTGCGCCGGGGGCGCCCTTTACCTTCTGCAGAGATGGCTCGTCTTGCTCGCCGTTTATGACACATCTGCTGGAGTAATAACTAAATGAGCCAAATCTCTGTTATCTCGAAACTTACTGGCGTAGAAACGAAAATGGAAGGCACACAGGTCACGCTGAGCCATTCCTCCATCGTTGAGCTTCATGTCGAGCGAGCGAGTGTCTCCCACTTCGCGCGAAGTGGTAACGATCTGCTGGTTACGCTGCACTCCGGCGAGGTGATCACTGTAAAAAATTTCTACGTCACGGACGCGCAGGGCGTGAGCCAGCTGGTACTGCAGGACAGCAACGGCGCGTTATGGTGGATTGAAGATCCAGCCGGGGCCGCGACGTACGAATCTATCGCGTCTACGAACGTACTGCTTGCGGCGTCAGGAAGTGATGCCGGTGGTGCCGCCTTCTGGCCATGGGCCCTCGGCGGCATTGTCGCTGCAGGCGGTATCGCGGCTGCGGCAAGTACCGGCGGCGGTGGTGGAGATGGCGGTAATAACAATAGCACCAACCCCAACACCCCCGTCGATCCTGCCGATCCGGACACAACGCCGCCGAATGCACCTTCCGGTATTAAGTTCTCTTCAGATGGCAAGACCGTTACCGGTACCGCCGAACCGGGCAGCACTATCACGCTGAAAGACGCGAACGGCAATGTCGTTGGCACCGGAAAAACGGGCAGCGACGGCAATTTTACCGTCTCCCTCGGAACACCGCTGACCAACGGCGAGCAGGTGACTGCCACCGCGACGGATAACGCCGGGAATACCAGCCCGGGCACAACGCTCAACGCGCCGGACATAACCGCGCCCGATGCGCCAACGATTGGCAGTGTAATCGACGATAATGCCCCGCAGACGGGGACGGTGTCCAACGGCGGCAGCACCAACGATCAGCGCCCACAGCTTACCGGCACCGGCGAGGCGGGCTCGACCGTGACGATTTATGACGGCGGAGTCGCTATTGGTACGGCAATCGTCGCCAGCAACGGCACCTGGACCTTTACTCCGTCAGTTGACCTGAGTGAAAGCACTCACCAGATTACCGTGAAGGCAACCGACGCCGCCGGCAACACCGGGCCAGCCTCACCGGTGTTTACTCTTACGGTGGATCTTACTCCGCCGGACGCCCCGACCGCGATTGTGCTGACCGACGATACAGGTCTTATCAGGGGGACCATTACGTCGGGCGCGCCTACGGATGCTTCACTGCCGCTCCTGGCGGGAACGGGCGAGCCAGGAGGAACCATCACCATTTATGATAACGGCGTGGCGATTGGCACAACGACGGTGCAGCCCAACGGTACCTGGAGCGTTACGCCAAACGCTCCGCTGCCGGACGGGACACACTCCATAACCGTCACTGAAACCGATGCGGCCGGAAACCAGAGTACGGCATCAGCACCTGTCACCTTTACTGTGGATACTACCCCGCCGTCAGCCCCTGGAAACCTCGTCGTTTCGAATGATGGCGGCACCCTCACTGGCACCGCCGAGCCCGGCAGCACGGTGACCATCCGTGAAGGCGATGTCACCCTCGGTACCGTTGTTGCCGATAGCCAGGGTAATTTCAGCCTGCCGCTGACCCCGCCGAAACTCAACGGCGAAATCCTGACCGCTGACGCCACTGACGCCGCAGGTAATATAGGGCCGACAGCATCCGCCATTGCGCCGGATCTTACTCCCCCGCAGGCGCCGGTCATCGTAGAGGTTATTGATGACGTGCAGGCCACCATCGGTCCCGTGGATCAGAATGGCCTCACTAACGACGCAACACCAACGCTCAACGGCACCGCTGAACCGGGTTCAACCGTGACTATCCGTCTGGACGGTACTGATACTGGAACAGTGCAAACCGACAGCAACGGTCGGTGGTCTTATACCCCCACCACGCCGCTTGTCGAGGGTGCTCACACCTTTACCGCCGTCGCCACCGACGCTGCGGGTAACACTAGCCTCCCATCGGGTGGCTTCACCTTTACCATCGATACCACTCCGCCACCAGCAGCGACTATCGCCACCGTGACCGATGATGTCGGCGGCGTTCAGGGCCCACTCAACAGCGGCGATACCACGGACGACACCCAGCCGCTGCTGCAGGGCTCCGCGCCGGCTGATTCTGTTATCACCGTCTATGACGGCGCAACCCTGCTCGGCACTGCCACCCTCGACGGCAGCGGCGGCTGGAGCTTTACGCCAGCTGTCCCGCTAACCGAAGGCCTGCATTCGCTGACGGTTCACGCCACGGATGCTGCCGGAAATACCAGTATCTCCAGCCCGTATGCACTGGTAGTGGATACCACGCCACCGCTTGCACCAGGCAATCTCGTCGTGTCGAATGATGGCGGTACCATCAGCGGCATCGCGGAAGCAGGCAGCACGGTGACCATTCGTGAAGGCGGTGTCACCCTCGGTACCGTTGTTGCCGATAGTCAGGGTAACTTCAGCCTGGCGCTGACCCCGCCGAAGATCAACAGCGAAATCCTGACCGCTGACGCCACCGACACGGCAGGCAACACCAGTCCAACCACCTCCGCGGCGGCACCGGATATTACCCCGCCGCAGACGCCGGTTATCATATCTGTGATTGATGACGTGCAGGCCACCACAGGCCCCGTGGGCCCGAACGGGCTTACAAACGACCGGGCGCCAACCGTGAACGGAACGGGTGAAGCTGGCTCGACCATCACGATCTCCAACGGTAGCGATGTCCTCGGTACGGTGGTTGTTCCCTCCTCTGGCCAGTGGAGCTTTACGCCGCCCACACCGCTGACCGATGGCACGTACGTGCTGACGGCAACGGCGACGGATGCCGCCGGTAACCAGAGCGGAATATCAACCGCATGGACAATTAACGTGGACGGGACGGCGCCTCCCGCTCCGGTGATTTCACAGGTTGTGAACGATATCCCAGGGCAGACCGGCGCGATCGATTTGAACGGGACCACCAACGACTCCACCCCGACGCTCAGCGGTACCGCCGAAGCAAACGCGACGATCAGCCTGCGCGTGGACGGTGTTGAAATTGGCACAACCGTTGCCGATGGTCTCGGCGCATGGACCTTTACGCCGTCCTCGCCAATCGGTGAGGGTCCGCACGCCCTGACCGCCGTCTCGACCGACGCGGCAGGTAACACCAGCGGCGTCTCCAACACCTGGACGCTGACAATTGACAGCGTCGCGCCTGCTGCCCCGGTTATTACCCAGGTGCTGGATGATGTGCCGGAGCGCCTCGGCGCGCTCAACCCCAACGACAGCACCAACGACACCACGCCGACGCTCAACGGCACGGCTGAGCCGGGTTCAACCGTCACTATTCGCCTGGATGGCGGCGATCTCACTACGATTCTGATCGACGGCAGCGGCACCTGGACCTATACCCTTACCACGCCGCTTGGCGAAGGTCCTCATACCTTCAGCGTCGTCGCCACCGACGCGGCGGGTAACACCAGTCAACCGTCAGACGACTTCACCCTGACCGTCGATACCACACCGCCAACAGCAGCCACCATTGCCACCGTGACCGATGATGTCGGCGGCGTTCAGGGCCCGCTCACCAGCGGCGATACCACCGACGACACCCAGCCGCTGCTGCAGGGCACCGCCCCGGCGGATGCGGTGATCACCGTCTATGACGGCACAACCCTGCTCGGCACCGCTTCCCTCGACGGCAGCGGCGGCTGGAGCTTTACGCCGGTCACCCCGCTCACCGACGGCCCGCATTCCCTGACGGTTCACGCCACGGATGCCGCCGGCAATACCACTATCTCCAGCCCGTTTGTATTGACGGTGGATACCGTCGCACCTGCCACGCCGGATATCCCGGCAATTACCGTCAATCCTGACGGCGGCACAACGCAAACGCCGCTGAACCCGGGAGAAATCACCCGCGACACCACGCCGACCCTGAGCGGTACCGGCACGGCGGGCGATACCGTGACGATCTACGGCAACGGCGTCAAAATCGGTGACGCTGTCGTGGACAGTGCCGGCAACTGGTCCTGGACGCCGCCATCCCCGCTGCCCGGCGGCACCTATGACATCACCCTGACCGTCACCAACATGGACGGCACGGGCAACGAAAGCGCCCCGTCGCAGCCGGTCACCATCACCATTGATACCGACCCACCGGCTACGCCTGCGGCACCGATCGTCACCGACAGCGTCACCCAGATCACCGGCCCCGTTCCCGATGGCGGCACCACCAACGATCCGCGCCCGGTGCTGAGCGGCACCGGTACGCCGAACGACATTATCAACATCACTGACACGGTCAACGGCGGCACGCCGACTATCGTTGGCACCGTCACGGTAGACAGCAACGGCAACTGGAGCTGGCGCCCTGGCAGCGACATTGCGGAGGGCAGCCACGTCTATACCGCCACCGCCACCGATGAGGCAGGCAACATCTCTGACCCGTCGCCAGCGATTACGATCACCGTAGATACCGTGGCGCCGGATACGCCAGTGATTGGCGCCGTGGGCGGCGAGCCTAACGGGGGCTACATCACGGATACCACGCCGACAGTGGGCGGAACCGGCGTTAACGGTGAGACAGTGATCGTCTACAACAACGGCGTCGAACTGGGCCGTGTCGTGGTCGCTAACGGAGAATGGAGCCTGACGCTTCCAGTGCAAACGGACGGCCCGCTGAACATTACCGTTGCGGGCGTGGATGCGGCGGGCAACGTCAGCGCGCCGAGTGCGGTCTTTACCGTCACGCTCGATACCGCTGCGCCTGAGATTCCGCAAATTAATGCCGTTTCAGACAGCCAGCTCACCAACAACGTGCTCTACACCCGCGACGGCACGCCGACCCTCACCGGGACCAGCGAACCCGGTACCACCGTTATCGTCTCCATCGACGGTACCCCGTCGGGCGTGCCGGTCACGATACAGCCGGACGGCAGCTGGAGCTGGACGGCAGGCACAACGCTGTCGGATGGCCCGCACACCTTCACCGTCTCTGCTACCGACCCTGCGGGTAATGCCTCCGGAAACTCTGCGCCGCTGAGCGTGACGGTGGACACCGCCGCACCTGCAGACCCGACCAACATGTCCCTGGCACAGGAGGGGACCCCGTTGACCGGTAATGCCGAAGCGGGAACCACCGTTACCGTGAAAGACAGCGGTGGGACCGTCATTGGTACCGGCGTTGTCGCAAGCGACGGCAGCTTCTCCATTGCGCTGAGCCCGGCGCAGCTGGATCCGACCACGCTGACCGTAAGCGCTACCGATGCCGCAGGAAATGCCAGCCCTGGCGCGTCCTTTATCGTTACCGATTCACCGCTCGACCTGCCGCAGGTGCCCGTCATCACGGCGATCAACGATGACGTCGCCCCGATCACAGGCGATGTGAAAGACAAAACCACCAACGACACCACCCCGACCCTCACCGGTACGGCTCAGGCGGGGAGCCAGATCGCTATCTACCTGGACGGTAGCGCGACGCCATTGACGACAGTCACTGCCGACGGCAGCGGCAACTGGAGCTATACGCCAGCCGCGCTTGGCGAGGGGCTACACACCTTTGAGGTGACCGCGACCCTCAACGGCCTGACCAGCGGCCGCTCTCCGGCGGCCAGCGTTACCGTTGACCTCACCGCACCGGGCACGCCGACCATCGGCGCCGTAATTGACGACGTCGGCCCCGGCACCGGTCCGCTGACCAGCGGCCAGACCACCAACGACAACCAGCCGACCCTCACCGGCACCGGCGCAGCAGGCGATACCATCGCCATCTACAACAACGGCGTGCTGCTGGGCAGCGTGGAGGTCGGCAATACCGGTACCTGGAGCTATACGACGCCTGCCCTGGCAGAGGGGAATAACGTCCTGACCATCCGCGAGACAGACCCGGCGGGGAACCAGAGCGGTCCTTCGGCGGGCTTCACCGTCGTGGTGGACTCCGTTTCCGCCACGCCGGTTATCACCAACGTCACGGATAACGTCGGTAACGCCGCCACCACGGTGGTCAGCGGCAGCGAAACGAACGACGCCACGCCAACCCTTTCGGGGACAGCGGACGCAAACAGCGTGGTGACTATTTTCGATGGCGGCACGCAGATCGCCGTGGTGACGGCTGATAGCAACGGCGCATGGACGTTTACCCCTGACACCGCGCTCGGCGAAGGCTCGCACAGCTTCACCGTTCGGGCGACCGATCCGCAGGGCAACGTCAGCGCGGTCTCAGCCCCCTGGAGCGTGGTGGTTGACCTGACGGCACCGACGGTTCCGACGCTGGATACGGTAAACGACAACGTCCCTGGCGGCGTCACGGGCAACCTCACCAGCGGCCAGGTGACCAACGACAGCACCCCAACCATCAGCGGTACCGGGCAGGCGGGCAGCACTATTCACATCATGAATAACGGCACGCAGATTGGTACTGCAACCGTTGACGGAGGCGGGAACTGGTCCTTTACGCCGACCACGCCGCTGGGCGACGGCAGCTACGCCCTTCGCGTCTATGCAACGGATGCGGCAGGCAACGCCTCGGCGAACTCATCGGTCTTTGCCTTTACCGTTGATACCGCAGCCCCTGGCGTACCGGTGGTGACCAGCGTAATTGACGATGTCGCGCCCGTCACCGGGACGCTCACGTCGGGCAACACGACCAACGACGCGCGTCCGACCTTCAACGGCACGGGCGACGTGGGTGCCACAGTGCACGTGATCGTTGATGGCAGCGAAATTGGCACGGCGGTGGTGAATGCCCAGGGCAACTGGACCTTCACCCCGGGCACCGTTCTGGGCGACGGGCCGCACGCAATAACCTTCAACGCCACCGACGTGGCAGGCAATACCGGCAGCACGACGACGCCGTTTAACCTGACGGTGGATACGGGCGTACCGTCGGCGCCGGTCATTTCGACCGCGGGTGACAACGTGGGCAGCATTCAAACCCCGCTCTCTTCCGGGCAGAGCACTGACGATACCACGCCGACGCTGAACGGCACCGCGACCGCCAACGCCACGGTCACCGTTTATGAGAACGGGCAGCCGGTCGGCACCGTTCAGGCGGACGGTACCGGGGCATGGAGCTTTACGCCGTCAGCGCCGCTGGCCAGCGGCAGCCATACCTGGACCGCCACGGTCACCGATGCAGCGGGTAACGTCAGCCCGACCTCGCCGGACTTTACCCTGATTATTGATACCGCGGCACCGAACGCGCCGGTTATCAGCCAGGCGATAGACGACGTGGGCAGCATCACCGGCCCGCTCACGTCCGGGCAGACAACCGACGACACCGTACCGCGCCTTGTCGGGACCAGTGAACCGTTTGCCACCGTGAAGATCTATGAGGGAACCACGCTTGTCGGAACGGGCACCGCGGATAGCGGCGGGAACTGGAGTATCTTGCTCACCACCACGCTGGCGAGTGGTCCGCACAGCTTTACCGCGCAGGCCACGGATGCGGCAGGCAACACCAGCGTGTCCTCCACCAGCTTCAGCCTCACTGTCGACACCACGCCGCCTGCGCTGCCGGTGCTGACCAGTATCGTGGATGACGTGGGCAATGCGGCGACGCCGATTGCCAACGGCGGGATCACCAACGACGCGCAGCCAACGCTCAGCGGCACGGCGGAAGCGGGTTCCACGGTGAAAATCTTTGATAACGGCGTGCAAATCGGCAGCGTGACGGCGACCGGTGGGGCGTGGAGCTTTACGCCATCTCCGGCGCTAAGCAACGGCGCGCACACGTTGACCTTTACCGCTACCGATGCGGTAGGCAACGCCAGCGCGCCCACCGCCGGGTATGTGATTAACGTCGATACCCTCCCGCCAGCCGCGCCGGTCATCAGTTCGGTCATTGATGATGTCGGCAGCGTCACCGGGCCGGTGACCGGTACGAATCCGACCAACGACACGCGCCCAACGCTGAGCGGGACAGCCGAAGCGAATGCCACGGTGCGGATCTACGATGGCATCACGCTGGTGGGTACGGTGACCGCCGATGGCAGCGGCAACTGGACCCTGCCGCAAACTACCACCGCGCTGGCGGAAGGCACGCATAACTTCACCGCCACGGCCACCGATGCGGCGGGCAACACCAGCGTGGCGTCCGCCGTGACGACGATTATCGTCGATACGATCGCGCCAACGGCACCGACCGGGACCTTCAACGCTGACGGTAGCGTCCTGACCGGGACTGCGGAAGCAGGCAGCACCGTCGCTATCCGCCTTGCGGACGGCTCGACGGTGACCGCCACTGCGGGCAGCAACGGCACCTACAGCTACACCTTCATTAACAAACAGACCGAAGGCCAGACGCTGCAGATCACCGCCACCGACGTCGCAGGCAACACCTCGCTGCCGGGCTCTGCCCTTGCGCCGGTGGTGCCGCTCTCCGCCAGCAATAACGTCGAAGAGCTGAACCTCAGCACCACGGCAACCGTGACCAACAGCCAGTACAGCGATTACGGCTTCCTGCTGGTCGGCGCCGTCGGCAACGTACTGACGCTGCTGGGCAACGATACCGCCCAGGTGAACTTCACGGTGGGCAGCGGCGGCAGCGCGGATATCGTGGTGAACGCCAACGCCACGGGGGCGGTGCTCTCTCTGCTCAATACCCTGGAGCTGGTGGTTCAGCATTACGTCAACGGCGCCTGGACCACCGTGGTGGATACCGGCCAGCCGCAGTTTGCCGATCTGCTGACCCTCGGCGCAACCGGCGTCTCACTGAACCTGACCGGGCTGGCTGACGGCAACTATCGCGTGCTCAGCTACAACACCAACCTGCTGGCGACCGGCTCCTACACCAGCCTCGACGTGGCGGTGAAAGAGACCGGTCCGGGTACGGTCACCGGTGAAACCAGCCTCAACGGCAACGTGATCCTCGATACGGATCCAACCGCCGGCAGCGACAACGCGCCAGCAGGGACCACTATCTCCGCGGTCACTAACGCCCAGGGCGCCACCACCAGCGTGAACGCCGACGGCACGGTGATTCAGGGCCAGTACGGTACGCTGACCATTAACCGCGACGGCAGCTACACCTACAGCCTGACCGACACCAGCGCCGCGGTCATTGGCCGCACGGAGAGCTTCACCTACACCATCACCCATAACGGCGTCAGCGCGTCGGCACAGCTGGTGCTGTCCTTGGGTGCCGGTACGGTAGTCAACGGTATTGTCGCCGTTGACGACACCAACGCCCTGACCTTCGACACCAGCGTGCACGAAATTAATAACGGCGCCTCGTCTCAGAACGGTTTTACCCTGGTGGGCATTAATCTCGGCAACACGCTGGGGCTTAACCTGCTGGACGACATGACCAACCCGATTATTTACAACGTGGAGGAAGGCACGACCCGCACCATGACCATCCAGGCCTCGGTGGGCGGCGTGGCGCTGGCGTCGGTATTCGATCTGTACGTCTATAAGTTCAACAACGCGACCCAGACCTTCGAGCAGGTTCGCGTCGAGTCGGGCTGGCTGCGCGCCCCGCTGCTGGGGGGCACGTCACCGCAGCTGACGCTAAATCTGCCTGCCGGGGAGTACCTGTTCTTACTCAATACCGCATCGGGGATCGCCGTCCTGACGGGCTACACGCTGAGCGTCCTGCAGGATCATGTCTACAGCGTGGCAAGCATCAGCGAAACCACCACGGGCGACGTGCTGGCGAATGACCCGGTTCCAGCGGGCACGCTGGTTACGGAAGTGAACGGCGTGGCGGTCAACAGCAGCGGCACCACCACCATTCAGGGGGAATACGGCACGCTGACCATCAATGCGTCCGGTCAGTACACCTATACCCTGAGAAGCGGCGTGGGGGCGGACCATATCAGCACGCCGGATACCTTCGTTTACACCGTTACCGCGCTTGACGGCTCGAAGGATACGGCATCGCTCAACATCACTCCAACCGCGCAGGCAATGAATGCGGTCAACGATGTCAGCGCCACGATGGACCTCACCTCGGTGCATCACACGTCGGTCTACTCGGATACCACCGTGGGCGTCGCCAGCTGGACGACGGCCCTGTTCTCATCAACCCAGGGCAGCGGAAGCGGAACCTTCGTGGTCGACCCAAACACCGCGCTGCACAACGCGTCGCTGCACTTTAGCGTGACCTCGGGGCTGGCGCTGGGCGGACTGACGGTGAACTGGTCCATCAGCGACGGCTCGGGCGTCATCCGCAGCGGCTCCTTCAGCGGCGGCTCGCTGCTGGGCGGCAGTATCGACGTTCCGTTGACCGGGCTGGATCTCAACGCCGGGACCTATACGCTGAACTTTACCGGCAGCGTCCCGGGGCTCAGCGTGGGGACCATCACCATCACGCCAAGCGTGAACGGCACCACCTACTCGCTGAGTGATTTTGACGTCACAGGCAGCCACACCGTCAACGGCAACATCTTTGACGGTACCGACTCTGGCGGCGTGCTGGATCAGCTCCACTCGGTGGATACCCGTCTGAGCGTGACCGGTTACAACGGCGTGACCACCACGCTGGATCCGTATACCGGCAGCGCAACGGTGAACATCACCGGCCATTACGGCATCCTGGCGATCGGCGCAGACGGTCATTACACCTATACCCTCAACAGCGGGGTATCGCTCTCAACCATGACCTCGAAGGAGACCTTCAACTACACCCTGACCGATGCCAACGGCAACACGGACAGCGCCACGCTAACCATCAATATGGCGCCGCAGTTCATCAGCTCGGAGCATAACGACGCCATCACCGGTACGGCCTACGGCGATACGCTGATTTACCAGGTGCTGAACAGTACGGTGGGGAATGCCACGGCGGGTAACACCAGCAGCGCCGGAGGCGATCACTGGACCGGGTTCTCGCTGGCGCAGGGAGACAAGATCGACATTGGCGATCTGCTGGTGGGCTGGGACGGTAATACCGCCTCGCTGGGGAATTATATCCATGTCACACAAAGCGGTAGCAACACTGTGATCTCCATCGACCGTGATGGTGCGGGGTCCACCTACACTAATACCACGCTCGTTACGCTTGATAACGTTCAGACCACTTACGACGAGCTTGTTAACCAGCAACACATCATTACCTGATAGCACCTGCAAGAGATGACCCGGGCGCACAGCGCCCGGGCATAACAATAAAGCTTTACTTATTTTATTAGGGACATGACATGGGAATGAAGATGCCTTACTGGTGGCTCTCGTGCTGCCTGATATCTGTGCCCGCTTTCTGCGCAAATCCGGCGGCAACCATCAATACCGGACAGCTTCGCGAAACGCAGGAACTCCCCTCACTCAACGGGCGCGTGGCCCCGGTAGCAGGCAACGCCGCTCCAGGTTCATTGCAGCTTGGCGAGGCCGTCAACCGCGCCGTTACCTGGCACCCGGCCATCAGCGAAGCCGTGGGCAAACTCTACCAGCAGAGCGAAGAGGTGGACGTCGCGAAATCAAAATACTATCCGCAGATTAATGCCGGCGTGGACAACGGTTATTCCCACGACGGCGATCAGAACGGCTTTACGCCGTCGCTGGTGCTTTCTCTCTCACAAATGCTCTACGACTTTGGCAAAGTGGCCAGCCAGGTGCGCGCCGAAAGTGCTGGCGTTGCCCAGCAGCAGGCCAACGTGCTGGTGAGTATCGACACCATCGCCCACGATACCGCCGTTGCCATGGTACAGGTGCAAACCTGGCAGCAGATGGTCGACACCGCCAAAGAGCAGCTTGAAGCCCTCTCTTCCATCGGCACGCTGACCCGCCAGCGTAACGACGAGGGCGCCACGTCGCTCTCTGACGTGGTGCAGACCGATGCGCGTATCGAAGGCGCTCGCGCCCAGCTGATGCAGTATCAGGCCAGCCTGGACAGCGCCCGCGCCACGCTGATGAGCTTTCTCGGCTGGAACAGCCTGAACACGATCAGCAATGACTTTCCGCAAAAGCTGGCCCGCAGCTGCGATGTCGCCGAGCCGGACGACCGTCTGGTTCCCGCCGTTCTCGCTGCCTGGGCGCAGGCTAACGTCGCCCAGGCTAACCTCGACTACGCCGATGCGCAGATGACGCCAACCGTCTCACTGGAGCCGGAGGTGCGTCACTACATGAACGATCGCTACGCGGGCAGCGAAACGCGGGATCGCACCCAGTATTCCGCATGGGTGAAAGTGCAGATGCCGCTCTATCAGGGCGGCGGCCTCACCGCCCGGCGTAACGCTGCCGGACACGCGGTGGAGGCGGCGCAGTCCACCATTCAGCGCACGCGCCTTGATGTCCGCCAGAAACTGCTGGAAGCCCGTAGCCAGGTGATGAGTCTGCAAAGCACGCTGCAAATCCAGGGCCGCCAGGAAGCCCTCAGCGCCCGCACCCGTGAGCTGTACCAGCAGCAATATCTTGACCTCGGCTCGCGCCCGCTGCTCGACGTGCTCAACGCCGAACAGGAGGTCTATCAGGCGCGCTTCACCCAGCAGCAGACCCTCGGTCAGCTGCACCAGCTGCAGCTCAACTGCCTGTATAACACCGGACAGTTGCGTCATGCGTTCGATCTTGATAACCGCACCATCCAGACCGTGGAGATCCAGCCATGAAGCAGCGTGATATCCCGCAAGGTGAAAACATGACGGATGAGGCGCTGGCGCAGTGGGCGCAGGCCTTTGGCTTTATCGCCACCCGCTACCGCGTCGCCTGCTCGCCCGGCGCGCTGATCGCAGGCGCACCGTGGCTGAAAGGCAAACCGATGGTACCCGCCCTCACCCAGCTGGCGCGTGAGGCGGGACTGTCGTTTCAACTGCTCACCGCTGACCAGCAGTCGATCAACAGTTGGCGTCTGCCGGTGGTGGTGGCGCTGAATGACGGCCGGGTCGGCGCGATCGAGCACTTCGACGGCGACGACACGCTGGAAGTCAGCTTTTTCGGCGATGAGACCTACACCAACCGGCTGTCGATGACGGCGATGCTGCCCGCTATCCGCCACGTTATTGCCCTGCGTCCACTCGCCGCACTGAAGGACAGCCGCGTGGACGCCTATATCTCAAAATACCGGCCGGACTGGCTCTACCGCCTGGTGATGCGCGATCTCCGCCCCTACAGCTGGGTGATGCTGGCCGCGCTGTTTATCAACGTGCTCTCCCTCTCCGGCATTGTCTTTTCCATGCAGGTGTATGACCGGGTGATCCCCGCCCAGTCCTACCCGACGCTGTACGTCCTGACCATCGGGGTGCTGATTGCCACCCTGTTTGGCTTTGTGCTGCGCGTGGCGCGCGGGCACATTATGGATCTGCTGGGCAAGCGCTCGGATATGCGCGTCTCGGATCGCGTATTCGGCCACGCGCTGCGGCTGCGCAACAGCGCGATCCCCCGATCCACCGGGAGCTTTATCTCACAGCTGCGCGAGCTGGAGCAGATCCGCGAGATGGTCACCTCGTCCACCATCTCGACGATTGTCGACCTGCCCTTCTTTTTACTGTTCGTGGTGGTGCTGGCGATCATCGCCCCGCAGCTGGCGTGGATCGCCCCTGTCGCGGCGGTGATCATGGTCCTGCCCGGCCTGCTGCTGCAGAAGAAGCTGGCGGAGCTGGCAAAGCAGTCGGCTCATGAATCGACCCTGCGCAACGCGGTGCTGGTGGAGAGCGTACAGGGGCTGGAGGACATCAAGCTGATGCAGGCGGAAAACCGCTTTTTGCAGCAGTGGAACAGCTATATCCAGATCACCGCCGAATCCGGCCTGCGCACCCGCGAGCTGACGCAGAACCTGATCAGCTGGGGGATGACCATCCAGAGCCTGGTTTACGCCGCCGTGATTGTGGTCGGCGCGCCGATGGTGATCGACGGTACCCTG